>Ga0209723_1002715_pt1 | contig 22977 bp, 24 predicted proteins | sample BiotimSIPDNA_2_FD_185750 | JGI IMG/M metagenome (GOLD analysis project Ga0209723, IMG submission 185750) | Anaerobic biogas reactor microbial communites from Washington, USA - Biogas_R2 time_0 SIP DNA (SPAdes) (version 2) | ecosystem: Engineered > Bioreactor > Anaerobic > Unclassified | place...
TGACTTCGCTGCTCAGCTCAGGTCCCATCTCCGCCGCTCGAATTCTATCCCGATGCGCCCTCTTGGTTATCTTTCTCCCTTAGCTTTCCTAAATATCTGACTGTCCAATATGTTTGACAATCCTACAAATTTAGAATTTACCGTTTTCGCATGGAAACCGCGCCGAGGGTAAAAGACGAGGGCGATTCAAAACGGAAAACCGCCCCGTCTATAACATCGCAATACTATTCCCGAATTTCTTTCTCTTTTTCCAGGTTCTTAATCCGCTTTTTCAACGGGCGGCCCAGAACAAAAAACAGTACACCCAACAGCAGCAGGTATATCCACCGCATATGTGAAGCGACGCATTCCACGCCGTTGTCTTCTAAAAAACGGATGTACGCTCCGCTTTCGGCGTGGGTAGCCTGGTTCTCCAACAGCTCAATTAAAAAATTCACCGCAGCTTTTTACGGCAGCGGTGAGTTTGCTTTACAAGAAAAGGATGCTGTTAGGCAGATGAACGGAACTTTTCTTTACTCGTTCATCTCCCAGTTATGCCAAACCGCCTGCACATCGTCGTTATCCTCAAACATCTCGAGCATTCTGGTCATGTTTTTAATGTCGTCCTCATTGGTCAAAGCGGTATATGTAGCCGGCACATACTCCACCTCGGCGGAAAGGAACGAATACCCCTTCGCTTCCAACGCGTCGCGGACAGCGCCGAAATCGGCGGGCTCGGTGCGGATGTCATAGACATCGTCCTCGGTCAGGAAGTCCGACGCGCCGGCCTCAAGCGCGTCCTCCATGAGCTTGTCTTCTTCAATGCCCTCCCGCTCGACGGCGAGGACGCCCTGCCGGGTGAACATAAACGACACGCAGCCGGTCTGCCCCATATTACCGCCGTATTTATCAAAATAATGGCGCATGTCGCCCGCGGTGCGGTTGCGGTTTTCCGTCAGGGTCTCGACGATGACGGCGATACCCGACGGCCCGTAGCCTTCATAAACAATGTTCTCGTAATTCGCGCCGCCGCCCTCGCCGGCGGCTTTCTTGATAATCCGCTCGATGTTGTCGTTGGGAACGTTGTTGGCCTTCGCTTTGGCGATGACATCCTTGAGCTTGGAGTTCGCCGAGGGGTCGGCGCCGCCCTCGCGCACGGCGACGGCGATCTCACGCCCGATTTTGGTGAAAATTTTCGCCCTTTGATTGTCTGTTTTTTCTTTTTTGCGTTTGATAGTGCTCCATTTTGAATGACCTGACATAACAACCGCCTTATTCTTTAATTCTTTATTTGCAGCCAGTGGCTGTAATCAACCAATTTCAGACGGACATCTTCGGGAAAGCCATGATACAATTTAAACCGGTCATGCCAAGGAAATCCGTTCGGGTCCGCGCAATGCACATATTCGCCTTCGCCGCGCGGCAGCTTCGGGACGGTTATTTCTTTGCTGCCTTTCTTCACTTCGGCGGTTATGTAAGCGGTTCTTTGTGTATCGGCTTTATGAATGTCGCCGTATATTCGGAACAGCCCGGCGAACCGGACCGAGCACGCGGTAACCGCGGCGCAGGCTGTCAGAGCAGCCAGGGCTTTTATGCCACCCGGTTTTTTTTGCCCGGCGTTTGAAGAGAGCGCCACCGCGTTGAACAGTTCTTTGCCCGCCATGATAATCAGTACATACTGGCCGAAGTAGCAGCGAGGGCCGATGGGATTGACGAACAGCAGTGGAAAGGTTAACACAGCCGCGGAAAGGGTTAAAAACAGGATATCAAACCGAATTTCCTTTTGCTCAACAAAAAGAACCGCCGTAAGAAGGACGGCAGCGGCGAACACAGCCGCGTTGAGCAGATTGATTCGGTTTAGTGAATTCGGGGATAACGCTTTGTAAACGGTGACCAGCCCGACGGCCGTGTAGGCGATGTTGACGGGTATTTTCAGCCAGTCGTTTTTATTTTTTGCCAGGGTAACCGCAGTCATGCCGAGAAGACAGACCGTCACGATAAGAACCGTGTTGCCGGTGATGATGCCCGGCGCGATTGAGCCTTCAAGTTTATCCAGTAAAATTTTCGGCATGCTTTCCGACCCGTTCACAACATTTCTATATGCGTCGCCGCCGGAAGCGATTTCGCGGTAAGCGCCGTTTGAAAACATAACAGCCGCACCGGCAAGCGACGAAAGCGCGTAACAGACGGATAAGCCGAACGCTTCCTTTTTCAGCCACAAACACAGAAGGACGATTACCGCCGAAGCGGCGACGGCGTACACGGTGTTATGCTCCATAAACAGCTGCGCGGAGAAGGCGGCCGCCGAAACAAGCGCAAACTGCAGACGGCGCCCCCGTTCTTTTTTCACACGGCTGAATTGATAAAATACAAACAGCGTCAGCAGCACGGGCGGCACATAGTTGGTAAACCCGGAAACCCATGTAAAGACTTGCCGGAACATCGCTTTCGGTATGGCCATGAGGAGAAACGCGCACACCGGAGCGGCCGCTTCAAAACCGCTCGAGCCGGTTTTAAGAATAAGATACAGGAGGGCCGTCACCGCGGCAGCCTCAAACACCTGAGCGACTACCCCGATGCGCGTCAACGCCAGCACAAGAAAGTTGCCGAAATACCGGCCGTTATACAGCGCGAATCCGTTGTTGAACCTTTCGATGCCGATGGAACTTCCCCACGCCCAGTCATCGCCGCTGCGGGGAAACAAAAAAGCCAGGGCGCAAAAGAAGGCGAAAAACGCGAGCAACACGATGAGTTCGGTTACCGAAAGTTTGAAGTTGGTTTTAAGAATACCGGTTTTCTTCAAATGCAACATCCTTTCAACGAAACTGGCCCATTTTTATTCAGGCATTTTAAATCCCTCGCCCAAAATCTCACCTGCTTCGGATATGATAATGAACGGATTCGGGTCAATCTGCCAGATGACTTTATTGAGTTTGGACACCTCGTTGTCACGCACGGCGCAAATAAGCATTTTTTTCTCCTGCCCGGTGTAGCCTCCCTGAACGGGCAGCACCGTCACACCCCGGTTGATCTGCGAGGTGATGGCTTTCGAGATTTCCGGGGCGTTTTTGGTGACGACCATGAGCATTTTTCCGCTTCTTGTGCCATAAAGGACATAATCGATGACCCGCGAGCTGACAAATATCACGATGGCGGCGTACAGCGCGCTCTCCACGCTTTTAAAAACGACCGCCGCGGTGATGATGACGATAATATCCGCGACCAGGATGACCCGACCCATGGAAATATGGGGCCATTTGTAACGGAACAGCCGGGCGATGGTATCGACGCCTCCGGTGGTCGCCCCACGCATAAGCACCAGGGCGAGCGAAAAGCCCGAAATCGCCCCGCAGAACAGGGCCGCGAGGAGCTTATCGCCCGTATACGCGTATGATTTGAGCAACGGTGTGAACACGTCAAGGGCAACGGAAAGCATGACGGTAACCCAAAAGGTCCTCGCGACGAAACTCCGGCCGATAAAAACCCAGGCGAGTATGGTCAGCGGGATATTCAAAACGAGGTTTGTCAGGCCAACCGGCGTGTGAATCAGGTGGTTGATGATAATGGAAAGGCCGGTAATACCGCTTTGCGCGATGCCGTTCGGAACCGCAAAAATCAGAACCCCGACGGAATACAGCGAACATCCGGCGAGCCAGATAATATTGTCGGTCAAAAATGTTATGACCGCTTTTTTGGTCGGTTTTTTTATACTCGGCTTGCCCATATAATACCGCTCCGTTCATCACGATTGATTTTGGTATTATTATCCGCAAATGATGTTATATAATTCCTCGAGCCTGTCGCCGCGCCCTTTCAGCCACAGCCAGCCGAACAGCGCCTCGAGTGCTGTAGCCATATGGTACTCGGCCTCCGTTGAGTTTTTCGGCGTGTGGGCCGTATGGGCGTTTCTTCCCCTTTTGAAAACAGCGGTTTCTTCCTCCGTCAGCAGGCCGGCGATTATTAAAGCGGCCTTTGCCTGCGCGGGCGCGCAGACACGCGAAGCGGCAAGCGACTGCAGGCGGCCGACGGGGCGGTTGGCTTCCCGCGCGAGCTGTTCTTTGACAAACAGGTCGAAAACCGTGTCGCCGACAAAAGCCAGGGTCAGCGGGCTCAAAAGGGACGGGTCGCCCGCGGTGTCACGGGACATACTCAAATTCAAAATCATAAACGCAGACCGTATCCCCCTGTTCAATTCCTTTTTCCTGCAAGGCGTCGATGATACCGCTCGATTGAAGCACCCGCTGAAAATACTGGAGCGACTCGTAATCGTCCAAATCGGTTTTTTGCAAAATCTTTAAAAGCCAGTCGGCCTCTACAAAATACACCCCGTCGCGCGCGGTAACGGTAAAGCCGCTGTCTTTCTTTTTCTCAAACAATTCAACGGGGATATCCTCGGCATTGAAGCGTTTCACCGGGGGCAGAGTGTCGAGCATCGCGGCGACCGCGCCGATGAGTTCTTTCGTCCCCTCCGCGATGGGGGCGCAGATGGTATAAAACGGGTACCCTTTGCCTTCGATCGTTTGTTTGAGCCTTTCGAGCTGTTCGGGTGACGTTAGGTCGGTTTTGTTCGCGGCGACGATTTGCGGCCTCCCGGCCAACTCCGGATTGAAGTTTTTAAGTTCCTTATTGATAATTTCAAAATCATCAACGGGGTCGCGGCCTTCGCTGCCGGCGGCGTCGAGGACATGCACGAGCATCCGGCAGCGCTCGACATGGCGCAAAAACTCATGCCCGAGGCCAACGCCCTCGCCGGCGCCCTCGATAAGCCCGGGGATATCGGCCATGACAAAGGATTTGCCCTCCCCTAAAAATACGACGCCGAGAACCGGGGTTATTGTTGTGAAATGGTAATCGGCGATGACGGGCTTGGCTTCGCTGACGACGGACACAAGTGTGGATTTACCGACATTGGGAAAGCCGATAAGGCCGACATCCGCCAAAAGTTTCAGTTCCAGGCTGACTTCCCATTCCTCCCCGGGGGTTCCGCTCTTGGCGAAACGCGGCGTCTGCCTGGTCGGCGTGGCGAAATGGCTGTTTCCCCATCCTCCCCGGCCGCCTTTGGCGGCGGTAAACGGCTCGTCGGAGGACATATCGGCCATAACCGCCCCGCTTTCGGTTTCACGGATAACCGTACCGCGGGGGACACGGATAATCCGGTCCTCGCCCTTTTTGCCGCCGCGGCGGTTGGGCTCGCCGTTTCTTCCGTTTTCGGCGGCGTATTTGCGTTTGTAGCGAAAGTCCGCGAGGGTGGAGAGATTGTCGTCCACTTGAAAAATGACGCTGCCGCCCCGCCCTCCGTCCCCGCCGTCGGGCCCGCCGGAAACCACGTATTTTTCACGGTGAAACGACACCTTCCCGTCACCGCCGTTTCCCGCTTTTATTTTGATAACCGCCTGGTCAACGAACATGGCAACTCCTTATGACGCGTCTGCTCTGGCCTTCTCAATCGCGGCGACGAACTGTTTCGCTGTTTCGGTAATTTTTTGGTAGTCGCCGGTTTTCGCGCCGGCGGTCAGAGAACTTCCCGCCCCGACGGCCACCGCGCCGGCTTTGATCCAATCCGCGGCGTTGTTGACATCGACGCCGCCCGTCGGCATCATTTTCGCGTAGGGAATCGGGCCTTTTATGGCCTTGATAATCGACGGGCCGAACAACTCGCCGGGGAAGATTTTAAGAATATCCGCGCCCGCTTCCATCGCTGAAACGGCCTCGCGCACGCTCATCACGCCCGGCATGGAAGCGACCCGGTAACGGTTGCACATTTTGACGGTTTCGGCGTCAAAATAAGGGCTGACTATATATTGCGCGCCGCAAAGCATCGCTATTCGCGCGGTGGCGGCATCCATCACCGTTCCGGCCCCGAGAATAATCTCTTCCGGCCCGTAATTCGCGGCGAGCGTTTCGATGACTTTGTCCGCGCGGGGAACCGTGAACGTCAGTTCAATCGCCGCGACGCCGCCCGCGATGCAGGCGTCGGTGATTCGCCGCGCCGTATCGGCGTTTTCCGCTCGGACGACCGCCACGATTCCGCACTGCTGAATTTTGGTTAAGACGGTTTCTTTATCCATCATATCCTCCCGCTGTCGGTCAAATTTATCGTTGTACTCTTGCCGACGCGCCTTTCATCAGCGCCTCGACCTCGGCCTTGCTTGCCATGGAGGTGTCGCCCGGCGTCGTCATCGCGAGCGCGCCGTGCGCAGCGCCGCAGTTGACGGCGGTTTGCGCGTCGCCCGTTTCCATCAGGCCGTAAATGAGCCCGGAGGCGAACGAGTCACCTCCGCCGACGCGGTCGTATATTTCGAGCGCCGGGTACGCGCAACTTGTGAAAAAGTCCCCTCCGGCCCGGCAAATCGCGCTCCAGTCATTGACGGTCGCCGTTTTAACCCCGCGCAGGGTGGTCGCGACAACACGGAAATTGGGATAAGCCTCCATCGCCCGTTTCATCATCGCGCGATACCCGCCGATATTCAACTCTTTGAGTCTTTCATCGTTGCCTTCGATTTCAAGCCCCAGGCAAGCCGTGAAATCCTCCTCGTTGCCGATCATCACATCGACATACCGGGCAAGTTCCTTGTTGACACGGCGCGCTTGTTCCAATCCGCCGATGCCCTTCCAAAGCGAAGGCCGGTAGTTTAAATCGTAGGAAACCACCGTGCCGTATTGTTTCGCGGCTTTTACGGCGGCAACGGCTGTTTGGGCTGATGTTTCGGAAAGGGCTGCGAAGATACCGCCGGTATGAAGCCAGCGCACGCCGCGTTCGCCGAAAATACGATCCCAATCAAAGTCGTCGGGTTTCAGCTGTGACGCGGCGGTATGGCCGCGGTCGGAAACGCCGACCGCGCCCCGGACGCCGAACCCCCGCTCGGTAAAATTCAAGCCGTTGCGAACGGATCGGCCGATGCCGTCATAAGGCATCCATTTGATTAACGAGGCGTCGACGCCGCCCTGCAGGATAAAGTCCTCGATGAGCCGGCCGATTTCATTGTCGGCCAGGGCGGTCAGTACGCCGGTTGTCAGCCCGAAGCAGCGGCGCAGGCCGCGCGCGACATTGTATTCCCCGCCGCCTTCCCACGCGCGGAATTCTCTCGCGGTTTTGATGCGCGTATCGCCCGGGTCAAGCCGCAGCATGACTTCCCCCAAAGAGAGAAGGTCGTACGCGCACTCTTTTTGCGGTTTGCATTCCAAAATCATGGTATTCTCCCACATAGATCCGTCTGCGTTTTCACACGCCCGAGTAGGCGGAAAAGCCGCCGTCGACGGGCAGGATGACGCCGGTGATAAAGCCCGAGTGCTCCTCGTTGCACAGGAAGAGAAGGGCGCCGGTCAAATCGGAAGTTTTGCCGAAACGGCCCAGCGGCGTATGTGTCAGTATTTTGTCGGAACGCGGCGTGAGTGACCCGTCCTCGTTATAAAGCAGGGTTTTATTCTGGTTGGTGGAAAAAAAGCCCGGCGCAATGGCGTTGACGCGGATGCCCACGCCCGCGAAATGGACAGCCATAAATTGCGTGAAGTTGGATACGGCCGCTTTGGCGGCGGAGTAGGCCGGAATCCTTGTCAGAGGCCGGTAGGAGTTCATGGAGGAGATGTTCAGAATACAGGCGTTTTCTTTGCCGACCATATCCCTGGCAAAGGTTTGGGTTGTCAGAAGTGTGCCCAAAAAGTTCAGGTTGAAAACGAACTCGATGCCTTTCGCGTCAAGGTCGAAAAAGGTCTTGACACCTTCCGCCTTTTCGGCGATGTCTTTGAACTCGAGCGTGTCTTTTGACGTGGTGCCCAGCGGAGAGTTGCCGCCCGCCCCGTTTATCAGGATATCGCAGGTGCCGAATTGTTCCGCCACAACCTTTCTGGCGTTTTCAAGGCTTTCCGCTTCGAGCACGTTGCAGCCAATGGCCAACGCCTCGCCGCCGGCCGCGTTGATTTCATCGGCTACGGCCCGCGCCGCCTCCTGCCGCAGGTCGAGAACGGCGACCTTGGCGCCGCAAGCCGCCAAATCCTTGGCAAAGCCGCTGCAAAGCACACCGCCCCCGCCCGTAATGACGGCGACGCGGTTTTTCAAATTCTCATGGCTGATCATAGGTTTGCCTCCTGTACAGTTTCTTCCGGGTTAACGAGCGGTACCCTTTCGCCTGTTTGAGCCGACCGGTAGATGCCCAGCACCGCCTCAATGGCCTTGCCGCCCTCGAACGCGTCGATGAAAAACGGCCTGTCGTCGATAACGCTTGCGTAGAAATCGTTGATTAAGGCTTCGTGGCCGGTTCCCCAGCACATTTTTCCCGTGTATTCTTTTTCCTCATACGGTTTTAACGTTTCGATTCTCCCGTCACGGTGTATTTGAAAGAGGTTGTCCCCCTCGAGGCGATATGTTGCGTTTTCGCACTTGAACTCCGAAAAAACGGGGTAATCCGCGGCGCTCGCGGTCGTCGCGTAGAATACGCCCTGCGCGCCGCCGGTAAACTCGAGCAGCGCCGACACCGTATCTTCCACCTCGATAACGCCCTTCAAATGGTCGTTCGAGGTTGTTCCCGTGACAGCCGTAAACCCGCCCGCAAAACGGCCGATCAGGTCAAGCGTATGGATGGCCTGGTTAATAAGGACGCCGCCGCACTCCTTGTCGCGTTTGCCGTGCCAGTCGTCGGCGTAATACTCCTTTGTCCTGTGCCAGGTGACAAACCCTCTGGCACCGATAAGCCTGCCGTTCGCTTCGGTGTCCTTTAGAATTTCCTCGAGCCGGATTGTCGAAGCATTGTAGCGGTTTTGAAAACAGACGCCCACATGCAGGCCGGTTTCGCGCTGCGCTTCCCTTAAGGCTTTCAACTGTTCAAGTGTCACGGCGCATGGCTTCTCAATGAGCACATGGATACCCATCGACATGGCTTTCAGAGCCATAGGAACATGCAGATAATGCGGGGTGCAAATATGCAGCACATCGGGTTTTTCACCTTCAAGCAATTCATCGAGGCTTTTATAAGCCTTCGCGCCTGTTTCGTTAAAAACTTTTTCCGCCCGCTCGAACACAATGTCTGCCGCCGAGACGAGTTGCGCGTCTTTGTGTTTGAGTATGTTTATTATGTGTGTTCCGGATATGCCTCCGCACCCAACTGCCGATATCTTTAAAATGGTGACCATCCTTCTCTTTCTCGCATAAGCCGGAAGCTCCGTCTTCCGGCTTATGTGTTGTATTTCCATACTTTGACTTCAGTTGCCGAATGAATCGGCCATGTTTTGGGCGACGCTACCTGCGGATTCTTTCTTGGTTTTGGAATTCGCAATTTTTTCCTGCAGCGTGTTGTAGAAGAGGTCTTCATCAACCGGCAGTTCGACGGGCCGGCCGAGCCAGGAGGACAGGTGCGCGGCGTTGGATATTGAAAGGCCGTTGATGCCCTCCTCGCCGCGGGCGTAAAGCGGCTCGCCCCTTAAAATATTGGCCGCGAACGCGTTAAGAACGCCGATATGCTGTTCGTTATGCCCGTCGAGTTCCGCCTGAGACCAGGCGCCCTTCGGCGCGCCGAACCCGTTGGGTGAATTCGCGCAGTGCTCTTTGGTGGATTCGTTGAGTTTATAAACGGAGAGTTTCCCGTTTTCACAGACAATGTGGCCGCCGTCCATGGTGATCTCCAGGCGGTTTGTGCCCGGCGCGTCGCCGGTGGAGGTGATAAACACGCCGGTCGCGCCGTTGGCGTACTCGGCGTAAATGGTCACGTCGTCCTCGACTTCGATGTCATGCCATTTGCCCTCGTGGCAGACGGCGAGGATTTTAACGGGCATACCGCAAATCCATTGCCATAAGTCGAGATTGTGCGGGCATTGGTTGAGAAGTACTCCGCCGCCTTCGCCGGACCATGTCGCGCGCCAGCCGCCGGAATTGTAATATGCCTGCGTACGGTACCAATTGGTAATAATCCAGTTTACGCGCCGGATTTCGCCGAACTCGCCGCTTTGCACCATCTTGCGCAGTTTTCTGTAAAGGCCGTTGGTGCGCTGGTTATACATAATGGCGTACACCTTGTCGCTCTTTGCGGCCGCTTCGTTGGCTTCCCTGACCTGCTTCGTGTAAACACCCGCCGGTTTTTCGGTCATGACATGCAGGCCTTTATTCAGCGCATAGACGCTGTAGGTGGGGTGGAAATAGTGCGGTGTGGCGATGATGACGGCGTCGCACTCGCCGGAATCCATCAGTTCTTCCGCCGTGTTAAAACAAAGGATGCCGGGAAGGCGTTCGCGGACCGCTTCGAGACGCGAGGGATCGATGTCGGCGACGGCGGTCAGGCGCATTTCTTTCAGGCGGCCTTCAAAATAGTAATTGAAGTGGCTTGAGCCCATGTTGCCGATGCCGATAATGCCGAAACGCACCGGTTGGACTTTTTCAACCAGCGCGTGAAGCGCCGAGCAGGCGGCGGCAAAGGAGGACTTGTTGTCGGGGTAAATGAACTTGCTCACCTCGGTTTTTTTATCGTCCTGTTCCAGGTTTTTTAAACCGTCAAACACTTTCAGGTGGGGCTCAACCGACAAAAACCGGATGCCGTCCTTTTGGGTGAAACGGCGCAGAATTTCTTCAACATTGCCGTCACCCTCGCCGGCGGGCACGACCATACCGGTCTCTTTGACGGCGTCTTTAATATGCATATATTCGATATACGGCTCGAGCATTTCGTAAGCGGCAAGGGGGTCGACGCCGCACTGGATGAAATTCGCCGGGTCGAATATGCCGCCGAGTTCGTCCTCAAAGCCTTCGAGGATTTCCAGGCAGCGTTCGGCCGTATCGCCGTAAATGCCTTTTTCGTTTTCATGGCAGCAAAAAATGCCTTTTTTCTGCGCGCACTCGGCCATTCTTTTGAGCCTCGAAAAGACCTCGTCCTTGTATTCCTCATAGTTGTAATCTTCCGAAAAATAAAAACTGAAGATTCGGATATACTCCGCTTCAAGAATCTTCGCGACCTCAACCGTGTTTTTAAACGCTTCAAAATGAGGCTCAAAGTCATCGGTAATCGCGATTTTTCCGTAAAACGAACCGATGGAGGAAACCTGCATTTCCGCCTCGTCGAGTGTTTTTTTGAGTTCCTTCGCTTCGTCAACGCTGAAAAGGGATATGTTCTTGCCGTTGATCCCGCGCAGTTCCATGTGAGTTACCTTGTTTTGTTTGCAAGCGGCAATCTGCTCGCCGATATCACGCGACGCTTCGTCGGAAAACGCGGATATGACAAACCTGGCCATTTCAACAACCTCTCTTTGCATAAAATTTGGCATTATTAATTTTAGCACGAACCGGCTGAAATGAAAAGCATAAAACCAAATAATCCGGAAAATAATGAACAGGAAAAAAGCCGCACGAACTATTGGTTCGGGCGGCTGCCGTTTAAGGGTTGCTGTCTTACCGGATTAATAGTTCTCGGCCTTAACCTCGAAGTATGCCTGCGGATGCGCGCAGGTGGGGCATATCGCGGGCGCGGATTTGCCGACATGGATATGGCCGCAGTTGCGGCAAATCCACACGGCTTCGCCGGTTTTTTCAAACACGATGCCGTTTTTCAGGTTATCAAGCAGTTTGCGGTAGCGTTCCTCATGATCTTTTTCGATTTTAGCCACGAGGCCGAACAGGGCGGCTACTCTGGTGAAGCCTTCTTCCTCGGCTTCCTTCCTGAACTGCTCATACATTTCAGTCCATTCGTAATGCTCGCCGGCCGCGGCGTCAAGCAGGTTTTCGGCTGTAGCGGGAACACTGCCGCCGTGAAGTTCTTTGAACCACATTTTCGCGTGCTCTTTCTCGTTGTCGGCGGTGGCGGCGAAAATGCCCGCGATTTGCTCGTACCCCTCTTTTTTGGCTGCCGAAGCGTAATAAGTGTACTTGTTGCGGGCCTGCGACTCGCCCGCGAACGCCGCCATGAGGTTGGCCTCGGTTTTGCTGCCTTTGAATTCCATTGATTTTGCCTCCTTTTAAACAAAATTGTAAAGATTATACCCTTTACTTAATGTTTATTTATATCATTATAATATACATCGCCTGGAATTTCAATACCGTTTGCTGTGAACGGTTTGTTAACTATTCGGACCAGCCGCAAAATCGTCCAGGTTCTTTTTAATATAGTCCGCGGCCGCCGCGTATAAATCGTTTTGGCTGATGTCTTTCGAAAAGTTCTTATCGAGCGCTTCGATTTCGGAATTAATCAGCGACACATCCTCGTTGTCTTCGTCAAAAGCGGCGTATTCCTTTTCAAACAGTTCCGCTGCCTTCCCGCCCCATACAATTTCTGCCGCTTCGAGAGCGGCCGGTGTCAGCGGTTTGCCGTTCATCCGAAAGAACTCGCTGAGCTTATCGGCTCCGTCTGTCAACACATAATAGAGGGCGTAGATGTGTTTTTGGGCAGCCGGCAGACGCTCAAAAGCGCCGTTTATATCGGCGGCCTTCTCGAGTTTTGCCTGAATATTCAGCGCCGCGCCGTCGACAAGCTCCTTCGCGGGCGCCGCTTCGGCTTTTTCGGCGGTCAGTTCTTTAAAAAAGGCTCTGACCGTGTTTTCATATTTCAGTTTTTCAACGGTTTTCTCCCGCTCGCGCCTTGTTCTCGCGGAAGCTTTCGCGGCTTTATACCAGACAAAAACGGTCAGTATCGTCACAACGACAAATACAAGGCTGAAATACCAGTAGCGCGTAATCGCGTCAAGCATCGGGCTAATCCTCCTTTTGAAGCGCTTTGTAGATATCCCCTTTTTTCAAACCCGCGCGTTTGGCCGCCTGTTTCGCGGCCTCGCTCGCCGAGAGTCCCCCGGCCATAAGCCCGGCGGCTGTCTGAACCGCGTCCCCGAGCGTTTGCGTTTTTTCTTCGGGCGCGGGTTTTCCCTCGACGATTAAGACGATTTCGCCTTTGGGCGTTTCGTTTTCAAATCTCGCCGCCGCTTCCCCGAGTGTTGTCAGAATGACCTCCTCATGGATTTTCGTCAGTTCCCTGGCGATCGTTATCTTTCGGTCTCCGAAGGTTTCACAAAGGTCTTTGAGCGTATAAGGGAGCTTATGCGGCGCCTCATAAAAGACCATGGTGCGGCGTTCATCGGCCAATGAGCCCAGGTGCTCTCTTCTTTTTAATTTATTCATGCTCAAAAAACCCTCAAAAGTGAAACGGCCGGACGGCATGCCGGACATAGCCAAAGCCGTCGTGAACGCGCATGGGCCCGGCACCGCCTCGACGGGGATGCCCCGCTCGCGGCACAGCCTGACCAAATCTTCGCCCGGGTCGGAAATCGCCGGCATGCCGGCGTCCGTGACGAGGGCGCAATTTTCCCCGCCGGCTATCCGCTGCGCGATGAGTTCGCCTTTTTCAAAGCGGTTGTGCTCATAATAGCTGACCATCGGCTTCTTGATGCCGAACCGATTGAGGATCTTCACCGTTACGCGCGTATCCTCGGCGGCAATAAAATCGCAGTCGCTCAGCGCTTGCAGCGCGCGGGGGGAAAGGTCGCCGAGGTTGCCGATCGGTGTTCCGACAATTGTCAGCTTGCCCAGTGTTTTCACATCCCTGCCGTTTGGGACAAGTCGTCCGTCCCGTTTTGTTGGTAGTCGCCGTATATGCTTTTCATTTCTTCCGAATAGCCGCCGCTTTCGTTTTCCACCGCAAGTTGGGGCTCGATAACCAAACCCGGTTTTCCGCCTTTTCTACCCTCGGCCAATATCAGCCAGGGGGCTTTGCCGTTTGTCTGCGCGACCATTCGCAGTCGTTTGGGCTCGACACCCGCCGCCCGCATGGCCGTGAACACATCGCACAGCCTTTCCGGCCGGTGGCACAGGCAAAACCGGCCGCCGAATTTCAGAAGCCCGGCCGCCGCGGCCGCGGCTTCTTCCAATGTGCACATCACTTCGTGGCGGGCGATGAGGCCCGCTTCGTCTTTGCTTGCGCGCCCCGCGCCTTGCGCTTTATAGGGAGGGTTCATCGTGACCAAATCGAACGCGCCGGCCGGCAGAACGCCTTTGAGTTCACGCAGGTCGGCGTTGACGATTTCAAGCCTGCCCGACAGCCGGTTTATCTCAATCGCCTTCCGGACCTGTTCGCACGCGCCGGTCTGAATCTCAACGGCCGTGATTTTGGCGGCTCTTGCCTCCCTGCACCAAAGCAGGGGGATGATGCCGCAGCCGGTGCCCAAATCGCAGGCCTTATCGTTCTTTTTCGGCGCGGCGAAATGAGCCAGTAAAATGGCGTCGGTCCCAAAGCCGTGGGCATCGGAGATGACGGCGGTGATACCCGCGCCCAGGTTTTCGTTTTTACACGGACTCATACGATTTCCATACGGTTGGTTTCTCCCGCTTTCAGCGTGACAGGCTGATCAAACACAAGTTCTCCGTTTTCGCAGGCAAACGCGATATACGTTCCGTTAAGGCTTGCTTTTTTCGCCGCCATAAACGGCAGCATGAGTTTTTTCAGGGTGATTTCACCGTAAAGCACTTCCACTTTACATCCGGAACCGTTTCTCTCAAACACGCCCCAGCCGGAATTGAGCGACCAGAAGCACCGGAAATCGCCCTCGACGATCGGGTGAAAGCCAATTGTGTGGTTCGGCATATCAAACGAGAACCCCGAAAAGGCCAAAAGAGCGGAATAACTGGCCATTGACCGCGCGTAGTAAACTCGTTCTTATATACAAAGCCTTTGTTTTTCATACAATACCCCGTTTGCAGGAATATATTACCGGCTGAGGCCGCTTTTTTTATAGTACCGAAGTTTATAAGTGTTGTCAATAAAAAAACACCCCGGTCACCCAAGGTGTCTTTTTATATGTTCGAGATGTTTATTCCTGAACGGGAGCGTCAACCGGGCAGGTTTCGGCACAGGCTCCGCACTCGGTGCAAAGCTCGGGGTCGATGATATATTTGCCGTCGCCCTCGGATATGGCTTCCACGGGGCAATCCGCCTCGCAGGCTCCGCAGGAAATGCAGTCATCGTTAATGATATACGCCATCACACAACCTCCTTAATCTTGTTTAGTGACTATTTTAGCATATCTTCCCGAAATATCAAGTATAATTTTCAGGAAACCGACAAAATTCATACAAAGTTAACTCTTTTACTCGATGTCTTTGAGCGCTTCGAGTTCCTCACGCTCAATACGAATCTGGGCGTCCTTGACGAGCTTGACGTCCCTGCAATGGAAAAACTGCGGCGCCGCGTCGTTGTTGCGGTCAAGGCGGACTTTCAGTTTACCCGTGAGCAGATTGTTCTCAACGACAACGCCGCGCCCCTCGGGGGTTTCGACAATCGCGCCGGGTTTCGGCGTCACTTTCAGCAGATGGTCATACGCGCTCTGCTCGTATTTCAAGCAGCACATGAGGCGCCCGCAGGTGCCGCTGATTTTGACCGGGTTGAGGGACAGGCCTTGTTCCTTGGCCATTTTTATCGACACCGGCTGAAATTCGCCGAGGAAGGAACTGCAGCAGAATTCCCGGCCGCAAAGCCCGAGCCCGCCGATCATTTTCGACTCGTCACGCACGCCGATTTGCCGCAACTCGATGCGCGTTCGAAAAACACCGGCAAGGTCCTTGACAAGCTCGCGGAAATCGACCCGGCCGTCGGCGGTGAAATAGAACAGTATCTTACTGCCGTCAAAAGTATATTCGACATCGACAAGCTTCATATCAAGTTTATGAGCCGCGATTTTCTTCTCGCATATTTGAAACGCTTCTTTTTCCTTTGCGGCGTTTTTGTCGGCTGTGGCGATATCCTCGGGGGTCGCTTCCCTTATCAGCATTTTCAGGGGTTTGACAATCTGGTCTTCGGGTATTTGGCGGTTTTCCATCGCGACCTCGCCGCACTCGATGCCGCGCACCGTTTCGACGATAACCCTTTCCCCTTTTTTGAGTTTGCGGCCGTCGGGGTCGAAATAATACACCTTGCCGACCTCTTTAAACCGTACGCCTATTACTTCAGACATGGTTTCTCTCCTTTGTTTTGAGCGTGATGCCTATCATTGCCGCGAGCAGATTCGCATTCGCGCTGTTGTCACAGGCATACAGCAGTTTTCCGGTTTCCTGCGCCAAAAAGGCAAGCCGTTCGCCGGTCAGCTCGGCCGCTAGGTTTTTCACCGTGCCGGGTGAGGAGGACATCGGGTTGTCGCAGCCGTATTTTGCGGTCATCGCGTCACGGAATATTAAAATCAACTCGTGGAGGCAGGGCTTCATCAAATCCTTCTTTTTTTCAAAAACAGCGGTCATGCGCACCATATCAAATTCATTTTTCGACAAGACAGCCTCCGCCAGCTGCGCTGCAGTCGACTTGGCCAGGAGCAGCTTTTCTTTCTCTTTTTTTGTCTCTGCCGCCGCGAATTCGTCCGGCTCGCCGAGGTCAAACACAACCGCGCGCGAAAGAACAGTCGGCAGCATAGCGCCGATGGTTTTGCATTCCAGAATGAAATACGTGAAAACCGGGGGTTCCTCCAGAACTTTCAGAAGGGAGTTCTGCGCCTCATTCGTCATGGTATGTGACCGGCTCAATATATAAGCCTTGACTTTCGCCTCGCCGGGATAGAAATATGCTTCGGATGCTATTTTTCGCGTAACTTCGATAGCAAATCTCTTTTTGGTTGTTTTTGTATTGCCGGAAACCCATTGTATGTCCTGATGGCAAGGCTGCGGAAAAACTTCCTTGCTCGCGGACTCCGGCTCCGGCTCCTTATCCATTTGCTCATCGTCGTCTTCCGGATCTTCCGCTGTTTTTTTAGGCGTCTTAACTTCCTTTTTGACGGTTTTCAGCGATTTCTTGCAATGGCGGCAGCGCCCGCAGGGTTTTTCGCCGTCCCCTTCGCATAACAGGGCGGCAGCGACAAGGTTGCAAAGCTTTTGCCTGTCGTCCAAATTGCCGCCGCTGACGATGATGGTGTTGGGCAGCTTGTCGGAACCGGTTGCTTCGTTAATATACCGTTTTAGCCTCTCGGACAAAGGCAGGTCTTGAAAACCCATGGATTACTCCCGTCGTATTAAAGCTTGTAAAAATTCTCAACATCCAGCACAAACACCGTCGCGCCTCCGACGGTGACCTCGACGGGCATCGGTATGAAAGACTCGCCGGAAAAAGCGGGGTTCGCCTGAATAAGCTGCGTCCGCTTGCTGCTGAAGCGCCGAATAATCTCGATGATCTCGCTGACCTTCTCCTCCTCGACGCCGATAAGCAAGGTGGCGTTGCCGGCCCTGAGAAATCCGCCCGAGGTGGAGAGCTTTGTCGCGCTCAACCCGTTCCGGGTGATTTCACCGAGAACGGCGTGACAGTCATCGTTGTTAACAATCGCTATGATCAGTTTCATTCCGATCGCCTCCTTCCTTCGTTCCCTTATTTATTATAATGTGAAAAGCCGCTTTTTACAACAGCTATGTTTCTTATGCCATAATCTTCAAAAACCCGCAGGGTTTGCCGGCCGATGACTTCCCCGGGGATTATGGCGGGAATCGCCGGCGGGCAGGGGCACACCGTCTGCGCCGCCACCCTGCCTACGGCGTTTTCGGCCGCGACGGTTTCTTTGTCGCACAAAAGCGCTTCGCGCGGACTCATGGCGGTTTCGGGCAGCCCGGTATGGAAAAACCGCGGCAGGCTTTTGACGGCCGGCCGCCGGGATATGGCTTCGAGCGCTCCGCGCAGCGCCTCAAAATCAGCGGGCGTATTGAACGGTGAGGGAATCAGCGCGGCACCGGCCGGTCCTGCGTATTCGGGTTCGACTCCGTTTTGCCTCAACAGTTCCGCCGCTTCCCGGCCATCCAATCCGAAACGGCCGGTATGGAAAGCGATTCGCAGCGGGTCGCACTCGCCGGCGGGCAGTTCAAAGCCTAGGCTTTCGGCGAAAACTTTCAGTTGAGCGATTTCGGCGGCCAGCGCGCGCAGCGCCGCGGGCCCGCCGTCAGCCAGCCAGCGCGCGCACAAATCAAGCGACAGCATTATCGGGTAAGACGGGCTTGTCGAGCCGAACAGGGAAAGCGCGTCGCGCGCGCCGGCGGCGAAATCCGCGGAGGCAATATTCAGCCACGCGCCGCCCGTCAGCACGGGCAGGGTTTTATGCGCGGAATCCGCGCTCATGGCGGCGCCCCTCGCGAGAGGGCTGTAAGCGTCGTCGATAAACGGAAGATGCGCCCCATGAGCGTTGTCGACAATCACCGGAACGGCATACTCCCGCGCGCATAGCGATATGGCGTTTATATCGCTCAACACACCGAAATAATCGGGTGTCGTTATATAAACGGCTTTCGCGTCCGGGTTCTTTTCGAGAGCGGCGCCGACGGCTTCCCCGGTTATTCTGCCCGCGAAGCCCGGCCCGGCGGAGCGGTCGGGTTCCACCCAGACCGGATCGATACCCAGCAGGGCCATCGCGTTGACGGCGGAACGATGGATAACTCTTCCGCAAATGACTTTACCGCCCCGGGGTGCGGCAATTCGAAGCATGGCCTGAACGCACAGCGTGCAGCCGCCCGCGCTCATGAAGGTGGCCGCGGTTTTAAAAACACCGGCGGCAAAAGCCTCGGCCTGCGCCGTGGCGCCTTCGCCGTCGAACAAACTGCCGGTGTCGGGCAGTTCCGTCAAATCCAAGCCCAAAACACCGGCCAAAGGCGCCAGGCATTCCGCGGAGCCTTTGTGCGCCGGCGTATGATAGTTGGCCCGGTTCCGGCGGTTGTGGTCCCGTATTGCTTTCCATATATAAGAATTTTCCGCTTCTGCCGCGTCTTTAATCAAAGCGATTCACCGTTTTTCAATATATCGAGGTTTCTTCGGATGACTTCCTTGCCGCGCCAGGCAAACGCGCGGCCTTGTGTTTCCGTATCCTTATCCACACGCGCTTTCACCGAGTGACGAAATTCATCAATCGGCGCCGGCTTCGCGTTCGCGTTGGCCGGGCAGGCCGTCTGGCAGATATCGCAGCCCCAGGCGCTGCCCGCGCTTCTTAAAAGTTTTTCCTGTTCGGGGGTTAAAACACCTTTTCTTTGGCTGATGTTTGACACGCAGCCGGTTTTATCCGGCCGGTTCGCATCGAGTATATTTGCCGGGCAAGCGTCGGCGCACAGGCGGCAGTTTCCACAGCCGCCTGTTGAGCCCGGCACGGACGGTTCAAAACGAACCGAACTCAGGATTTCGCCGATAAAAACCCAGGAACCGTAGGCGGGATGAATCAGCAAGCCGTGCCTGCCCTGATACCCCAAACCCGCAAGGACCGCCGCGCGCACCTCCGGAATCGGTGAGTTATCCGTAAACGGGGTAAATCGGCCGTCCGGAAATTCGTCTTTCAGCCTGCCCGCCGCCTTTTCAAGCCTTTTCATGACCACTCCGTGGTAGTCGGGCACAACGGCGTACCGTGAGATGTTCAGGCCGGCGTAAGCGTCTTCGCCCAAATAATACGGAAAAAGCGCGACGACGATGCTTTGGTACCCGTCGATTGAAGAAACTTTGACGCGCCGATCAAGCAGTTCGTCTTTCAACGGGGAAAAATCACAAACTCCCCACGAGGGGGAGATGTCATTCAAAATCGTTTCAAGGCTCATCGTTTCCTCCGTCACCCGATCACTTTCGTCAGAGCGATCATAAAAGGCATTGTTGCGATGGAAATGAAACTGACAACCGCGACAGTCTGCGAAGCGAGCGCCGTGTCCTTACCGTATTTGGCGGCGAAAATGACGGTGTTGTTCGCGGAGGGCGCGCTCGCGGAGATGGCAAGCGAGGAAAGCAGAATACCGCTGATACCGAAGAGTTTATACAGGCAAAGCATGACAATGGGCAGCACAAGAAGTTTCATGAGCGCCACGCCGAACACCCTTTTGTCAGCGAACACTTTCTTTACACGCACATTGGCGAGGTATGTCCCGAAAATCAGCATAGCCAACGGCGTATTCATGCTTGCTATGTATTGAACGGGCCGAATGATGATGGCCGGTATACTGTCGCCGAGGCCTAACAGGAAAAGAGGCAAACCGACTAAAACAGACAGACTGCCGGGGTTGACGATGAGTTTGGAAAAACGAAATGTCCTCTTGCCGTTTTCGTCCGCTTCGGACATGATATAAATCCCGTGCGTGAACACAAACATTTGAAAAGACATAATAACCGCCGAGCAGTAGAATACACCCTCGGGGCCAAGAATCGCGTCCGCAAGCGGCAACGCCATATAACCGCAGTTCCCGTAAACACAGGCGAATTTATAAACGGCATTTTTGCTCTTATCCCCTTTCCGGAACAGCGGCATATTCATCAGCGCGGCAATGGTATGCATCAGCAGGCCGCAGCCAATGGCAATAAACAGGCCCCCGGCCTTTCGCGGCTCATACTCGATTGCCAGGAACGAGCGCACAATAACGGCAGGAGTGATGATAAAGAACAAAAGGTTTGTGCACAGGCGCGCGGTCTTTTCCGTAAAGAGACCCGTCTTGTCACCCAATACGCCAATTGACACAATCACATACAGAATAGCGACCTGTTCGGCGGCCAGCAGCATATTGTCGAAGAATGACTTGAGGTCCATAGGTTACGCTTTATCCTTTTTATCCAGTATTGTCATTTTACCCAGCAAAAGCGAGAGAATAAACAGCGCGGCGCCCAAGTCACACACTTCCGGGCCGGACAAAACGGCCAGAAGTTCCGATTTGCCCACAAGAACCAAAATCGCCCGGGGTACGAAACACAACAGGCATAAAATACCGGCGGGCAACCCGTAGGCAAACAACTTCCAATCGTTTCTTTCGGTGTCGACGCGTGAAACGACCTGCGCCATGGCCATAAAAAACAGCATGAGGAAAACAAGCATGAACAACTCATAAAACAGGTCGGACACATTGACAAAACTGATGGTTCTCATAAAACGGTGCAGTATGCGGCAGATGCTCCATAACAAAGGAGTGATGGCCAAAAGTTTATACTCGGAAGGGTCAGCCCGGCCGTTAAAATACCCTATCGCCAAAACCGCAAGGTACAAGGCCGCGAAAACCGCGAAAATGGCTTCAAAAAAAAGCGGATAAACGCCGGATTTCATGATCATCTGGTTTTGGTTGTCAAAATACAGGGACGACGCGTCGCCGAAACGAGTCACCGCGTTAACAATGAGCGTCAGCGCGAAAAACACGCACGCGGTCCCGTTCACCGGCTTTCGAATGAGCGTTTGCGACAACCGTATTCTCTTTTTATTCAACAGCGAAACAACGAACAAAGCCAGACAAAACAAGGCCAGGGCCGCGTACAAGAGCCAAACGCTGATATCGCTTGTTTTGTAAAACCCGGTGCCCGGCTCAATGATTTTCAAATACTGGTAGGTTCGCAGAGGCAAAACAAGGACTATCGCCGTCGAAAAAAGCCCAAAGAGGGTTTTCGTGATTGTTTTGCCCGTGACTTTCTCCATAGATCATGCCACCGTTCTTCAGATGATTCTTTCTTCGGTCGGAATATACTCCTCTTCTTCATGGCCGTTTTCAATGCGTTTGGTAATCGGCACATAGTCGTGAGGCAGAGAAACGCTTTTGTACGCGGGTCGGATGATCCGCCCGCCGGTCATCAATTCCTCAATCCTGTGCGCGGACCATCCCGCAACGCGCGCTATGGTAAACAGCGGTGTAAACAGGTCCTCGGGAATTCTTAGCATTTTATAAACAAGCCCGGAGTAAAGGTCCACATTGGCGCAGAGAGGCTTCTTTTCGCCTTTTACATCATAATACGCCCGGGGAGCAAGTTTTTCAACATTTTCGAGCAGGCGGTACTCATCCGCAAACCCCTGTTCCTCGGCAAAAGACGCCGCGTGTTTCTTGAGAATTTCGGCGCGGGGGTCGGAGAGAGTATAAACCGCGTGGCCCAGGCCGTAAATCAGGCCGGAACGGTCACCGGCTTGCTTCTTCAGAAGTTTAGTCAGGTAATCGAGAACCTTGTCTTCGTCCGCCGTGTCATCGACTTCTTCCTGCATCATACGAATCATTTGGGTGACTTTTATGTTCGCGCCGCCGTGCCGCGGGCCTTTTAAAGAGCCGATACCCGCGGCGATGGCGGAGTAGGTGTCCGTTCCGCTGGAGGTCAACACCCTTGTGGCGAATGTCGAGTTGTTGCCGCCGCCGTGCTCGGCGTGAAGGATGAGGCAAAGGTCAAGTAGCATCGCCTCTTCAACGGTAAACTTCCGGTCCGACCGAATGGAGTTAAGCACGGTTTCCGCCGTGCAGTGTTCCGGTTTAAGCGGATGGATATACATGCTTTTATGGTAATAATAGCGGCGTTTGACCTGATAAGCGTATGACATGATGGTGGGCAGCTGCGCGATGAGCTGAATAGACTGGCGCAGCACATTTTCAATGGAGGTGTCATCGGGGTTTATATCATAGGAATACAGCGCCATGACGGAACGCGCGAGTTTATTCATGATATCCGGCGACGGCGCCTTCATAATCATGTCCTCGATGAAATCCTCAGGCAGTTCCCGGCATTCGGCAAGCAGGGAGCGGAATCGTTCAAGCTGGCCGATTGTCGGTGAGCTGCCGAACAGCAGCAGCCAGACGACTTCCTCGAACCCGAAGCGGTTCTCTTTTTGGCAACCCTCAATGATATCATTCATATCGATGCCGCGGTAAATTAAGCGCCCTTCCTTCGGAACACGCTCGCCGTCGTTGATATAATACCCGTCGACGCTGCAAACGCGCGTTAAGCCCGCCATGACACCGGTGCCATCCGCGTTTCGCAGGCCTTTTTTTACGTTGAATCTTTCAAAATCGGCCGCGTTGATCGAGTTATTTTTTCCGAGTTCCCCGCATAAGTTTGTAAGGGCTTCGTTTGATATCGGCGAAATATATGTTGCCAAAAGAAACACCACCATAAAGAAGATTAAGCCTTATTATACATCAGCAAAACTCGCTTCGTCAAGTAAAATGAATAAATTATAAAGCAATCCTGCAAAACCGTAACTTGCAAAGTTAAATTCCACTTTTAAACGGGAACGAATAAATTGCGAAAGTAATTTCCAGAACTCAGCACAAGAAAGCCGAAACAAAAGGGAATAACGCCAAAAAGAAAAGCGGAAATCAAA
>Ga0209723_1002717_pt1 | contig 22973 bp, 26 predicted proteins | sample BiotimSIPDNA_2_FD_185750 | JGI IMG/M metagenome (GOLD analysis project Ga0209723, IMG submission 185750) | Anaerobic biogas reactor microbial communites from Washington, USA - Biogas_R2 time_0 SIP DNA (SPAdes) (version 2) | ecosystem: Engineered > Bioreactor > Anaerobic > Unclassified | place...
GACCTCCTATTAAGCGAAGTTTTTCGCGTATTGAGAAGAAATGGCTTTTGCCAATTTTCAATAACCCACCCATTCCTTAATACACCGCATCATAAAAATTTGCGCGGGGATGACGGGCTTACCTATGCTTATGAGGTGGGCGGCTATTTCCAGGCGCTTGAAGGTGAAATCTCTGAGTGGATTTTTAGCACGCTGCCAAGCGAACAAAGAGAAAAATTCGGTAAGTTCCAGGTGCCGCGGTTTAATCACACACTGAGCCAGTGGTTCACCATGCTGCTCGAGACAGGTTTTGTGATTGAAGCTGTGGGGGAGCCTTACCCTGATGACGACACCGTGCAGCGCTGCCCGGCGGTGCAAGACGCCCAAATCGTGCCTTATTTTCTACATGTCCGTGTTCGCAAACCAGGAGAATGAAAAATGGATTGGAAACGTGTTTTATTAAAGTTGCTAAAAATTGTCGGGCTGAGCACTTTGATTTCAACCCTGCTGCTGGGACTGTTCGGCTACCTGATTGCCGGGAAAGCAGGCCTGGGGAATAGCCTCTTATTGGGTGCGCTATTTGGATTCATTGGGTCATTGATCGTTTCTGGATACCAAATCTCTGCTTACTTTTGGAGCGGGTATGCTAGCCGCTACGGCCAATGGCATTTTGACGAAATGTCCAAACCTGATCCGAAAGATGAAAGCAAAAAGACAAGAAAATAGCGCTATCCTTGCCAAAAATTAGTAATTACCCAATTTTTCACCAATTTATTGAAATTTGATAGAAATTGAGAGTCTTTCATCGCTAAACTCTTTGCTGAAGATGTGAGTTTAGGAGATATTACTATGGAAGTACCACGACATTGGCGATTAAAGAAACAAAGATATGCTTTGGTGGGTGAGGTTTGCCCGCACTGCGAAGCAAAACTTTTTCCACCGCGTGATATCTGCCCGGAATGCGGCGGCGAGGCGAAAACGCCTTATGTATTTAGCGGCCAGGGTGAGGTATATTCTTTTACCCATATGGTCAATGCGCCAGCCGGGTTTGAAGAGCAAGCACCCTATACGATTGCGCTGGTCAAATTATCCGAAGGCCCTGTGGTAACAGCCCAGTTAACCGATCTTGGTGATCAACCTGTAGAAATTGGGATGCCTGTTGAGATGGTGACCCGCAAGATTCGCAATGACGGGGATGAGCGGGGGTTGATTATTTATGGGTATAAGTTCAGGCCGGTAATGGCGCATTAGCATCCTCGGTGATTGTGATAGTGAACCGCCTTCTGCGAAGCACACGGCGTGCTGAGATGGAGGGCGGTTTTTTTATGGCATAATAGCATCATATCAATGCGGCGCATTTAAGTGTTTGGCGGCATTTGAAGCATTTTAATCAATGATATTAATCCTATTCACTAACGATTATTTCTAGTCTTACACATGGTTTGTGCCAAGAAGTAATTCACTCCTGCTTGAAACAGCCATCAATGTTATGGCGCTTTATTCGTGCAGCAGAATGATAGGCCTGCTGCGATGAGCCACTTCTACATATAATTCTTCTTATACTCCCAAAAATTCTCTTTAAACCCTTCCAGCCAGGCTTCGATGAATGACCGCTGTTCGAATAAAGGCAGCAAATCTTCCGCAAGGTCAGAGAGCTTCATTTCAATAATCTTTTCGTCAAGCAATTCCATTGCAGAACGAACAGTATAGGGCTGGCGGCCGTCATTTGTAAGCTTTTCCTCCAGTGGTCTGATCTTTTGCTGCATGAACCACAGCAGGTCATAAAAATCGCGGCCTTTGATCGTGGCTGCTTCGCCCTTCTGAAAATTGCGCTCCAGGCAGGCCAACATCTTCCCGGCCATCATCGTTTCCAGTGTAAAATGCGCAGCCACAAAACTCCGGCCAAAAAGCAACACCGGCGTCTGGCGCACAATAGCGATTTGGCTGTGCTGGCTGACCTCCACTTTTAGATGCAGTGGTTCGTTGGCATGTGAGGTCAAGCCCAAAGCATAGAGAATGGGAAACTTTAAGGTGGTGCCCCGGACACCCCACTCCCCAATCTGGGTTTTGGCTGTTACCTCGGTATACCCAATAGTGGAACGGTAGAAAGTCAGTAGATCGTTTTCGAGTTTGCTCAAATCAATCCCATTGCTGTTATCCAGGTCGATATCTTCAGAAAGCCGGTTCAGGCCGTAGATCACATGCAGGCAGGTGCCGCCATAAAAATTGAGCTTGCTGTAGAGTGGGTGATTATAGAGATAATCGAGAGTATACGCCTGCAGGAATTCCTTGATGATCACCCGTTTGGTTTCATTAGGTAATAACGGGTCTTTTTGTGACAGAATGTTTTGCATCAACTGGATTAATGTCGGCATACGGTTTTCCCCAGGTTTTTCAATATCTGCTCCATCTTTTTGCTTTTGCTGATTTCCACGAAGGCTGCAAATTCGACCAGGTCATTTTCTGAGAAATCTTCAAGATTAAGACGCAGATCTTCTGCCAGGTTATAACCAGCCAACCGCCGGCTGCTCTTCCAAGGGCGTAAATAGAGAAAATCAAAAAGCGCCTTCGCCATAGTCGCCATGGCTATTGGAATTCCCAAGTATTCAGTGAATGTAAACCCCTGATAGAGGTCCGCTTTGATATTGCGGTAAGTAAAAGTCCCCAGTTTGTTTTCGAATACACGGGTCTGCTTGAGCGTTACCGCCGTAACCGGGTACGTCATTTCGGTGAGAATGGCGCTGCGCTGTAAAATATATTCCAACGAGAGATAGGACTGGGGGATCAAAATCGCGCTGACCATGGGTGCAAAATCAGCGTCCGCGCGATGCTGTTCGAAAAAGCGGCGCGTCATGTACACGCCTCTTTTTACCTGGATGATTTGCCCGGCTTTCATCCTGCGGTACAGCGCGGTTTGAACCGTGCCGGCAGCAGCCGATTCATCACCCAGAAGCTGTTTTACCGCTTCAATGGTAAAGTATGGAAAAGATTCAAGAGAGTCAAGGTTTTCTGATTTCATATAGGATAATAGACACCTTATGTCTATTATCCTATATATAAGTTGAAATTACAAGGGTATTACGCATTATTCGCTACTGCCCGGAACTGGCACCCATATGATCAATACACCGGCCGGGTTTGAAGAGCAAGCACCCTATACGATTGCGCTGGTCAAATTATCCGAAAGCCCTGTGGTAACAGCCCAGTTAACTGACCTGGGTGACCAGCCGGTTGAAATAAGGATACCTGTTGAGATCGGGATGAGCGGGGCTTGATTATTTACGGGTATGCTCTGCACTCCCTTTGGTCGTAAGTTTCGGCCGCGACTATAAAAAGTTTTTTAAGCTCTATATGTGGCACTATCAAGGGTGTTGAATGGCTAGATATACAGGTTGATTAATCTCGGGTTTGTTTATTTTAAAACGATACCCATACAGGATCATTCCCTCTGTGTGCAAAAGAGGGAATGATGTTTTTTGTGGCGTGGTATTGAGGTTAGTAATGATATCGTGCCTGTAAGAAATCAATTTTTTCCTCACGAACCAGATAGACAATGCGGTGTTCCTGGGTCAATCTCCTTGACCAAGCACCCGGCGTCAAATATTTGAGGGGTTCGGGTTTGCCAATCCCTTCAAAAGGGTCTCGTAAAATAGCCTCAATTAGGTCGAATGCCCTTATTGCCAGCTTCCGGTCCGTTTCAACCCAATAGCGTAAATCTTCAATGAATTCAGGCTGGAAAACGGCCGTACGCGCTTTTTTACTCAAGATCAACCTCGCGGCGTAATGCATCGACGGTTAGGGGTTGGGCTTCATTTTTTAATGCTCGCCCCAATGCGGAAATCAGTCGTTCGGCATTTGCCGGTGAACGCAGCAGGTAAGCCGTTTCCCTCAGGCTTTCCAACTCTGAAGCGGCGATCATGGCCACTTCTTCTTCGCCCCGGCGTTGAATGATGACGACTTCGCGGTTGTGGGTGACCTGATCCAGTAGTTTTGCCAGCCCATCGCGGGCTTGAGTATAGGTAGTCTGAATAGTCATAATTTTCTCCGTCTTGTACAGGATAACTGTACAACTTAAGGGCTCTTTTGTCAAGCATTTGCTATGGCTACCACAATATCCGGAAAGCAATCATAGCACCGTGAACCGAGTCGGATGTATGGGTATGCGCTGCACTCCCTTTGGTCCTAAGTTCCAGCCAGTAATAGCGCAGTAGCAACTGCGTGAATGAAAAGTTGAACCGCCTTCTGCGAAGCACACAGCGTGCTGAGATGGAGGGCGTTTTTTTATGGAAGGTCTTATTAATTATTTATCCCAAGATTTAAAAGCAGTGGATTTAAAATCGAACCAACCCTACCAACTATTTGCCAAAGAATGTCAGCCCATTTCCTTGGTCACATATATTCAGTTAATAATGGTGAGGATCATATTTGTAGGAATAGACCTCTTTGTATTCGAATATTGAAAAAAAGTGTATCATAAGTGTATAAATAACTTTTTAGGCCTTGTTTTAGATAGCCAATGTTCATAATTAATCTAATGAAATTTGGAACAATGTAAAGACCATGATTGGGAGAGGAGAAAAAATGGACGTTGAAGGAAAAGAAGTACTTTTCACCGAAAAAGTAGTGGCAGGTAGCAGAAATTACTTCTTTGATGTAAAGGAATCCAAAGACGGTATAAAGTATTTGGTTATCAGCGAATCAAGAAAAATTAGTGGAAGTAATGGAACTTATGAAAGTTATAAGGTAATGGTTTTTGAAGAACATTTAGGGTTATTTGCAGAGGGTATAGAAAAAGCATTTGGTTTTTTGGGGATCAAGAAAAAAAAGTTGAATAACATGGAAGAGATAAGACAAATATATCCCAAGGCGTATGAGCAATGGACATCGGAAGAAGATATACAGTTAATAGGGAAATATCATGAAGGTGTGTCCATCAATGAATTGGCATCTTTTTTTGAAAGGAAGCCAAGTGCAATTAGGTCTAGATTGGCAAAACTAAACTTAATGTAAGTGTGAATCAAAAAAGCAGGGTGGCATGTAGAACAGGAACAACGGCTAACAAGGCGTGCACCTGACGTATAAGATCTGTGGAGTTGTTAAACCTTGTGCGCATCCTACCCAGTAGCCACTAATGTAAACCGTCTGAGTGAAATACTGAGATCTGTTCCATGATCCGAGTCTTATATACATGTATGCTCTGCGCGCCTTTCGGCCAAAAAGTTTCGGCCAGTGATGGCGTGGTAGGAATCGATTGAATGAAAATGTGAACCGCTCTCTGCGAAGCACACAGCGTGCTGAGATGGGGGGCGGTTTTTTTATGGCATAATTGCATCATATCAATGTGGCGCATTAAGTGTTTGGCATTAGAAGCATTTTAATCATTCTCAAAAAGTGCAATACGCGATCCTAAAGGAGATAAACATGGCATATATAAAAGTGGCTGATATAGCTGAGTTACCGGCAAATTCAATGAAAGTGGTCATCGTAGATGGCAAGGAAGTGCTGCTGGCGAATGTAGACGGTTCCTACTATGCTATCGCCAACAAGTGCACTCATCTCGGTGGCTCCCTATCAAAGGGTTCCCTGGATGGGAGCATTGTTACATGCCCGAAGCATGGCGCTCAATTCGACGTGAAGACAGGGCAAGCTATTACGGGGGCCAAGATGGGATTCATTAAGATGAACGTGAAAGATGAAGAACATTACTCGGTTATGGTTGAAGGGACTGATATTTTGGTGGGAACGCCTTAAAGAATCCTGGTGTGCGAATGCTGCCCTACACCAACTGGAACTGGCAGCTTGAAGTTTGGTGGTACAGCAGCCAAGTGCTAGGATGGGTGGTTTTAGGGTTAGTTGCCTTGCTTTAGCCAGCTGCAGATGTGCTAAGCTGATAGATCTTCAACCTGTGATCTGAGTTGGATGTTTGGTTAGAGAATTAGACAGGGGTGGGTGCATCCCATACATTAGACCTAATTTAGAATTGAAAAGCAAAAAAGGCCATATCAAAAAGGATACGGAATATTAAGTATTTTCACAATTATTCAAGCTGCAGCAGCAAGGTTGAGTGCAGTAACAACGAAGTATCGTGGTTTGTAAATTGATTATCAAAAGTGTAGATTCTACGGAAGGCTTTCCAATTGGTTTTTTTTGCAGAAAAATTTTGCAGAATCTTTACACTCCTTGCTTTTGAATAAAGTGCATTACTTCAGCGTGTGTGGGACTGTTTAGCACGCCGGGGAAGCTCGCACACACCAGCCCTGCCACAGCCGCAGCGTACTGGATGATTTGGTCATCGTTCCACTGCTTTAACATGCCGTAGATGACACCAGCTCGAAACGAATCCCCGGCTCCTGCACTGTCTATCACTTGGACTGGATATGGCTTGAACTGCCGGATGGGCGCACCCCTTCTGCCATACAAGATGGCACCATCTCCTACTGTAAACACGACCAAACCTTCAGCGCGCTGCTGGTATTCGGCAAATAGCTCGGATAACTCAACCTCGGGATATTGGCGATTGCGAAACTCCCCAGAGATGATGACTGCTGCAGCAGCGCTAGATAATACCTGGCTGTTGGGGCAGTCAATTGAAACAAAGGGTACGCCCAATTCAACTGCGTACTCCCCAACCAGGGCGCTTTCAGCGTGAAATGGCGGGTCCACACAAACAATCTGCGCATTTGCCAGGTCAGGTTTCCGAGGGATATTCCACTTCCGAGTAGTAGAGAGTAGCTCAACATAATTGCCGAATATCGTCCGGCTGTGCTGATCTGAAAAGACAATTTCCCGAATCCCAGCAAAACCTTGCTTGACCCTCAAGCGCTGGGTGTCAATGCCATAACGACGGATGGTTGCCAGGATACGTTCGCCAGAAGGCGTATCGCCAATCCAATTGCCGTCGAGTTGTACGCTCAAACCCAAGCGACTCAGGACAATCGCTGAATTCAAGGCTTCACCCCCGGTCATAAAATGGGTTTCTGCAATCTCTGCATAGCCATCTGGTGGAGGGAACGGCATACTCAGCAGATGAAGTTCGCTTGAAGCGATAACACCATAAGCATACACATCAAAGCTTTTCATTTTCCTGCCTCTTTTACGGAGTCCAGATTCATAATTACCAAGCATCCCTGGTCGATGCCAAGCAATTGTATCTTGGTTTTTAGATCACTAGAACCCAGGATGTTAAGCACTACCACAGCAACAGCCATTATTATGAGCACTCACTTGAAGACAAAAATTTTGATTTGACTGATGGGTTTTTTTGATATCTTTTTCATCATAATTTCGCTTGTTCCGATTACTTCAATTGATTTCTCTTGATCTCTGAGACAAGCCAGAGAAAAATGGGACCAAAACCACCTCGATGTAGGGGCTAGTACTTTCTTGGGTAAAAAACCCTAATCAAGCCAGCACCTCAACTGCTTACAGGACTGAGATGACGGCAAAGAAATACATATCTCCCACAAAGAAGCCACACGAAAGATTGAAGGGGAGGTGAATCCAGAAAGCGATCAACAAGTTATTGCTCCGCTTCATCAAGATGCCCATAATATAGGTTCATGATGTCATCATTATCACATTGGCAGCAATTACGATCACAAACTGCGAACCGGCGTAGTCTGAGGGAATAAGCTATAGCAGTGCGTGCCAAATCCCACCGATGCATAAACCAAAGTACAGGAAATCCCTCGTTGAAGTGCCAATGCAAATTTCGCCAATAGGTCATCGCGTTTTACCTGGTTTGAGCGTAGTGGTGGAGGAAATAGTTTTGTTTTGAGCGGACCTTTAAACATAGATAAATTATATCTGATGTGTCTGCCCATTGATCACCGCTTGAACTTGGCCTTAGGAATCCTGGGCACTACGCAGTTGTCTGACATAAAACCCTATCAGAACAATTTCTATACCTATTTCTATTTGGAAAGCGCTGACCCCGCTTGGTACAATGCGTTCCATGTTTGAGATTAGGTCATGGGGACAAAAAAGGATTGATGCTTTCCGGGTATGTGCAAAAGCCGTCCAAAACCGTGTACTGCTTGACTAACCACTTTATTTGTACAATCCCGCAATGGGATTGCGGATTTACACAAGCTTTGGTACAATCATTTTGAATTAGCAATGGAAAAGGATCCGTATCAATGATAGAGCGAACTTTAGCAGCCAAAATGATCTCCCTGGCCCAAAAATTCCAGGTGGTCACTCTCACTGGGCCGCGCCAGTCAGGAAAAACTACCCTTGTCAAAGCTGTATTTCCAGATTTTCCTTACGTCTCCCTTGAAGAACCGGACATTCGCCAGTTTGCCCTGGCAGACCCGCGTGGTTTTCTTTCTAATTATCCTAATGGCGCGATCCTGGATGAAATCCAAAATACCCCTGAACTTTTTTCATACATTCAAGGGTTGGTAGATGCAAATCGCCAGGTCCAATTCATTCTGACAGGTTCATCCAACTTTCTTCTTATAGAAAAGATCAGCCAGACACTGGCAGGTCGTACTGCGGTTCTCCATTTGCTGCCCTTCTCTCTCCAAGAGCTTGAACCAATCGCAGGACAATATGAAAGCCTGATTTTCAAAGGTCAATATCCACGGATTTATGACCGCGATATTGCTCCCACTGATTTTTATCCGTCTTACATCCAGACTTACGTGGAAAGGGATGTGCGCCTGATGAAAAATATCGGGGATATCAACGCTTTTATCCAGTTTACGCACTTGTGTGCTGGGCGAATCGGACAGTTGCTCAATTATACAAGCCTGGCAAATGATGCCGGAATCAGCCCAAACACTGCCAAGGCATGGCTGTCTATTCTGGAAAGTTCCTATATCGTGTATCGCCTTCACCCTTACCATCGTAATTTTAACAAGCGTTTGGTGAAATCTCCCAAGCTCTTTTTTTACGATACCGGGGTTGCTTGTTCATTGCTTGGTATTCACGAAGCGGATCAAGTCCGCTTACATTTCCTGAAAGGGTCACTTTTTGAAAATTTTATTATCAACGAGTTCATCAAACACAATTTCAATCGCGGTAAAAATGTCCAGCCTTATTTCTGGCAGGACAACCATGGGAAAGAAGTTGATTGCCTGTTGGTAGAAGGTGAAAGGGTTACGCCGGTTGAGATCAAATCAGGGAAAACGATATCTAGCAGTTACTTAGAGAATATTAAGTATTGGCGATCTCTGGCGAATCTACCAGATGACAAGGGTTATGTTGTTTACGGGGGCGACCAATCGCTGCAAACGAGCGGAGGAGAATTGATCAGTTGGCGCAATTTAAACCGCATCTTGGATTAACAATCAAGATGGCTCTTGCCTAATGTACTAAGTGCCAACCCAAAGGATTGATTCAACAGATAGCCTCCTTGATCACTTACGGGATAACCTGAGCAATACTGGAACTTTCCTGGCTGCAGACTTCGTCGGATGTGGGGGAATGCTCTGCGCGCCCTTCGAGCGTAAGTTTAGACCGGTGATGGCCCATTAACCGCCTTTGTATATGTAAATGTGCACCACCTTCTGCGAAGCACACAGCATGCTGAGATGGAGAGCGGTTTTTTATGGGATAATTGCATTTAATATTCACGCAAAAAGGGTAATCACTCCATGAAAGTTCAATTTGAAGAAATGTTTCCCTGGGAATTTGCTAAAGCAATAGCAGAAACCCCAATATGCTACTTACCCCTCGGCGTGCTTGAGTGGCATGGTGAACATAATGCCGTCGGTCTTGACGCGCTCAAGGCACATGCGGTATGCATTCGTGCCGCACAGCAATCTGGTGGTATTGTTTTGCCACCCTTGTATTGGGCAACGGATACCCGGGAAGAAACCGGTCAGGGTTTATACCTGACAGGAGGGGTTGAACACGGCGAGCGCTACCATGTACCTGGCAGTATGTTCTGGATCAAGCCAGAAACGTTTCAACACTTACTGGAGGATATATATGAGGCTGTCCGGCGACGCGGTTTCAGAGCTATTGTGGTCGTGAGCGGACACTGGTCTAACCAGGGTAACCTCCCCGTGATTCGAGCGAGCGGGGAAGCGTTTTTAGCGCAACACCCACACACGAAGTGGCTGCTGTTGACCGATCAGGAAGTGGTGCCCGACCTACACTATCCCCATGAACACGCTGCAGGCGGTGAGACTTCACTGTTGATGGCTATTCGGGCAGACCTGGTTGACCTGACCAAGACCTTCGAGACCGATGGCGTGCTCAGGTCTCATTACGCCCAGCAACCGGAACATCTGCAGCGGCGACGCGCAACAAAACAAAAATACATCGGGGTGCTCACAGGGGAAGAAGGTACAAGCAATGACCCAGAGCTGACTGCCAGTTTGGAGAGGGGGCGTCTATTATTGGAAACGATTGCGCAGCGTATTGCCGAAAAGGATCAGGCTTTGTTGAGCGAGGTTGTCAGTGGCAAATATCTAAATGGATGCCTTTAAAGTTTGAGATAAATTAATGTCATTATAGAGATGATTGTAAATCTTATTTTGTTAATTTTTTATTTAGCTATCAAATTTTTAACACCCTTCTTATAATTTGATGTTGATTATTGTATAATCAAGGGCATAATTACATCCGTAATAAGGACTTTCTTCCAATTTTCTGTATCATGACTTTTACAAATCAGGATTATTGGATGGCGCACAATTAGCTTATTCTATGGCTAAACAACAGGACAGCAGAAGCTGAGGAAAATTACCAAATAAACGAATCTGCAGAAGGGCATTTGACAACTCATCTTTTTACATTAGAAATATTCAAGAAACATTTCGGTAATAAGCTACAAATTAATGAAAGAAAATAGAAATAAATGGATTTGGTGAACGATTGCATTAAATATAATCCATATGAAGAATTGCCTTATCTTGGATCGGCCAATTCCTAATACACAACTTCCATACAAAAATATGCTGAAATAGTCCATTCATGAACTAAGCGGGAGACAAATATGAAAATAACTTTCAATAAATTAATTAGACAAGATATCTTCACAGAAAGCTTTAGAGATTTTTTTTATGATAATGAGCTTATATTTCCTAAAGATGGAATTGTTGTAATTTATGGTCCCAATGGAGTTGGGAAGTCTTCATTAGCAAGTATTTTTACTGGTGAACATGGCACGGAGTTTGATTTAGTCTTAGATAGTGAAAGGTTTAATACTTCCCAAGCAAATTCCATTTTTCATGTAATTAATGACCAAAATGGAAGAAATATTATTCAAGGTTCCACCGAAGATTTCTTACTTGGGGATAACATTCGTAGGGAGTATGAGCTAAAAAAGGCAATAGATGCCGGATTTGAGCAGTTATTCAATACAGTATTAATTCCAAAGCTCAAATCTGATTTTGGAATCTCTAAAAAGGATGCTTTTTTGCTCGAGAAATTATGTGATAAAAAACTTACGCTTTTTATTTCTGATTTAGCAAACATGAAATCTAAAGGGGGAAATATTGATCGTTCTGAATTTCTTTCTTACATAGAAAACCTATGTTATGTAAATATTTATGATTTTGATGAATCTAAACTCCGTTTTCTAGTAAATGACTACAATAACAAAATCTCAATTGTTAAACAATTAATTGATATTGCCGAGAATAACATAAAAATCGATCATTCTTTTTCACGCATCGAGGAATGTACAGATGCAATTACACTGTTAACCAAGTATTACTATCTTCACGAATGTGTAATCTGCGATAATCCCATTGAGCGCACATCTCTTTTAGAAAAAAAACAAAAAGATAAAAAATCTATTTTCGAAAGTCTTGATAAAGCTACTCAAGAAATACTGGAGCAAATCCATAATCTGGTTGGGGAGAATGATCCCTTTGGCATTAAGAACGCCGTTACTCAATCAGCAATCTCGGAAAATCCTGATTGCATCATGGAAGTAATAAGGGAGTTTTTCGAGTATTTTGAGTTAGTGAACAAATTGCTCAATAATATGTTCGCAACTTGTCTTGATAAAACTAATCTGATCTCATACCAACGAGAGTATGAGACAATTGTTTCAGAAAAACCGGAATTCACAAGTGAAGATGTGTTGTTCATTGAAAAATTTATCAACAATTGTATTGATCGAAGAATTGAACTCCAGCGAGACTCGAAGGGAAATCTTGAACTACTCCTTGGGCAAAAAAAATTCCTTAACGAGGACAGAAAGAACCTTTCGCTAAGCAATGGCGAACAAAATTTCATCTCGATTGCATTTGAATTGTTGAAAGCAAAAAAGGTTCATGCAAAAGTTATTGTTTTGGATGACCCAATCTCAAGTTTTGACTCAATCTATAAGAATAAAATCGTATATGCAATCGTAAAATTTCTGAACCAAAAAAGCCAAATTTTATTGACGCATAATACAGACTTGATTACGCTACTTGAACATCAGAGACCCCAATCTTTCAACTTGTATTTATTGAATAATTCTTATGGAGAAAGAAACGGTTTCGTATCAGTTACGAAGGAGGAACAGTGTCTTCTTCTTTATATGAACAAACTATTAGATTTTTTTAGAGATGGGGTGAAGGAAGTTCTAAAGGATGAGTATAAGTATCTAGTTGCCATGGTGCCATTTATGAGAAGTTTTTCTCAGATCTTGAATAAGCCCAAAATTAAAGATGATCTAACTGGAATTATGCACGGTTATGGTACTAATAATGTAGATCTAACCCAAGTTTATAACGAATTGTTCGAGTGCTCATTTTTGTCAAAATCTTTTATTGTTTCAATTGATGATATTCTTAACATTGATTTGGATATTTGGGAAATAATTGATGCTAGCAAGTATCCTATGCTAAACCGAACATTTGTTCATATACTTACATACTTCAATTTGAGGTTAAGAGTTGAAAAAACGCTGGTGGAAAAATTCAAAATTAATACAAAAAAGTACGATATGCTCACAAGAATTATCGATAAAGCGTTCAAAGATGATAATTTGGACAATATACAAAAGCGCGTTTTCTTGTTATCACGAAAGACATTATTGAACGAGTTTAACCACTTTGAACAAAGTTTAAATATATTTCAACCAGCGATGGATATTACTGATACTGCTCTTAAGAAAGAGCGAGAAGACATTCTTCAATTTCTTGAGCAACTTAAGTCAGAACCTAATTCTGGGGCATGCTAATAATCGGTGTAAACACAAGCTATCAAAGAATGATCAGTATCTCTATCGCGCGGAACAAGTCAGTTGCATAAATACAAATGTAGACCGGGGATTATGCTTTGAGCGCAACATATCTGGGTGGGTGTGTGACCCACCTATTTTTTAAGGATTGATTCTCGGCTTTTAGAAAACAAATTAAGTTGAAGCAGCCTCCTTTATTTTTTGGGGGTAGGTTGGACTGGGTAAGAATTTCCGCAAGGTTGTTAAAAACTTTAAAAAAGGTTTATACTCTCATTATAAGCGAGCTTAATCCTCTGTTTTTTAGGATTTGCTTTCAAAAAACCTTACTTTTAAATATTATTAGATTTTTAACCAATACCTTGCGAGGGCAAAATGGAAAATAATAAAAAAGTCAGCATCGTTCGCATTGTCATCATGTTGTTATTGGTATTGGTCATTTTCCCACTGCTTCCCATCCTGATCTCTGGAAAATGGAACTGGTGGGAAGCCTGGGTGATGGGGGCATTATTTCTCCTGTCGTTCATCGTCAGCCGAGCCATTGCAGCCAAGAAAACGCCTGATATCCTCAAGGAACGCGCAAACTATAACCGGCAGGATAACACCCAGCCTTGGGATAAATGGCTCTCACCCGTGGTGGCCTTTGGGAGCGTCTTTATCCTGCTTGTGGCAGGGCTGGACGCATTGTACCAGTGGTCAAGCGGATTCCCACTTTGGCTAGAGCTGATTGGGCTGTTGCTCATCTTGGCCGGCTATGTTTTTGGGTCGATCGCGTTTATTGAAAATGCATTCTTCTCAGGCACGGTGCGCATCCAAGAGGAGCGCGGGCACAAGGTGGTATCCAGCGGCCCTTATAGCTGGGTGCGCCACCCGGGATACCTGGGCAGCCTTGTGGCCAGCCTGGGCATGCCGCTCTTACTTGATTCTATTTGGGCATTCATCCCGGTTATCGTTTTTGGGTGCTTCTTCGTCCTGCGCACCAGCCTGGAAGACCGCTTCTTACAGGCTAACCTGCCAGGGTACAGCGAGTACGCCCAAAAGGTCCGCTACCGCCTCCTGCCGGGTATCTGGTAGGTTCCGGTTATTGAGCATGAATTACTCTCCGCGCCTCATTTAAACTGTAACTTTTTTCCATTCTTAAAGTCTTTTCGTATTCATTCGTGTACATACTTCACTTGAGATGAGTCTTTCATTTTGATAGACTTAATTCGACTCAGCGTTAGGAAAGGATGAGTGCTATGAATAAGAATCAACCTGATTTGTCCAAAGAGGCATTTCAACAGCTATTGAACATTTTACAAGCGCGCTTTGAGAAGAACTTGCGCCGGCACGCAGGCTTTGCATGGGCGAGCGTGGAAGCGAAATTGCTTGAAAATCAAGAAAAGCTGTGGTCACTCAATGAAATGGAACAAAGCGGCGGTGAGCCAGATGTGGTCGGGTATGATGCTGAGACTGGTGAATTTATTTTCTTTGATTGCGCAAAAGAGAGCCCAATTGGCCGCAGAAATGCCTGCTATGACCGGGCTGCTTTAGACGCTAGGAAAGCCAATAAACCAAATGATAATGCCCTGGAGATGGCGGCGGCAATGGGGATTGAGTTATTAACTGAGGCGCAATACCGGGCATTACAGGAACTGGGTGAATTTGACACAAAAACCTCCAGCTGGCTCAAAACCCCACCAGAGATCAGGAAACTTGGCGGCGCGATTTTTGGCGACCGGCGCTATGAGCATGTCTTTATCTATCACAACGGCGCAGATTCCTATTACGGTGCCAGGGGTTTCCGGGGCGTTTTGAGGGTCTGAATTGAAAGGTACACTGATGGGCGTAAGATACTGCCACACGAACTTAGTTGCAAAAGACTGGAAGCGCTTAGCGGCATTCTATGTCGAGGTATTTGGATGTCAATACAAATACCCAGAGCGGGATTTATCCGGCAGCTGGGTAGATGATTTGACTGGCCTAAATGATGCAAACATCAGGGGCATTCATTTGACACTGCCCGGGTATCAAGACGACGGTCTTACCTTGGAAATCTTCCAATACAACGAAGTAATGAGCAATCCGGATAAACAAATTAACCAGGAGGGCTTCGGACACATTGCTTTTCTAGTGGATGATGTGGACCTGTACCTTGAAAAGCTTATCCAAAACAGTGGATCGTTGGTTGGCAAGGCGGTACGGGGACATGTACCCGGCGTTGGAAACATCCACGTGGTTTATGCTAGGGACCCAGAAGGCAATATTATTGAGATTCAAAAGTGGGCATGAGCCTGCAAAGGCGAGACAGTAACTTTAGGGGAGTAGGTGCCGCTGTTTTATGTCGCTAGAATGCCATCGTTTTTAATCGACCAAAGACACTGCTCTACACAATGAGCTGTTTGGGGAATATCCTATTCTTAACAAAACCCTCACAGTCATCTTGTTTGTGTATGGGTTGACGTATAATAAGCCAGCATATTGCCCGAAAAAATTTGACCGGCAAACCATATGATGCAGGAATTCTCAATCGATTTTCTAACCATCACAGGCACAAAACATTGAGGAAAAAAATATGATTATCAGGGATGAGACCCAAAAAGACGCTGTTGTTATCTCAGAGGTGACCGAGGCTGCCTTTAGACCAATGGAAATCAGCAGTCATACAGAGCAATACATCGTCACAGCGCTGCGTACCGCTAAGGCACTGAGCTTATCGCTAGTGGCAGAGGTTGACGGCCAGGTGGTTGGGCATATTGCTTTTTCACCCGTGACGATCTCAGACGGCAGCCAAGGCTGGTACGGGCTTGGTCCTGTATCCGTTTTGCCCAGCCATCAAAAAATGGGCGTTGGCTCAGCCCTAATTCGCGAAGGCCTGGCCCGCTTGAAAGCACTCGGCGCAAAAGGGTGCTGCCTGGTTGGGCACCCCCACTATTACCCGCGCTTTGGCTTTGTAAATGCTGATGGTCTTTCTGTTGAAGGCGTGCCGGCAGAGGCTTTTTTTGCTTTATCTTTTGATGGATCCTATCCACAAGGCATCGTGATGTTCCATGAGGGGTTTGGGGCAACTGGGGCATAATTGCCTGCAGATGGCAAAATTAACCAATGGGATCAGCCTAGATTACTGAACTGCGCCATTAAATACCTAAAGTTTTGATTGATCCCAAGTGAAATTTGCTGACGCTAAATAATCCTGGTTGTGAGCAATCTACCCTTCCCTATACCCGCAAAGAGCCAATGCGCCGGGGCCTGTGTTAATCCCCAGCACTGGCCCGGTCGTGTTGATGAGCAACTCCACCGGTTCAAACTCAGCTTGGATGCGCGCTGCCAGCGTTTCGGCCTTTTCTGGCGCATTACCGTGCAAGACGGCGATATGCAAGGCTTTATGGCTGCTGAGCTGCGCGAAAAATTTTCGATATAAGGCTTCAACCAAAGTCTTGTGCGACCTGAATAAGCCGACTGGCTCAACCCTGCCGCTGCGGTGATTGATGGAAACGAGGGGTTTGACCTTTAAGACATTGCCCACCCATTTGACCGCATCGCCGATTCGGCCGCCATGCTGCAGGTATTCGAGGGATTCCATGGCAACCAGTTGAACCAGGCTGCTGCGTACCTGCGCAATATCTTCTAAAATACCCTCAAGGTCTTTTCCCGCTGCTTTTGCCCGCGCTGCTGTCAGCACCTGCCAGCCGAGCGTCATAGTTGGGCCTTTAGAATCAACCACATGCACGGGCACGCCGACCGACTTTGAGGCGGTGACTGCCATTTGGTAGGTGCCGCTCATGGCAGCGCTAACGGTTAACATGATGATCTCATCAGCCCCCGCGTTGATTGCCGCTTGGTATGCGTCAATAAAATCTTGATGACTCGCCTGCGAAGAGGTCGGCCTTAGCGGGTCAGACGTTAAGCGTTTATAGAAATCAATGGGCTGCAGGTCTACCCGGTCTTTATACTGCTGATCGCCCCAAATGATGTACTGTGGGATCACTTTTATGTCATATTTTGCAATAAGTTCATCAGGAATATCACAGGTGCTATCGGTGAGAATTGAAATCATGGTTTTAACCCTAGTAGTATTTTTAAATGCAATCATACTATTAATTTTTACATCTAAAGCGCATGGCATCATAAGCGGGATTTTTCTTGTATGGGATAGATAAAAAAGACGTTGGTCAATAAGCTTCTACAAATTTACGCTTAATTATTATATTTATATTAAATTTATACAATATATTTTAGTCATCAATCACTATGGAGGCCAAATGAATATCACGACTACTTTCGAGCCATTAAAAGATACCCCCCTGCTGGCGATGCTGGCCTTTCTGCTGATCAGTATTGCAGCATACATATTACTTAGATTTCTCCTGGCCCATTGGCTAACTGGACTGGCTAAACGATCAGCTAATACCTATGATGACATCCTAATCAAACATTTACGGCCCAAGCTTTTATCCTGGGTTGCGCCCCTGATTGTGATCTATATCAGTGCCAGGTATTTCCCCGGGCAGCAAATTTTGATTAGCAAGGTTTCTTTGTTTATCATTTTATGGATTGCCGCGATAACCCTGGCATCGCTTTTGCATGCGGTCAATATCATGTATGAAAAACGGAAAAATTACAGCGGGGTGAGCATTGCCGGGTACCTGGACATTGGCAAACTGTTGGTCATACTTATGGCAATCATCCTGAGCATCACCATCATCACGGATAAGTCACCAGTGGTCTTGTTGACCAGCCTTGGCGCCGTTGCTGCAATTTTAATATTAATCTTCCAAAACACGATTTTATCTTTGGTTGCCAGCATCCAAATTGCCGCAAATGACCTAATCAAAGAAGGGGATTGGGTGGAAGTGCCTGGCTATGATGCTGATGGCGATGTTGAAAACATCAACCTGCATACGATTAAGATCCGCAATTTCGATATGACTTACAGCATCATCCCCACCCATAAAATTATGGATGTTTCGTTCCGCAACTGGCGGGGGATGCAGGAGAGCGGCGGCCGGCGAATTCAACGGTCAATCCTTTTGGACCAATTAAGCATCAAATTTTGCAGTGTTGACATGTTAAAAAAGTTACAAAAGATTGACATCATAGCTAATTTTCTTGAAAGTAAGGTTGATCAACTGGAGTCTTACGAAAAAGAGCATCAAGATCATTATGACTTGCCATTGGACGGCCCGCAGGTGACGAACATCGAAGTATTCAGGGCTTATATCGAAGCTTATTTAAGAAAGCGCCCTGACATCCACCTTGAAAACATGCCGTTCTTGGTTAGGGTATTGGAACCGAAGCCGACAGGCCTGCCAGTAGAGTTGTATATCTTTACCAAGACAACCCAGTGGGAGGCTTACGAAGCCATCCAAGCGCAAATATTTGACCACCTTTTGGCTGCAGTGAAAGTGTTTGATTTGCGCGTGTTCCAGGAACCAACAGGTTTAGACTTTTCAGCTTTAGCAAGAGAGGTAAACAGGTCTTCCGTGTAAAGCTATAACCCAAAAGGTGGTATGTTATGATTAATTCATCACTTTAAAGGCTTGGAGTATAGATGAGTTTAAATCAGATTAGCACACTTTTGCAGGAAAACATCCTTTATGCGCTTTTGTTTGTGGCTAGCCTAAGCGCTGTCACTTATTTTGTTGGTCAATTTATACTTGTGCGGGTTGTTAAGGCACTGGTTAAAAAGACTTCGACCAATTTTGACAACATCATCATCAAGCACTTGTCGTTGAAACGGTTAGCGCTGATCGTCCCCTTTATTGTTATTTTGCTTTCTATTGGTTTATTTCCCGGGAAAATTGGCGAGGTGCTTTCATCGATCAGCAAGCTAATGATTTTGTGGCTAATAACGCTGAGCTTATCTTCAATTTTAAAGGGTGCCAACATTGCCTATGAAAGCCGTGAGGACTACAACGGGGTCAGTATCAAAGGCTATATCGACATTAGCAGGTTAATCTTGATACTCATAGCGATCATCATCAGCGTCTCCATTATCAGCAAACAATCGCCAATGGTGTTGCTGGCTGGGTTAGGGGCAATCACCGCGGTTTTGATCCTTATTTTCCAAAATACTATTTTGTCGTTGGTTGCCAGTGTTCAAATCATGGCCAATGATTTGCTTAAAGAGGGCGATACGATTGAAGTGCCCGCTTTTCAAGCCAATGGCACCGTTATGGATATCACGCTGCACACCATTAAAGTGCGCAACACAGATATGACCTACAGCCACATTCCGACCTATAAGCTGCTCGATTCGGCCTTTGTGAACTGGCGCGGGGTGAATGAAAGTGAGAGCAGGCGCATTAAACGGGCGGTGATTCTTGACCAAAGCAGCATCCAATATTGTGACCGGTCAGTCATTAAACAGGTGGGGGCGAACCCCCTGCTGGCGGATTTTTGGAAGCGTTTTTCAGAAAAGGATTCCTGCGAAAATATGACCAATAGCGCACTATTTAGGAGCTATGTGGAGTATTATTTGCGAAACCGCGAGGATATTTACCAAACAGACCGAACCCTGCTGGTGCACTTATTAGCCCCGGAGCCGAGCGGCGTGCCGCTTGAAATTATTGCCTTCGCGAAGACGGTTGATTTTAAACGATTTGAAGAAATCCAATCAGAGATACTTGAGCACCTTTATGCTGTGGTCGGCGCCTTCAAGCTGAGCATATTTCAACTGGGCAACACAAACACGCCTAGCGTAGCCTTGGAATAGGCAGCACGAACTAAGTTATTTAATCAACCTGGCCTGTGTTCGTAAGGCATCTTAATATAGACAACCCCGTTTGATACGCTCGTTTACCATTCCTTATACCAAGATTGATACTGACCGTCTATAGGTCCCACTGTTGATTCGTATAGCGCGTTCGGACCTGGTTCAAACCCGCCGACAAAAGCCCATAAAGCCCCCATGCGCTGCAAGCGCATTAACCCTTCCGTCAAAAGAGCCCTGCTCAAACCTTTACGCTGGTGGGCTGGCACAGTGGCCACAGGCTCAAAGTAGGCGCTGCGTGTGACGTCATCAAACCAAATCGTGCAGAAGGAGGCTACTGCGCCATCTGGGGCGATGGCTACCAAATCGAGGTCCCGCCGGTAAAGCGGGGCCGTTTGAATATTGCGATACCAGCTTGGGTCATCACGATTTTCAACCGCGATCTTAATATCCCCTTCGTGAAAGCCCAACCCGGAAGCATAGCAGCGCTCGAGCAGCTCCAATCCATCCCCTAAGGCGCGGATTGTGTATCCTGCTGGTTTGGGTACTTCTGGAATGGGTAAGGCCAGGTCGCGCCGATGCTGCGTCTCCACCCAGCCTTTGCGTTCGTAGCCATGATCCAATAATAACTTGCGCCGAAGCGCATCATCCTGCATTGCCCAAACAACCAGGGAGCGTTTAGCTTCACTCTCGGGGACGGATAGCTTTTCTTCGGCGACTAGTAACATTTCTTCTTCTAATTCCCTGGTTTCAAAAGCGGGTTGGATCATAAAATGAACTTCATCCGGGCCACCATCCGGCATGGCTATGGCAACCAGTTCCCCATCCGCCTCCCAAAGGTGTGCCACGTCATTGAGCGTTACGTTATGGCAGTTTAAACAGGTGTGCCAGCGGGCATATTCTAACCTGGCAACCTGCCAAGCGCGTTCATGGTAATCATTTAAAACAAACACTTTGCGCAAAAAAGCACGCATTTTCCAAAAATCAATTTCGTTTTGATAGGGGCGATAAGTCGTTTTCATGTCATCCTTCTTATTAATTCAGTTAGGTATTCAATAGGTTTTGATAAACCAGGAAATCCTGGCTTAGGTAGCAGCAAAAAATGATGCTTTCGAGGGATGTGGGTGTCAACAAAAATGAACGCACCGCTTGCAGGGCAATCTCCGCGGCCGCTTGGTTGGGGTAGCCATAGACACCAGTGCTGATGCAGGGAAAAGCAATGGATCTAAGGTGAAGCGCATTGGCAATTTCTAAGCTGCGGGTGTAACAGGCATGTAAGAGCGCGGCTTCGTTATGAGCGCCGCCATGCCAAACAGGACCGACCGTATGGATGACAACCTTTGCGGGCAGGTCAAACCCATCAGTCAGCTTGGCTTCGCCCGTTGCGCAGCCGTCCAGCGCTCTGCAGGCTGCCAGCAGGCGCGGACCGGCCTTACGATGAATTGCGCCATCCACGCCGCCCCCACCCAGTAAAGAGTTATTCGCAGCGTTCACAATGGCATCCACTTCTAGGGTGGTAATGTCAGCTTGGATACAGGTTATTTTTGTCATTTATTCTTCCTCGTTTCATTTATTGAAGAAGTGTTGATATTTGCTCTGTCGATGATAGGTCGGCCAACCGCTCAATTTATCCAATACGTTGTCACATCTCAGCGTGGTGAGAAAATATAAATTAAGTATGCCATATGTATAAAATTAATGTGTAATAAATGCTCTCAATTCGCGCCCATCCATAACCAGGGCTAAGCAACCAGTAATCATGTTGACCCCCAGCATCCCTGATAGAATATCAGCATGATAACGCCAGATCTTGACTTTAGAAATCTATACGATCATTTTAACGAACCCGTGACGGCATTTGACTGCGGCCAGTTTTGTGCAATCCATAACCCTAACGGCAAACCTTACTGCTGCGATATTTGTTTTGCCATACCTGCTGCTTATCACCAAGAATGGGACTACCTCAGGAGTTCGACTGACCTGTGGCACGCTTGGCGGGGTGATGAATGTACTGGCGAAGTGGTTGACCCCAAATCGATCAATTTAGACACCCCTGAGCACATGTGCCTCTTGGCATGCAAAGGACCTGATCAATGTCAGAGGGCTTATCGCAGTGTGAGCTGCCGGCAGTTTCCGTTTTTCCCCTACATCACTGCTGATGACCGTTTTATTGGCCTGGCGTATAACTGGGACTTTGAGCCATTCTGCTGGGTGATCAGCCACTTAGACCAGGTCACCCCAGCTTTCAGGCAGGAATTTATACAAACCTTCGATGTTCTGTTGGGCGATTGGCCAGACGAATATGACAGTTATTATTATTTATCAGAAGATATGCGGACCCATTTTGCAAAAGTAAGAAGGCGGATCCCGATTTTGCACCGCAACGGGGGATACTACTTGTTAAGCCCAAAGAATGATCGCTTGTACCGCGTTGAGCCTGGACAATACAAACACTTTGGGCCTTACTAGCAGGTTAATAAACAAAACCCCCATCCAGAAAGACAGGGGTTAGGCTTAATATCCTAATGATTATCGGCGTTCCCTGGGGTTACGATTACCCGAACCGCGATTGCCGCCACCACGATTATTGCCGTAGCCAGGGCGATTGCCGCCGTAAGACGGCCTGTTGCCATAAGCTGGGCGTTCTTCACGCGGTTTTGCCACGTTCACAGTTAAAGGCCGCCCGTCAACTTCTTTGCCGTTGATTAATTCAATTGCTTTTTCAACCTCGGCCTGGCTGGTCATCTCTACGAAAGCAAAACCCTTTGAGCGGCCGCTAAAGCGATCCTTAATTACATCTACCGAAACAACCGTCCCGGCTTCGCTGAACAACGCCTTGAGTTCATCTGCGTTTGTGTCATACGATAAATTTCCAACATAAATTTTTGTTTCCAAGTTATTCCTCAACTTTTACTGGTGCAGACCTGGTTAAATAAAAACCCGCCATCATACAATACGGATGGCGACTAATAAAACACCAAAATCTGATTATAAGATGGCTAGAGTATAGCACAGAATTTGATTATTAAAAGTTGTGCGGTGTACAGGAAAAGCTGTACACTTTGGTTTTTAAAACTATCTGGACTAATTAGCTTTCTACCTTACGCCTATACCACTTTCGATCCTTAATCAGCAGTACCAGAGGCGCAAGGTCAGCCAGCACAAATAGCAGGT
>Ga0209723_1002723_pt1 | contig 22908 bp, 17 predicted proteins | sample BiotimSIPDNA_2_FD_185750 | JGI IMG/M metagenome (GOLD analysis project Ga0209723, IMG submission 185750) | Anaerobic biogas reactor microbial communites from Washington, USA - Biogas_R2 time_0 SIP DNA (SPAdes) (version 2) | ecosystem: Engineered > Bioreactor > Anaerobic > Unclassified | place...
TAATTTTGAAGCATGCATCCGTAATTTTGAAGCATGCATCTGTAATTTTGAAGCATGCATCTGTAATTTTGAAGCATGCATCTGTAATTTTGAAGCATGCATCTGTAATTTTGAAGCATGTATCCGTAATTTTGAGAGCATGTGTCCGTAATTTTGAGAGCATGTGTCCGTAATTTTGAGAGCATGTGTCCGTAATTTTGAAGCATGTGTCAGTAATTTCGAAGTATGCGTCAGTAAATTTGAAGCTAACATCGGAAATACGGGTAGCGCGGAAAATTTTATTTAATGGACAATTTGGGCTTAAAGGGAAGCACACTACTAATTCAAGGGTATAAGTCATAGTTTTGCAGAAAAATGCTTTCAAATTTGAAGGCAATTGACGTTCGTATTCTGATACCCATCTATAGGGCTAGCTGTAACTAATAAAGGGCGCATGCCTTACAAGAATCCTCATGTCCGTTCGGAGTGACATCTGACATACGTTCGGAATATTACCTATCATTGCTTTCGAAATTTTACCTTGCGTACGTTCGAAAAAACGGCTTTGTTTCAGAGAAGAAATAACCATTTGGTAGTATAATGAAGACATTACTGAATTGTGTTGTGCAATTTATGTATATATTGCAAGGCCTGTCTCAGCGTTTTTTAATACCGCAAAGAACGGGAGTTATGAAAAATCAGAAAGGAATTGATTACCATTATGGCTGTTGCCAAAGCCGGATTTAAAACCACTCCCCATGAGTGAAAGACTCCTGCTGCCAGTGGAAAGGCAATAATGTTATAAATGAGTGCCCAAAGAAGATTCTGGTTGATTTTTTTTCTGCTTTTGATAGACATTTCAATCGCTTTGACAACATCCTGCGGATTATTATGCACCAGTACGATATCTGCAGTTTTAGTTTTTATGTCGGTTCCGGCTCCAATGGCAAAACCGATATCCGCCTGTGCCAATGTCGTAGCATCACTGATACTATCTCCGGTTACCGCAGTAAGAAATCCCTGCTTTTGAATCTCTTTTATCCGATGCACCTTTTCGTGTTGTGGAACTTCTGCAAAATAGTGATCCAGGTGAAGCTCCCTGGCAATGTGTTTAGCCACCCTGCGGTTATCCCCGGTAAGCATCACCGTTTTTATCCCCATTTTCTTAAGACTTCTTATGGCTGCACGGGATTCCATCCTGATTGTGTCGGTCAAGGTTATTGCTCCATAAAGCTCATCGTTAATAAGCACATAGACTACAGTTTTCCCTCCCTCTCTCAAGCGGGTACTATGATAAGAATCAAGACGGATCTTGTTCTCCTGAAGATAGCTGGGTGTTACCACCTTGACATCACGGCCTTCGACCAGGGCAGATACACCCTGGCCATTGATATAAGAGAACCTGGTTGATTCAAATGTCTCTTCTGAAAACTGGACAATTGCTCTGGCCAGGGGATGTTGCGAACGGATCTCTACCGATGCAGCATATTTGATAAGTTCATCGCGATTGACACCAGGGTGAAATACTTCAATATCGGTTACTCCATATCTACCCTCGGTCAATGTGCCGGTTTTATAGAATATAACCGATCGAATCTTATGGGCTGCTTCAAAGGCACGTCTGCTTTTTATCAGAATACCTTTGGATGCAGAGATTGAAGTAGAAACTGCCAGAACAAGTGGGATTACAAGTCCCAGGGTATTTGGACTGACCATGATCAGCACCGCCATCGTTCTTTCCAAAGAGAAAGCCAGATCCTGTTTCAGAACTATTTTCCAGATTAAAAAAATGAATAATACAGCAGATATGGTTATGATAGTTAAAATATTAGCCGCCCTTTCGGCACATTTCTGAGATGGGGACCTGATGACCGGTGTATCTTCCACCAGTCGGGTAACCTGAGATAAATAGGAATAGACACCTATGGCGGCAGCTTCGATTGTAATTGTTCCGCTGATATTTATGGCGCCGGCAATGACCTGGGACCCTTTTTTTTTAAATACCAGGCTGCCAGCTCCGGTCAGCATAGATTCGTTTACTGTGGTCTCTCCTTGCAAGACAATACCGTCTGCAGGAATCAGCTCTCCGGGTTTGACCACGATTTTATCCTTGCATTTTAAGCTTTGCAGAGGGACCTCTATTATTTCATTTCTTTTATTCAACAAATGTACGACATTGGGAAGTGAATTATGCATTTTGTGCATCGGTTTTGATGACGCGGTTATACTTTTAATTTCTACTATCTGCCCTACCAGCATCAAAGTAACAATGATTCCCAGTTCCCAGAATACAGGATCGGATTGGTAAATGGTAACCGCAGCCACGCTGTAAAAGTAAGCGATTGATATGGCTATAGCAGTGAGAGTCATTGCACAGATATTGGAGCTGCCAATCTCTTTAATGCATCCATCGAAAAATGGCCATCCGCCAAAAACATACACGATTGTGCCCAGTCCCAGTAATACCCATTTGTCCCCGGCAAATGCCAGCTCATGCAGATTAAGCCAGTTCTGAATCTGGGACGAAAGAAGCGCCATGGCTATAGTAAGGATTAATGAAAGCCAGAATCGGATCTGGTATTCTCCAATCCTGTTGGCATGATAGTAAAACTTATCTGTGGCATTGGGATACCGGACAAAATTTTGTGGTGATTTCATGGTGCTAAGGATAAGGCAATTGAAGTGCCAATAGTTAACACCTTATTCTGTCCGGTTTATAAGCCCAATACTGTCTGGAGTATTCAAAATTGGAATGAAATTGCCAAAAAGGTCAGTTTCACTCTCCAATTTTATTTATCAGGTACGGTATTCTGCATTGATCTTGACATAATCATAGCTGAAATCACAGGTGTGTGCCACAGCCGAAAAACTGCCCAATCCCAGATCGATGTCTATGGTTACAACCTTGGATTTAAGGGCATTATGAAGGCTGGATTCATCAAAGAGCTCCGGTTGCATATTTTTAAATACAGGTACCTTGCAAAGATGTATGGTCATTTTCTCTTTAGAAAATTGCGCACCGGAATATCCCACAGCACAGGCAATCCTTCCCCAGTTAGGATCATTGCCGAAAAGAGCACACTTTGTCAGATTGGAATTAGCTACTGCCTTTGCAGCGAGCTTTGCATCAGTTTCATTCCGGGCTCCGGTAACATTGATTTCCACTCGCTTTGTAGCACCTTCTCCATCGGCGGCGATCTGTTTGCACAAGTCATTGCACACGGTGTAAAGAGCCTTTTCGAACAGCAGCAGATCCGATTCTGAGGAGATGGTTACCGGTGATGCTCCATTAGCCAGGACCAGCACCATATCATTTGTGGATGTGTCTCCGTCAACAGTGAGATTATTGAACGTACGGTTTACGGTCTGTTTAACAGTTCTATCCAGCAATTCAGGTTCGATACTGGCATCGGTACAGATAAAGGCCAGCATCGTTGCCATGTTGGGATGAATCATGCCGGAACCTTTGGCTGTCCCACCCATGAAAAAAACACCCTGGGAGGTTTCGATCCTGACAGCAGACTGTTTCTCCTTAGTATCGGTAGTCATGATCGCTGTTGAAAAATTTGTACCCCCTTCAGAAGAGAGCACCTTTGACAGCTCAGGTAAAGCGGATTGAATTTTGTCCATAGGGAGTGGTTTACCGATAACTCCGGTGGATGCCACCAGAACTGCCTCTTTTTTTACTCCCAGAGTATCACCGGTAAGTTTTGCCATCAACTCTGTATCCATTCGCCCTCTGTCTCCTGTACAGGCGTTGGCACAGCCGCTGTTGCAGATTATGGCATGGATCTCTTTAGAAGGAAGGATCTCTTCACACCAGTCTACGCTTGAAGCCCGGATTGCATTTTTAGTGAAAGTGCCTGCCCCAGTGCAGGGTTTTTCGCTGAACAGAAGTGCCAGGTCCGGTTTCCCAGTCTGTTTTATTCCTGCTTTTATCCCATCGGCCTTAAATCCTGCTGCAACAGTGATTCCCCCAGAGATTTCAGTAATTGATGCTGGTAATTCGTTTTTCCCCATGATATACTCCTTAAATATGGAAAAGGTCTGTTTAAATTAGTAATGGTACATTCATAATGCAATCGTTCTCTGTTAGGAACAGCACCTCAGGTTTGCCTGATCGACATTCTTTTCGGAACCGGATACAGCGGTTCAGTTCCGGATTATTGCTGTTATGCGCTTTAAATGCTTTTGCTGATTCCCTGCAGATACCTCTCCAGAATTCAGAAGCTTCCGATCAGGTGGTCACCTATATAGTGAAAGATGGCGATACTTTCTGGGATCTGGCTTTTGAGTTTACCGGCGATCCTTTCGAATGGCCTTTTCTCTGGGAAGGTAACCCTCATATAAAAAATCCCCACCTTATCTACCCCGGGGATCAGTTGTTAATTTCCGGTGCATCAGGTCAGGACCATATCTCCACTGTAAATGATTCAGCTTCAGAAGGAAGCAGGCAAACCACAAACAGACAGGTGTCTTCAAAGTATTCCTTAACAGAAGATTCATCTGGTATTAAAGGTAAATTTCTTCTGAGCAGTCATTTTTTCTCGTCGGTGCCTTTTTTATGGACAAAAAAAGATTCCTCCGGAAATATTTATCCCGGAAATGCAATTGTGGAAAAGCCGCAGAAGAAAGGATCGTATCAGCTTTTTGACATTATCAGTATTCGACCGGGAAAAGGAGTAAATTTTATTCCAGGTGATACTATAGATCTGTTTGAATCGATTCGCTTTGTGCGATTCAGAAATTCTGTTACCAATCTGGTTAAAAGAAACGGCAAAGCGGTTGTCAACAAGGTGGAAGACAGGAAAATATCTGCCAGACTTATGGAGATGTCGGAAGTGATACGTGGTGGAGAAAGAGCAACAAAATATGACAACGTCGCACTAAAGGGCGTTTATAAATTCAGTCAACCGGAAAAACCGGTTGAGGCAGAAGTATTTGAACGGGTCGAATCATCTGCCAGTCCTTTTCTTTTTCAGACTCTGATAATCGATAAAGGTGAAACTGAAGGCATAAGAGTAGGTGATATTTTCGCTGTTTATCACAAAGAAAAAGGAAAGAGTGCCCAATATTGCATGACCGGATATGCGGCTCATGTGAACAGTTTCAGTTCATCACTTATTATTGTAAGTATTTCCAATAACACTGTTTCTCCAAAAGACTCGGTAGCTCTTATATTGCGAAGTGTACCTGAACAATAAAAATTATAATACCAAAATTCTAAACAGGGACATAAGCAGGAAAGAAATTTGAAATACGAAATTCGAAACAGGATAGGGACCACCACTTCTGCTCTTTTCTGATTTGGAATTTGAATGATTGGTTATTGGGATTTGCTGCTTGCAGATTTCCGCCGGGGACGGAGAAAACTTATCAACTTATCGTAGTGCAACCTCAGAATTAAACTAATACGTTGATCTGCCAACCGATGCAAAAGAGCTGGTGCTGTTATTCACTTAATGTTTAAGTACCAGATTTTCCTCCGATTAAAATTCGCTGAAATTCGATTTAAACGATGCTTTCCGCCGGGGACGGAGAAAACTTTTCAACTTATCAAAGTGCAACCCAGAATTAAACTAATACGCTGATCTGCCAACCGATGCAAAAGAGCTGGTGCTGTTATTGTGGGATGGTAGTGAATCGTGATTTGTAATTTTTACTCAGTCTACTACTGATTGTTCAAGTTCAAATTTATTATACTGGCTTCCATCTTATTACCCGATATGATCAGTTTCCCCACAGTTACCGGTAAAGAAAATCTTCGGGGGCCTGCACTTCCAGGGTTTATAAAAAGGCTTCCGTATCTGTTGTGAATCGCTGCAATATGCGTGTGGCCATACACTACCGCATTAAAGCCGGCTTTGACAGGATCAAGATCAAGATTCCCTACATCGTGAATAAGATAGATGGAAGTACCAGTTGTTTTAAATATTGCGGTGTCATAAATATCTGAAAGTCTAATGCGGGAATCAGTATTGCCCAGTACCGCTAATACTGGTGCAATCTTCTCAAGATGATCCAGAACCGCCCTGTCTCCGATGTCTCCAGCATGTAAAATGTAATCAACTCCTGTAAAAATGGAGTTTATCTCTGAACGAAACAGCCCGTGGGTGTCGGAGATTAATCCTATAATCAGGTTTTCTTTTTGAATCTCGATCATCATTTTTTTTCATTATAATAGTTTAGTTGTTGCCAGGGCAGAAAAACTACCCAAAACGATATCTTAGTGATAAGTCAGCCGGTCAGGTTCCTGTCCAGGACCGGCTGATTTCTCCATCGAAAGGCATCATAGTTGCATAACCCTGTAAATAATGGACCATTTATTGCAGATCCGACGCTTTCCGATCGGAGCAGAAATTCTTCCAGATCGATCGGGTATTCATTTCAGGGTGTGGGCCCCAGATCATGATCGTGTAGAATTGACTTTTACAGCCGATCCGTCGTCTGTACCAGTATCTGAAGAACTACACCCATCCGTAGTCATGCAAAAAGAAACTTCCGGTTATTTTTCAATACTACTGCCCAATATTTCTCAGAGACTCCTGTATGGCTTCAAACTGGATGACTCCAAAAATTGCTTTCCCGATCCTGCTTCCCGTTTTCAGCCACAGGGTATCGATGGATTTTCAAAAATAATCGATTGCCTGGACTATAAATGGAATGATTCGCAGTGGAAAGGAATTTCCAGAGATAACCGGGTAATTTATGAGATGCATGTCGGCACATTTACTCCTGAGGGTACCTGGGAAGCAGCACGCAAACAGCTTCATGAGCTTGCCGATCTGGGGGTTACTGTTATCGAACTCTTACCAGTAGCGGAGTTTGAAGGCAGGTTTAACTGGGGATATGATGGCATATTTCAGTTTGCTCCTTCTCATCGGTATGGCACACCCGATGATCTTCGGGCCTTTATCGATCAGGCGCATAAGTGCGGAATCGGAGTGATCCTCGATGTCGTTTATAATCATCTGGGATCCGGTTCCAGCTTCTTCAAAGAATTCAGTCCTTATTATTTTACTGACAGGTATAAAAACGAATGGGGTGCAGCTATCAATTTCGATGGCCCACAATCCGGTTCGGTCAGAGAATATTTCCTCTCAAATGCAGAGTACTGGGCACGGGAGTATCATTTTGATGGTTTCAGAATCGATGCCACTCAACAGATCTTCGATGCTTCAGAAAAAAACATTATTAAAGAAATTGTGGAGAGAGTACGCAGTCAGGATGAGGAAAAATCGTTTTTCATCATAGCAGAAAATGAGTGTCAGGACAGTGCGCTTTTTCATGAATATGGAATAGATGCGGTCTGGTCCGATGATTTCCATCGAAGTGCTACAGTTGCACTCACCGGTCATGCCGAAGCATATTATTCTGATTACCGGGCTTTACCACAGGAATTTATATCGACTGCCAAGTACGGCTATCTTTATCAGGGGCAGTATTACACCTGGCAGAAGAAAACCCGCGGTACACCATCTTTGGATCTGCCGATTGATTATTTTATCCACTATTTACAGAATCATGATCAGATTGCCAACACCCTGCGGGGTTTGCGAATGCATGAAATTTGCGATCCTTCGCTATACAGAGCTTTTACCCTGCTTTTACTTCTGGGGCCGCAGATCCCATTACTTTTTCAGGGTCAGGAGTTTTGTTCTTCTTCACCTTTCTATTTTTTCACAGATAAGAATGAGGCAAAAGCAGTACGTGCCGCAAAGGGACGAAAAATGTTTCTCTCACAGTTTCCTTCTATTGCCGCTGCAAACGGTCCTTTGGTTCCACATCCCGGAGACGTGGAGGCGTTCCTGAAATGTAAATTGAATTTTGAGGAACGCCTTTCCAATCAGCCCTCTTATCTGTTTCATAAGCATCTTTTGTCTATCCGCAGGAATGATCCGGTATTCAGGGCAGAGGAAAGAAAAGGTATTGATGGTGAAGTAGTCGGGCAGAGTGCTTTTCTGTTGAGATACTTTGCAAAGACTTCATCGCAGGACCGTCTTTTGATAGTCAATATGGGAAATGATCTTTTGCTCGATCCCAATCCCTATCCCCTGAGTGCTCCGCCAAAAGGTTGTGAATGGAAAGAGATAATCGGCAGTGAAGATCCATCATTTGGAGGAAACAGCACTTTTTCCCTGAAAATGAAAGAGATTGTGGCTATACCCGGACATGCTGCATTCTTTGTGGGTACGCAAGAGTTGTCCCGGAATTCTGAATCCTGACCCTCCTTATTAAGGAGGATACTGGTTAATGAATTCTCTCAGCCCTGAAAGGGCGCCATAGCTCAGCACAGGGCAACGCCCTGTGTATTGTATACGGTACGGGCGGTTTGCATGATTCATGGGTTCATAATGGTTCAGGTGTTTATGATCCAGAGGTTATGTCATTTGTTTGTATCGTGATAGCGTAGGGTGATGCCGTTAAATTCACCTGACCCGATGATCGGAGGTTTGGAATCCCAACCCCCTTTGGATCCTTTTTACTTATTCTTTCTCTGGTAGAATAGGAGAGATTTCCGTTTATTTTACCTTTTTCACCAAAGATAATCCTTCTTCCTTTGAAAGAGACATCACCCTTGATCTCGTTATTTATGATTAACTCTGCGGCACCTGCATACAGATTGCCATTTAGTGGACCACCGATAGAAAGTCTGGCACAACCTATAAAGAGGTTTCCATTTATCTGTGAATTCTCACTCATAAAGAAATTTCTGCATGCGACATAATTATTCCCCTTGATATTGCCATCGGTTGTAATATCCATCGCTGCTGCAATAATGCCGTTATCAGAAGATCCGGAATAGATCAGATCTCTGCATAAAGCAATCAGACCCAGTTTCGTTTTGCCTTTGAAATTGAGTCTTTTTCCCAGGAAAACCATATCCTCAGCTTCACCTGAAAAGTTGAGCTCATTTCCAATGAAAAGATAATCTTCATTGAATTTTCCGGTTTCGGTGTGAATAGCTTTGCTTTTATTACTACTGAAATTATTGATAATCATGGAGTGAAGTGAAAAAGTTACAAAAAGTATAATACCAGTGATGGAAAGGAATCTTGTTCTCATAAACCCAATCTCCGGTTAAATGATGGCTTATGTGAGTACCTTAACTGCTTTCTATTGAAAACAGCGTATGATTACTGTTTTGGGGAAGGAATGTTTAAAATTTACTACACAGGTATCTGATGTTAAATAACCTAATAATATCAAATCGGAAAGAATAGTAACTATTATCAAAACAATGTTTGATCAGAAGTAATATGAAAAATATCTAACGAAAAAAGGTAAGCTTTTAGTTTAATGATGGTAACTAATCTGTTCTTGAATCAAATTAATTTAAAAAATAATATCAGTACAGAGAATTCTTATAAAGTAATTCTTAATTCCGATTCCTGGTTTGAGGTAATTTTTTTCAGCTTGTTTCTGGTTATTTAACCTGATGCATAAATCTGTAATCGCCTGACCTCTATTCATGTGAAAGCAGGAAGTAAAAAAACTTTAAACTATTTCTATCTCAAGATGAACATATTAGAAAAAGCAACCAGAATTGGCCTTGTTTGGATAACAATGGATGCTATTTTAATAAAACAGTACTGAAGATTAAAATTGAGTGTGTGAATTTAAAGAAAGATTAGAGAAGAATTGTAGGAGGTATATCAATGCACCGGAAAATCGGGGTGATTTTAGGTTTGTGTGTTGGCCTGGCGATGTCTGCTGAAACGATTAACCTCAGAGGAAAAGTGACAAACCAGGATGGAAAAGCGGTAAAGGGAGCTATCATTAAGCTGGCTGCCAAGGATCTTGTAGATACCACCGATGATCAGGGAAAGTTCGCATTCTCTGTTGAGGTGAGTGCAAGGGAAAGACTCAACAACATGCCTGATAGAGAAAAGGTTACTATCGAAAAAGGAAGTGTAATGTTCAGTCTGACTAAAGCTGAACTGGTGAAAATAGAAGTGTTCGATATGTCCGGTAATCTTTTGAAAAAAGAGCTCAACCACTATGCTTCTGCAGGTGAGTACAGATACAATCTGTCTTTTAAGCCCTCTGCTGCGGGTATGGCTGCAGTACGTGTTTCTATAGGTGGAAAAAGCACTACATTTCGTTATCTGCTTTCCTCTAATAAGAATTATATAGTTACTTCTGCTTCTTCAGCCATGCCTACCCCGGTCAGAGGACTGGCTAAAATTAAGGCTGCAGTAGATACTATAAGTGTTTCTGCCACCGGTTATGTCACAAAGGTGGTACCAGTTAATTCCTATGATGATGAACTTAACGTTACTATCGATTCCATTAAGCTCGAAAAATTCAGTTTTTTCCTGACTAGCCTCGCAGCTCTTCAGGAGCTTTCCGGCAGTGCAAATGGTTTTGGTGGTGATCTTCGTTTTGGTAAGACCGGGGATGGTGCCGGTATTCTGGGAGCAGACAGCATCTGCCAGTGCATTGCAGAAAAGAGTATGCCTGGCTCCAAAGTAAAGATTTGGAGGGCATTTTTGAGTGCAACCAAGGGGCCTGATGGAAAACAGGTAAATGCTATCGAGAGAATAGGAAACGGACCATGGTATGACCGCAGGGGAAGATTGTGGGCAAATAATATCAGTGAGCTGCTTAATGACCGACCGACAAATGCACATTCTGCGATAAAAAATGACATTCCTAATGAGGATGGAGTTCCAAACCATTATCCTGATCCTCTCAATCCAAACATGGCCGTGGATAATCATCTCACTATTACTGGCTCTGGAACCGATGGCAAACTCTATAAGCCCAATTCCGGTGGTGGTTGGGGAGGTGGCGGCTTTGGTGGTGGCGGCATGGGAGGTGGCTTTGGTAACTGTGTTGAGGATGTTACCTGCAGTGACTGGACATCTACCAGTGCCAGCAGTACTCCTCGTGCAGGATTCTCCTGGCCTCAGACATTTGGTGGTGTTAGTAACTGGATCTCTGGTTGGTGCCTGCCTGGTTGCGAAGCCGGTATTGATCTTGATGAAAGTACCATGGCAGGACGTCCAGGAGTGAAAACCATCGGAAGTGGTGGCGGATATGGTGGATTCTATTGTTTTGCTCTGAATCCCTGATATTAATTCGGAATAGATACATCTAAACGAAGAACGAAAGTATCCCGAAAAAGAAGTTACATAATCAGAGCCAATCAGATTTGATTGACTCTGATTATTTCTTTCTGGTTTTAAAATATCTTCATTGTTTTAAGTAGATCACCATGCGGTATTCCAGAAGGATCTGCTTGATTGTTTCGCATCAAGTCTTCTGAATGCAATAAAATAATTCTTTAATTCCGATTCCTGGTTTGAGGTAATTCTTTTCAGCTTGTCTCTGTTTATTCAACCAGATGCATAAATCTTTAATTGCCCGACATCTTATCATGCGAAAGCAGGAAATAAAAAAAATTTAAACTATTTCTACCTCAGGATAAACATATTAGGAAAAGCAATCAGAATCGAGTTATTAGGACAACAATGGATGCCAATATTCTAAAACAGTACTGAAGATTAAATTGAGTGTAAATTATTTAAAGAAGATTAGAGAAGAATTGTAGGAGGTATATCAATGTACCGGAAAATAGGGGTGATTTTAGGTTTGTGTGTTGGCCTGGCGATGTCTGCTGAAACGATTAACCTCAGGGGTAAAGTGACAAACCAGGATGGAAAAGCGATAAAGGGTGCTATCGTTAAGCTGGCTGCCAAGGATCTTTCAGATACTACCGATGAAAAGGGACAGTTCGCATTCTCTGTTGCAGTGAGTGCAAGGGAAAAATTCAACAACCTGCCTGATAGAGAAAAGGTTACTATCGAAAAAGGAAGTGTACTTTTCAGTCTGACTAAAGCCGAGCAGGTGAAAATCGAAGTGTTCGATATGTCCGGTAATCTTTTGAAAAAAGAGCTCAACCACTATGCTTCTGCGGGTGAGTACAGATACAATCTGTCTTTTAAACCCTCTGCTGCGGGCATGGCTGCAGTACGTGTTTCTATAGGTGGAAAGAGCACTACTTTTCGTTATCTGCTTTCCTCTAATAAGAATTATATAGTTACTTCTGCTTCTTCAGCCATGCCTACCCCGGTGAGGGGATTGGCTAAAGTTAAGGCTGTAATAGATACTTTAAGTATTTCTGCCACCGGTTATGTCACAAAGGTGGTACCAGTTGATACCTATGATGATGAACTTAACGTTACTATCGATTCCATTAAGCTTGAAAAATTCAGCTTTTTCCTAACCAGCCTCGCTGCACTTCAGGAGCTTTCCGGCAGTCCAAATGGTTTTGGTGGTGATCTTCGTTTTGGTAAAACCGGGCCTGGTGCCGGTATTCTGGGAGCAGACAGCATCTGCGAGTGCATTGCAGAAAAGAGTATGCCTGGCTCCAAAGTAAAGATTTGGAGAGCATTTTTAAGTGCTACCAAGGGTCCGGATGGCAAGCAGGTAAATGCTATCGAGCGAATAGGAAATGGCCCATGGTATGATCGCAGGGGAAGATTGTTTGCAAATAACATATCGGAGCTGCTTCATGGCCGCCCTATAAATGCACATTCTGCGATAAAGAATGACATTCCTAATGAGGATGGAGTTCCAAACCATTATCCTGATCCACTCAATCCCGGCATGGCAGTCGACAATCATCTCACTATTACCGGTTCTGGAGAAGATGGTAAGCTCTTCAAGCCTAGTACCACTGGTGGTGGCGGCGGCGGTGGTGGTGGCTGGGGTGGTGGCGGCTGGGGCGGCGGCGGCGGCAACTGGGGTGATTTGAGCAATAACTGTGTTGAGAATGTCACCTGCGATGACTGGACATCTACCACTGTCAGCAGTTCCCCTCGTGCAGGATTTTCATGGCCTCAGCAAGGTTATAATCCTGAAAGCAGTGGCGGAGGGGGGTTCGGCATGGGTTTGGGACACTGGATCTCCGGCTTTTGCCTGGCTGGTTGCGAAGCTGGCATCGATCTCGACGAAAGTACCTGGGCAGGGATTCCGGGAGTTAAAACCATCGGAAGTGGTGGTGGATATGGTGGATTCTATTGTTTTGCTCTGAATCCCTGAGCTGAAATTACAAGAAAGATTTAAACGGAATAGATTTATCTACGCGAAGAACGAAATTATCCCGAAAAAGAAGTTATATTATCAGAGCCAATCAGATTAGATTGACTCTGATATTTCTTTCTGATTTGAAAATATTTTCTTTTTTTTTGAGTAGATATTTTGATTTGGTAAAAAAAATGAACGGTTTTTTAAAGTTTTAAAAGCAGGAGGGTAAACTGTGTTTTTAAAAACGGTATTTTCATGTTTGTTGTTTCTTTTGGTTTCTGTTTCCTTGTTTTTCGTTTCTCTATCCTGCGATGATTCTGGAAATAATCCGTCAACAGTTACTGATCCAGTTGTAGAAGATCCGGATATAGAAGATCCGGATATAGAAGATCCAGACGTAGAAGATCCGGATGTAGAAGATCCGGACGTAGAAGATCCGGACGTAGAAGATCCGGACGTAGAAGATCCGGACGTAGAAGATCCGGACGTAGAAGATCCGGACGTAGAAGATCCGGACGTAGAAGATCCGGACGTAGAAGATCCGGACGTAGAAGATCCGGACGTAGAAGATCCGGACGTAGAAGATCCAGACACAGAGGCTCCAAAATGGGTAGGTCGTTTTAAAGTCTTACTCTCTAGAAGGATGGACGATCTAGGTAATGTGATTGACAATATTGTTCAAGTTCAAGGTGCTACTGCTGATGGGCCTTCTCTTTCAGACCAAAACTGGAAAACAGTTATGACCGAAGGCGACTGCCGTTTGGTTGAGCCGGAAAGATTTTTCTGTGAAGAGAATTGTGGCTTTGGATATAAGTGTGTTGGTGAGAATACTTGTCAAGCTGAACCGAAGCGGATTAATGTAGGGAAAGTTACCTTAAGCGGATTAAAAACAACAGAAAACACAACTACTATGTCTCTGGGTGACCGCACACCTTACATGCCGATAGAAGAGATGGTGTATCCTCCGTTTGAAGATGGAGGGAAGATTACCCTTTCTTTCGCAGGTGATTCCGCACTTAAAATTGACTCATTTACCATTACCGGTAAAGGTATCGCTCCGATCGAAATAAAAAATGATTCTATAAAGCTTGAGGACGGCAAGGACATAACTCTGAAATGGGAGCCATCTGAACAGGATCATGACTCCATATTTTTCGAAATCGATATCTCCTATCATGGGGGAACAAAAGCAAAGATATTGGGAGCAACAAAAGATGATGGATCCTGCACCATATCTGGAGAAATGCTGGATAAATTGAAGGCATACGGCATAGCGGGATTTCCCAGGCTGGTAATGTACCGCAGAGCAACTTTCAAAAATAAAGCTGGAAATGTAGAGCTGGTAATTGAATCAGAAGAAATGAAATATTTGCATGTTCCGGGGATTATCTCCTGTAACGGGTATTGTCCCGATGGTATGACCTGTGGAAGTGACAGAGTCTGTCGTTAATAGAAAAATTATGTCAAGGGTAAATTATGTCAAGAAATCATAATCATAAAATCATTCCATCCCTGATGATTTTTACAGGGATGATCTTTGTTTCAATGCATCTTTTCTGCATTGATGATCCGGTTGAGAGTATAACAGGACCTTCCGATCCTGATCCCGATCCCGATCCCATTGGCTGGTCTTGTATTATCCCCGCGGGAACAGAACCAGACAGCTCTGGTAAAATCGGCTGTGAAGAGGATTTCCTGGCCCTTGCTTCAACACCTCTAAACTCAAGCATTCCCGGGGCGATTTCTGTAAAGACCGTTATTGATGACTGGGATAATGATAAAATTCAGCTTTATTTCCAGAACAGTAAAAAATATAAAATTCATCACGAGTTTACCTATGCCAATCTCTCCGGTAAGGGTAAGTTGTTGGTGCCGAATCTGGACGAATTCAATAGAACCGAATACAGCAGTATAGAGCGCCGCTTTATTCTGGGTGCGGTCACCTACTATGAAGGACCGAAGGTGTGGGCTTATGAGATCGCTCCCTATGATAACGCTTCTGCAGAGATGATCAATCTTGCTTATCAGAAAATAAAGTCCAATGCCTTTTTCGGTGATTCTCTTTACTTTCATCCTACCTCTCAACTGATTGAAAATGTGGCCAAAGGTCTTCCCGATTCGGTCAAAATCATAACCACCGATGAACTCTATAAAGATATCGACTACCAGCCCCTCAATTATGGGACCAGTATGGGAAGACTGGTTTTTGTAACTGCAAAAGAGCTCGAAAAGGGTAAGTATGTGGGTTTCAGGGATATTGTAGTACTTGATGCGGTTCCAAATGATATTTCTGTAACCAGTGGAATTATCACAGAGATGTTTCAGACTCCCCTCTCCCATATCAATGTCTTGTCCCAAAACCGTGGTACGCCTAACATGGGATTGCGCAACGCCTATAGCAACAGCACTCTTCTGGCGCTTAAAGGTAAATGGGTGAAACTGGTTGTAGGACCTAAAGATTATTCAGTAACTGAAGTTACTGTAGAGGAAGCCGATCAGTGGTGGGAAGATAACAGCCCAGCTCAGGTTCAGATCGCAAATATGAATCTGGATGTCAGAGAATTAACTGATATAAAAGATATTCTGAGATATCCAGAATTAAGTTATGCTGAGGCAATAGATTCCGCAATACCTGCTTTTGGGGGTAAAGCCAGCCATTTTGGGGCATTTCCTCATATGGACAGTGCTAAAGTTCCTTATCCCAAAGGATTCGCAATACCTGTTTATTATTACTATCAGTTTATGCAGCAAAACAAGTTTCTTGAAAGAGTAGAAAAAATGCTGGCAGATACCGGTTTTCAAAATAATCCGGAAATACGGGATGACAGCCTTGCCCTTCTGAGAAAACTTATTCAAAGAGCACCTGTAGATACTGCATTTACCAGAATGCTTATGACCAAGCTTCAAAGGGAATATTCTGGTATCAGAATGCGTTTCCGTTCTAGTACAAATGCAGAAGATCTGGATGGTTTTACGGGGGCCGGCCTTTATACTTCAAAGAGCGGTGATCCTCATGATACCAAATCCGTACTCGATGCAGTCCGTGAGGTGTGGGCCAGTGTGTGGTTTTTCCGTGCTTTTGAAGAAAGAAGCTATCGTAAGATAGGACATATAACAGTAGGTATGGCTGTGCTGGTGCATCAGTCATTTCCAGATGAAGAAGCCACTGGAGTGGCTATCACTGCCAACCCGTATGATTTGTCCCAAATGGAGCCAGCTTTCTATATAAATGTCCAGTATGGTGGTGAATCGGTGGTTCTCCCCAACGCGGATGTGACTTCAGATGTATTTGTATATCACTTCTACTCCCCTGGTCAGCCTATTGTTTATCATGGGCACTCCAATATTTTACCTGAGGGAAAGAGCTCTGTTCTGACCAATAAGCAAATTTACCAACTGGGAGTAGCACTGGCGGAAATACACAAGTTCTTTCAGCCCATATATGGCAGTGTTCCAGGTCAATGGTATGCAATGGATACAGAATTCAAATTCGATCAGCCTGTTGATGATCCCAATGGCGAACCAGTCCTGTTTATGAAACAGGCCCGCCCTTATCCTGGAATGGGTAAACAGTAAATCGCAGATGCGCATGCAGTTGATGCATGCGCATCTTGCATCATAAACAGTGTCTTTTTTCCTCTCTCCTCTGCTTCTATACAAACCCTGATACAAAATATCAAACGATTATATTTATGAATACCACTAATAATTAGGTTTCAAAACAATAACAATCTGCTCATGGAAAGGTCGGGCAATGCCTTCTGTTTTTAGATCCGAAAATCGAAAAGTTGGTCTGGGTCCATTCAATAAACTGCCCTTCGGACTTCTAACGGTTTTACCTGGTTTAGCTAATGAAGCAGGGGCAGAAAATCTCATTTTTGATATCAGGGAACTTCCGCCCAAACAGTATTCTTTCCCTTATCACTATCATCGAAATGCCGAAGAGGTGATGATGGTAATCTCCGGTTCCATGGCAGTCAGAACCATGAAGGAATTTATGGTTGTCAAAAACGGAGACATTCTGTTTTTCGAAAAAGGAGAAACTGGTTTGCATCAGTTTTACAACCACACCGACCAGTCTTGTGTCTATTTTGATGTGAAAAGTATCCATGGCCTGGATGTAGTGGTTTATCCGGATTCCGGCAAATTGATGATAAGTAAATATAACGAAGTATACAAGATGGGTGAGCGGGTCAGTTACTTCGATGATGAAGAAAACGTTGAAGAGAAATGGAAAGATTTCTTTGTTCAGCAGAATTGCTGTGGAAAATCATACAGATCATAAATTCGAAATACGAAATACGAAATCCGGAAAGAAACAGGAACAAGAACTAAAATGAAACTGGAACAGGAGTTAGGAAAAGTCGCAATTATTGCTCTGGTGTTTTCTTGTTTAGAATTGATACCTGTGATTTGGGGTTTAATTCGAATTTCGTGCTTCTGATTTCGAATTTTTCCTAAAATTTATATCGTCTTTTAGCTTAATTCCACAATTTTTCTTTAGCATTGAACATAGAGATCAGGACTCTTTAAATAAAAGCCATTCTTCTGGATATCAACAGGTCCCGAAAAGTAATTTCATCCCATAATTTGGTAGAAGCTGTAACAGTAACCAATCCCATTTTTAGTATTAGTATAAATAATTATAAAGTTAAAAACTCTATGCCTTCTTTTTTCTTTCAGACTTTTGGTTGCCAGATGAATGTGGCAGATTCAGATGATTTGCAGCGAATGCTTGAAGCCCGAGGATTTTCTAATTGCAATGGGATTGAAAATGCCGACTTGATAGTGGTAAACACTTGCAGTGTAAGGGAAAATGCTGAACAAAAGGCCAAAGCACGTATTTACGAATTTTCACGTCTTAAAAAAAAGAGCGCCGCTCTGTGGGTTGTTGGCTGCATGGCTCAAAGACTGGGAGCTGCTCTTAAGGATGAGATTCCCGGGGTTGATCTGGTGATCGGGGCAAAGGAAATTGACTCGATGGGGATGATACTGGATCAGTATTTTCCCAGACAAAACGCTCTGCATACCACTTTATTAAAAAAGAGTGAAATCAGTGACTTTTTGGCTGTGATGCGTGGATGTAACAACTATTGTGCTTACTGCATTGTGCCCTATGTAAGAGGATCAGAAAAATCCATACCAGTGAAAATGATTGAAGAAGCCATAAAAAGGCGGGTTTCTGAGGGCATAAAGGAGATAAATCTTCTTGGCCAGAATGTTAACTCATATAATGATGAAGGGGTAGATTTCGCTGACCTTCTACGTAAGATTTCCTCCATAGATGGGCTCGAACGGATTCGATTTACCACATCTCACCCTAAAGACTGCAGCGAAAAACTGATTAAGACCATTGCAGAGATACCAAAAATCTGCAAGCATCTTCATCTGCCATTTCAGGCTGGTTCTGACAGGATTTTAAAATTAATGAATCGCAGGTATTCATCTTCGCAATATCGCTCATTGATTGAGATGACCCGCAAGCATATTCCTGATGCAGATATCACTACCGATATAATCGTAGGTTTTCCATCCGAGACAGATGATGAGTTTAGAGAAACTCTTAATTTGGTAAAAGAGGTCCGTTTTACAACCGCATTCATGTTCGCCTATTCGGTAAGGGAGGGAACCCGAGCCGCAGAAATGGCAGATGATGTCCCCGGGGAGATAAAGCTGGCCCGTTTAAAAGAGCTTATTGAGCAACAGACCGCAATAACCCGCGCTATTTATGATGATTTTGTAGGCAGAGAGCTTCAGATGCTGGTAAGTGGACGTCAGGAGAAAAGAGAAAAGTTGTGGATGGGGATGGATCAGGGGTGCAAACGGCTTTTGCTTTCTTGCGAAAATGCAGAGGCAGGAATGATTTTTAAGGTACGGGCAGTTAAAAGCAGCGGAATGACCCTTATTTGTGAAAGGATATAAAAGATGAGATTCCTGAAATGGAGCGTTTTATTTGTAGCTGCATTTATGATGGCTTGGATTCTGATCTTTACATTTATTCAGGAACCCTTCAAATATATGGTTCCTGCACGTATTTTGGCTTATCAGACTCCTCCCATACCAGTATATCTATATGTGGCTGGGGCCTTTGGTATAGGGCTCATTTTAGGCCTATGGGTAGCACTCTACTATTTTGTCGTCCAGAAGCGTCTTCTGGGTTTGAAAAGTAAAGAAGCAAGTACTCTGGAAGAGGAATTGATTCGTAACAGAAACGAACTCGAGCGGCTTCAGGCCGAGCTGGACCGTAAAAATGAACAGTTGCATTTGAATCATCAGGAAAATGAGGATAAGGCCACTGGAGAACAGTGATGGATAAAAACTACAGATCCGGCCTCTTTACGCTTACATCCATCCTACTGGCTTTAAGTTGTTTATTTGTGAAAACTTTTGAGCTAAATGCCACTACCGGAACTGCTGGGGGGGCTGAAAAAGATGCAAAAACACTCGAGATGGCATACCGCAAGAACCCTGCCGATTTGAAAAACCGGTTTGCTTACGCAGAGGTAGTCCCTTGTTCGACTGCAATTCGGTTGTATACAGAAATCACCAGCTCAGAAAAAGCGGCTGATTCATTGAAAGCACTCTCTTTCAGCAGGCTTGGCGATTACAGTTATGCCCGTAAGGATTATCCTGGCTCGGTGGAGAACTATCGCCAGGCAGCAAAAAAAAGCAGCTTGCCAGTTTTCCGGCACAAATGGGCCTTGGCTTCTATGGCGGCAGGTGACGATATGGCCGCACAGTCGTTATGGCACACTTTGTCTCTGGAATACGGGGATGAATTTTCAAGTATGGCCAATTATTATCTTGGTCTTCTGCAGGTTAAAAAAGGTAATTATCAGGATGCAATGGGTTTGTTCGAGAAGTGTGGAAAACCCGATGTAAAGCACTACTGGACAATTGCTTCTCTGGCAGGTAAACTGGAATGCGCATCAATGCTGGGGTTAAGCGAGAAGGCAAAAGAGTACAGCGAACAACTTAAACCTTTTCAGAAAAACCTTCTGGAAAAGGATCTGCTGGGTCTTTCAGCCACAGATTCTGTGTCTTTGAAGTCTGATTTACCGGCGAAAACGGATCTGGCATCTGAACTGGACTCTGTGAGATCTTCTCTGGGACTTTATACTCTGCAGGTTGGCGCATTCGGATCTGTAGAGAATGCCAGAAATCTTCAGAAAAAACTCAGTAAAGAATTTAAAGATGTGACAATGGTGGAGGCAATGCCGGGTGAACAGGTGTTTTACAGAGTCCGCATAGGTTCCTTTCTTTCCAGAGAGGAAGCTCTGAAGTTTGCATCGGACTCTTTAACCCAAGCCGGCCTCAAGTATACAGTTGTGGAAAAATAAAGCGATACTAAATGCATTTTAATGCGCCTTTTTACAGGAGGATTCTCTGGTGGAATATGAAATAGTTATAGGGCTTGAGATACATGCACAGTTGTTAACCAACACAAAGCTCTTCTGTAACTGCAGATCAAGATTTGGAGATGCACCTAATACAAATGGTTGTCCGGTTTGCCTGGGTCTTCCAGGAGCTCTTCCAGTGCTTAACCGTCGTGCTGTCGAAATGGCAGTGCGAATGGGGCTGGCTGTAGGCTGCACCATTAATACCCGTTCAATCTTTGCCCGTAAGAACTATTTCTATCCGGATTTGCCAAAAGGATACCAGATTTCCCAGTATGATATGCCAATATGTGGAAGAGGTGAAATTATTATCGATGTGGATGGGATAAAAAAGCCAATTGGGATCACCCGTATACACATTGAGGAGGATGCCGGGAAACTGATTCATGATCAGGATGTCGATTCTTTGTTTGATGTCAACAGGTGCGGTACACCTTTGATAGAAATTGTCAGCGAACCCGATATCCGTTCTCCCAGAGAGGCTTATCAGTATTTCGCAGGAATAAAGCAGATCCTCGAATATCTTCAGATTTGTGACTGTAATCTGGAAGAAGGGTCGATGCGCTGTGATGCCAATATTTCTTTGCGTCCCAAAGGGGAGTCAAAACTTGGGACCAAGACAGAAATTAAAAACATGAATTCCCTCAAGGGAGTAGAGAAGGCTTTGGAATATGAAGCACAGCGTCAGGAAGAGGTGTTGAGATCCGGAGGGGAAGTCATTCAGCAGACATTCCTTTGGGATCCTTCAACCAACCGATCTATCCCCATGCGCTCAAAAGAGGATGCGCATGATTATCGGTATTTCCCTGAACCTGATCTGATGCCGTTAATGGTGGATCAAAAAGTAATTGATTCGCTCAAAGAATCTCTCCCTGAGCTTCCGACAGCCAGACGGGCTCGTTTCGAAAAACAATATGAGATGCCTGCCAATGCATCAGAAGTGCTTACCTCAGAGCGGGCTTTGGCCGATTACTTTGAAGTAACCGTTAATATCTTCAGCGATGCCCGTCAGGTGGCTAACTGGATAATGACCGATATATTGAGAATCATTAATGATCAGAAAATATCCATTTCTCAACTGCGAATTACACCTTCCAGACTGGCTTCCCTGCTTAAACTGATACAGGATGGTACAGTAAGTGCAAAAGCTGCAAGGAAGGTGATTGATCTGATACACTCTGAGGACAAGGAACCTGCAGAGATTATCGATCAACAGGGGCTTAGGCAGGTATCGGATTCAAACGCTCTGGAGACGGCAGTCAAAAAAGTGCTGGATGCAAATCCTGAGGAAGTAGAGCGGTACAAATCCGGTAACAAAAAACTGATCAGTTTCTTTGTGGGACAGACAATGAAAGCCACAAAAGGTGCCGGCAATCCAAAGGAGATCAATTCCATTCTGGCAAAACTGCTTGATTAACCGATGAAAACTTTGCAAACGATTCTTATGGTGTTACTTTTTTGCGCAATGCTCATGGCTGAGACAGTTGAGAGCGGATCTGTGGATTCGCTATTTACCGATACGTTGGATATTGCAGAGAGTGCAGATACCTCTGCCAGTGTAGCGGTTACTGATACGCTGCCTGGTCCACATCAGGTGGCTATAGATTCGGTTGACCAGAAGAAAGAAAAAACGAAGCTGGTAAAACGTACCTTTGATTCCAGACAGCAGGTTTCTCTGGGTATAGGGATGATGGTTTTTATTGCATTGATCATGACTACTGCCCAGTCCTGGAATCCGAAAAACTAGGTCAATCCTTCGCGAAGACGCTTCGGATTGCAGGCGTTTGGGTTAAAAGGTTCGGTTGAGATTTGTTGCTGTGGTTAAATCCCAGTCTCCTACGAATTCGTGTGAAGAATCTTTGGTAAGGCATGCGCGCCCTTTATTAGTTACGAATAGCCATTCAGTCAGTTAGTCAGAATGCGAGCGATTTTGCCTTTAAATTACGGCTTCTCTTTATTTTCTTCGGATACGTTTGTTGATGTACCACTTCGAAAAGAACTGATGAATTATTAGTCATTACATTATTTCTTTCACTATACCCGCAGAAAGATTAAGAGCCCAGAATCAAACTACCCATTAACATTAAAGGATCTTAAAGTCGCCCATCACCGAAATCATGCGATTCACGACAAAAAAAAGCGATATAGTAAAAACGGTGCTTTGCACCGGATCATACGCTTAAGAACGACAGTGATAATTGTTCCGAATTAGGTGTGAGATTAAAGCAATGTCATTCTTGCAGAAAAATGTTTCTTATTTCCAATAAATCCCTCGCCTGACACTCCAAAGCAGTCGGGATCTCAAAGAAATAGCAATTGCATTATAGGAAAAATTACCGAAATCAGTGCGCTATTGGGATTGAGGACACATTCCTAACCATCCATAAATATTTAAGTTTTACCTAAAACGTACGATTCTTTTATAAAATTGGATCTGACGATCCAAAAATACTTTTCTACAGGTTTTTCGTTTGAAAGTTGATTACGTTAACAAGCC
>Ga0209723_1002728_pt1 | contig 22880 bp, 19 predicted proteins | sample BiotimSIPDNA_2_FD_185750 | JGI IMG/M metagenome (GOLD analysis project Ga0209723, IMG submission 185750) | Anaerobic biogas reactor microbial communites from Washington, USA - Biogas_R2 time_0 SIP DNA (SPAdes) (version 2) | ecosystem: Engineered > Bioreactor > Anaerobic > Unclassified | place...
AGTCGTCGTTAAAATTAACGATATCTGCGTTGAACCATTTTTTACAATTTTTGTAAAATTTCTTATGTACCTGCGTTACGGCACGGAAAAAGCGGTGTACCCCCTCCTTCTGCTCGTCGTCTATGAGAGCCACGGCGGCATACTGAAAATCCATCACCGCGATGAGTCTTTCAAACAGGCAGCCCGGAACGGCGATGGACGTGAGCCTGTCGGGGCTGAGTTTATCCTTGTTGCGCTCGTAGCAGCCTTCCCAGTCCCACTCATCGGGATCCGGTATGGTCACATATTTCTCCCACTCGTTTATATCCGGAACCTTTGGCGCTCCGGGCTTGACCATGGCTCCGCCGACCACATCGACGAACACCCACTCCACGCCGTAGCCGTCTATCCCGCCCTGAGGGCTTCTGGCCTGGTTTTCCGGGTCACAGTCGAGCATCAGCATACTATGTTCTCCCATGGAGAAAGGCGCCCACATCGGCGTCTTGCCCTGATATAGTCTGAGAGCGTTCTCCCGGGGGGTTATGGGAGTGGAAAAAACATCGATGGGGGGGCCGGATCTGGAGGGACACGTACCTTTGACAGTCAACTCATCCGGAGTGAATTTTTCTAACGACATCAGATCACCTCATATATTCTATGTCCGGTTTTTATGTCATTCTAGCAGACTTGAGGCACCGGTTCAATGCCGCGGTCAAATTTGCTTGTGGGCTCTTTGAAATTTTGCTATAATACCGTCATCTCTTTGAGGAGCTGAGCTTAATGACCGAAAGGCTTTTTGATGCTGACAGCCACCTGAAAACCTTCACCGCGATCGTCAGGACCTGTCGTCCGGATAAAAATTCTTATGAGATAATACTCGATAAAACCGCGTTTTTCCCCGCGGGCGGCGGTCAGCCCTGCGATGTGGGCAAGCTCGGTAATGCCGTTGTTTCAGACGTATTTGACAGGGGTCCCGAAATAGTACACATATCCGACAGCCCCCTTACCGAAGGCACCGAGGTATACGGCGAGCTCGACTGGGAAAGGCGTCTGAGGCTTATGCAGAACCACTCGGGCGAGCATATCGTCTCCGGACTTGTACACAGACTCTACGGCTTTGACAACGTGGGCTTCCATATGGGCGCGGACGCGGTCACGATAGATTTTAACGGCGAGCTCACGGCCGATGATATTCGCCGCGTTGAATATCGGGCCAATCTCGCCGTCGCGGAAAACGTTCGGGTTACCTCCGGGTATCCATCACCGCAGGAGCTTGCCTTTCTCAATTACAGGAGTAAGCTCGAGCTCACGGAAAATGTGCGCCTCGTTAATATCGACGGCTTCGACCTTTGCGCCTGCTGCGCCCCCCATGTTAACCGCACGGGTGAGATAGGCCTTATTAAACTCCTTGGTTTTATGCGGCACCGCGGCGGTGTTCGGATCAGTATGCTCGCGGGGCTCGATGCGCTGGATGATTACACGGCGAAAAGCGAGAACGCTGCAGCCGCCTCCGTGATGCTTTCCGCGCCTCAGTCCGATATAGCCAATGCCATCAGGCGCGTTCTCGGAGAGCTGGAAGACGCGAACACGCAAATAAACGAACTTAAAAAACGTATCGTGGCCTTAAAAGCGGCCTCGCTGAAGCCGAGCGAGGGCAATATCTGTATTTTTGAAAAAGACATGGATCCGGTAAGTCTGCGCGAACTTGTAAACGCAGGTATGGAGCTGTGCAAAGGGATGTGCGCGGCGTTCAGCGGCGAAGACGGCAATCGGAAATATATTATCGGAAGCCGCACGACTGATCTCAAAGCCCTTGCCGGAGATATAAACAAAGCTATAAACGGACGCGGCGGCGGCAGCTCCGATATGATACAGGGCAGCTGCTCGGCTCCCGTATCCGTCATCGAAGACTACTTTCTCCGCTGAGCCGAATATCCGTGTATCCGCCCGCAGAATAATGCAGATCCCCTTAAGAACGGGGATCTGTATTTATTATCCCGTATTTAAGCTTAATCGCGAGTATGCGCCTGACACTTTCCTCTATCCTGTCCAATGTAAGGCTGCCGTTGTCTAAAGCTGCCTCGATCGCGGAAACGGCTTCTCCCAGATCTCCCGGCCCGAGTAAGATGTCTGCGCCCGCAAGGATACAGCGAACCGCTATCTCCCCATCGGAGTAAAGGTCCGTTAACGCGCTCATTTCAAGCCCGTCGGTAATGATAACCCCGTCAAAACCAAGTTTCCCGCGTAATAGACCTGTCAATATATCATAGGAAACCGTCGCGGGTACGGGGGATATGGCCTCAACCGTAAGATGCCCTATCATAACCATATCCGCGCCGGCCTCAATACCGGATATGAAGGGCAGCATCTCCTGCTCCATGAGCTGCTCCTCGGTTTTATAAACATAAGCGCTTGTATTGTGTGAGTCGGCAAGGGTGTCTCCGTGCCCGGGAAAATGCTTGAGTACGCACAGTACCCCGACCTCGTGAAAACCCTCGACGGCAGCCGCCACGAGCTCCGCGGCCTGCGCGAAATCATCGCTGTATGCCCTGCTGCCTATAACCGTGTTCGCCGGATTTGACCACACATCCGCCACCGGCGCGAAGTTCGTGTTGAAGCCGTGGACAGCCATGTCCGCGGCAATGGTACGCGCGTTGTTACGGGCGGTATCGGCGCCGTCGTTTCTGTAAGAGAACATCGGTCCGATGTACGTCGTACCGATGGTGTGCATAAGTCGGTTGACAGTGCCGCCTTCCTCGTCCGCGCAAATGAACAGGCCCAGCTTTGAGAGCTTCTGCGCGCCCGCGGTCATCTCTTTGACCTGCTCGCTCGTTACAAGGCTGTCCGCCGAATAAACCAATCCGCCGACGGGATACTCCGAAAACCCCTCCGCCAAAAGTTCACCCGATTGCGTTACGCGGGGCACTCCGGCGACATGCTCGGGGTATACGATGAAAAGCTGACATATTTTTTCGCGCTCCGTCATCGCGTCAATTATTTCGTTTGCCCGCAGCAGGACAGGATTGGAAGAAGGCTCGGGCGTCGGCTGCGCTGTCGGCTCCGGCGTCGGTTCCGGATCGGGCTCCTCTGTCGGTTCCGGAGAAGGAGCATAGCTCGGCATCGCCTGCGGGGTAGCTGTCTCGGGCGCGTCGGCTTTCATTTCAGCCGTCTGCTCGGACCGCGGCGCGTCTTTAACTATTTTGCATCCCGTGAGGCAGGCAAACAGCACTCCCGCGGTCAGTATCATCGAAAGAAATCTTTTAATCTCGCTTTACCTCGCATCTTTTGTAAAAGCCACGGCGGCTTATATGTCGAAAAAGCTGCTCACCGATACTTCATAGGCGATTTTATCGACGGCCTCACCGTCGGTAATTTTTATGTAGTGCCTGCTCTGAAGCCGCCCCTCAAGGCCCGTGCTCATCCCCGTTGTCCAAAGGGCGGCAGTCTCGGCGTTAGCGCCCCAGGCTATGCAGGGAATGTAGTCGCTCCTTCCGCAGCGGCGATTAACCGCGAGCATAATGTCGCATATCTCCCGCCCCATCGGCGTTCGTCTGAAAACGGGCTCCTTGCACAGCGTCCCGCGTAGAGTAACGATGTTTTTTTCCGGTATATCCGTAATTTTAAGCTCTCTTGCGAAAACCGATATAACGAGCTTGCTGCCTACTCCGCTTTTATTGTTAAAAGAACGGACCTCGCCAGAAACCGCCAGACGCTCTCCCTCGGTCAGCTCCGCGGCTTCCAGCAGCGCGCGCGTCACCGTTATGTTGAGTGTGTCCACGGTTCCCGAAAGACGCTCTACGGCAAGCGGCAGCACATAATAGTACTCTCCCCTGCTTGTGTGTGAAAAAAGCGGCGCCCCGACCGGCGTGCCGCAGAGTTCCGCTGAGTTGTTCTGCCAAACCCCATCCACATTTTACACCTCTTTCCTGATGCTCCATGTGGAATCATATTCGGCCATGCTCTATGTTATACTTGTAAGCTTAAGCGGATTTACACCGAGCGCCAGCAGCGCGGCGGTAACGCACAGCTCCCCGGCTGCGCCGAGTCTGCCGCTTAAAGCCACGGGTATCTCCTGGCATTCGGCGAGGCCCGAACCGAGCGTTAGTATGTTTCTTTGCAGCGAGATTACCATCGAATCTTCGGAAAGGCTGGACATCGTGACAGTGTCCCGCGCGCACAGGCCGTATGTCACGGCGCAGTCCGCGCTAACCTTAACGCGGGACTCTCCGGGAAGTATAACATATCGCCCCCGCGCCCTTCTTACCGTAGCCAGCGGCGAAATAACAACAAGATCCGCGCCCGAGGGCTCCGAAAGAAATATTCGAATCCCCAGAAGATTCGCTCTTCGTTCGAGTTCGGAGCCTATGCCCTCGCCGATTTCTTCGGCAATTCCGACGGAAAACACGATATTACACCCCTCGGCTAGTTTCTCACCCCGGAGGATTAATATGCGCGCTCCCGTGCCCTTACGGATAAGAGCTGCCCGGTTAATGCCCGGCTAAAGGCAGGCTTTGGCGATACCCGCGTTATTTAGCATTCATAAGATTTTTATTCTTAACGAAATATTCCACACCCGACCATACCGTTGTGACTACCATTACCGCAACGCATACGGCGTCTACCGTTATCATTCCTATCAGTTCAAACCCATGCCACGGCGTGAGCATGAACAGTATCGCAAAAATGGACGCTACCGTCTTCACTTTTCCGGAAAAACCGGCCGCTATAACGATGCCCTCTCCCACCGCAATAAGTCTGAGCCCCGTCACCGCGAATTCCCGCGCAATGATAATTATCGCTGCCCAGGACGGCATCTGCCCCCACTGGACAAAAATAAGTATCGCCGCCGTAACGAGAAGCTTATCCGCGAGCGGGTCCATGAATTTGCCGAAGGTAGTCACCTGATTGTATTTTCTGGCGACATACCCGTCCACACAGTCTGTCGCGCTGGCCAATGCGAAAACGATCAGCGAGATAACCCGATGAGACGGGAAGCTGATGAGCATAAGAACTATAAATAACGGTATCATCGCCACTCTGCTCAGAGTAAGCTTGTTGGCGGTAGTCATGTGCCGTTCTCCTTCTGTGACAGTTCCCCCACGAGGTCCCCGTCAAGTATTTCTTGCACCAGTATGTCGTAAAAACCGCCCGGCCGGATATTTTCCCCCGTAAAGAAGACTTTGCCGTCCACGTCGGGCGAGTCTGCCTCACTTCTGCCGTACCAGCACTCCGCCAGCCTGTCATAGCCCTCGCAGAGCACCTTTTTTATTGTTCCAACCTGCTTTTGCGCGTATTCGTCCATTATTTGAGCCTGCATCTGCGATATCAGATCAGCACGCCTTGCCGCGGTCTCCTCGTCCGGTATCTCCGGCATCTGAGCAGCAGGAGTGCCCTCTTCGGGCGAGTAGGTGAAAACGCCCGCACGTTCTATGCGTGCCTCCCGGAGGAAGTCGCAGAGCCTTTCGAACTCGGCTTCGCCCTCTCCGGGCAGTCCGGTTATAAGACTCGTGCGCAGTACAAGCCCGGGTATCCGTCGGCGCAGCTCCGCGAACAGGTCTTTGATCATAGCTCCGCTGCCGCGTCTGTTCATACGTTTTAGTATACCGTCGTCTATATGCTGTATGGGTATATCCAGATATTTTACTACTTTCGGATTATCCGCAATTTCCCGAATCAGCGCTTCGTCGATCTCATCCGGATATAAATAGTGCAGCCTTATCCACTCTATGCCGTCTATTTCGGAAATCGCGCGTATAAGGCCGGGAAGCATCCTTTCTCCCGTAAGATCGGTTCCGTATCGGGTGATGTCCTGAGCGACAATGATGATTTCGCGTATGCCCTCTTCGGCGAGCTTTTTCGCTTCCCGGATTATGCTATCCGCGGGTCTGCTCCTGTATCGGCCTCTTATGGACGGGATAACGCAGTAAGCGCAGCGGTTGTCGCACCCCTCGGCTATCTTGATGTATGCCCAGCCCTCTCCCGTCGTGATGATCCTGTCCGTTTCGGCAGGGGCCGCGTCTATATCGCCAAACAGGTTCGGCTTAGCGCCGTTTTCGACCTCCCCGAGCGCTTCGGTGATATTCCCGAAGCTGCCGCAGCCTATAACAGCGTCTACTTCGGGTATCTCGCTTATAATCTGTTCGCCGTATCGCTGCGCGAGGCAGCCCGCCACAATCAGTTTTTTAAGCCTGCCCTCGTTTTTAAGAGCGGCAAACTCCAGTATATTTTCTATAGCCTCGCTTTTCGCGCTCTCGACAAAGGCACAGGTATTGACGACTATCGCATCCGCTTCGGACAGCTCTGAGCAAAGCTCATAGCCCGCGTCTCGAATCAGCCACAGCATCTGCTCGCTGTCCACTAAATTTTTCGCGCAGCCGAGAGACACCATGCCTACTTTATAGGGCATATTCTCATTCCTCCATCGCGCCGGGGTCCCCGAAGCGCCTGATTGCGTCGTTTATCTCTTCCCATGAATATCCTCTGCGGTACAGCGCGTCCGCGGCTTTTTTCAGGAGCATTTTATCCGTTTGCTTCCCCTGCAGCTTCGAGCGCAGCAAGTCGTTTATGCGCTCCGACATGTCGGGCATACCGGCTAACGCGTCTTCCCAGAGCCCGCGCGGTATCTTCCTTTTTGAAAATTCGGCTTTAATTCTGCCTTTTCCGTATCCCCTGCCTGCGTAATGGCGAACTATCGAAGCGGCATATTCCGAGTCGTTTAAAGCTCCGGCAAGAGACAGGCGATCTACGGCCGCCTGCGAGTCCTCTTCGGATTCTCCCTTTTCCATAAGGCGGGACTTTAGTTCTCCTCTCGATATAGCCCTGGATGAAACTACGGCGGCCGCCCTTCTTCTGGTTCGGGAAAACGCAATGGCGGCTAAAAGACTTTCGTATGTGTCGTCGTCGAGCTCCATATCTGAGTGCAGACTGAAATCAGCCACATTTTCGGTAAAGCAATTTACCTTTTCACCGTTTTCAAACAGCAAAACAACACGGTCGTTCACATGTTTATCCGGGCTAATTTTATCAAGATGCATTTATAATATCCCTGTCAAGTATTATTGCCTTATCGCGCTGCCGTCAATCGGTGAAGTCATCCGCAGAAATATCGACTGCCCTGCCCGCGGCGACCGCCGCCGCTTTGGACTGAGGCGATAAGAGCTTGAATGAGTTCTGCTTTATCTGTTCCTCAATTTCATCGGCTACGGCGGGATTTGCTTTCAGATACTCTTTAACTCCGTCTTTGCCCTGCACCCTCATGCCGTTAACGGTGAACCAGGAGCCGCTCTTTTCAATGATATCAAGCGATACTCCCATATCCACGAGCTCGCTTGTGCGCGAAATTCCTTCGCCGTAAATTATATCAAACTCCGCTTCGCGAAACGGCGGAGCGCATTTGTTTTTCGTAACCTTAACGCGCGTACGGCTGCCGATTGTCTCGCTGCCGCTCTTAATGGTTTCCACACGTCTGACGTCAAGCCTGACGCTGGCGTAGAATTTCAGTGCTCTTCCTCCGGTAGTGGTTTCGGGGTTGCCGTATACAACTCCTATTTTCTCGCGCAGCTGGTTTATAAAAACGACTATGCAGTTGGTCTTGGATATAGAGCCCGCAAGCTTGCGCAGCGCCTGGGACATGAGCCGTGCGTGCTGTCCGACTACGGAATCTCCCATCTCCGCTTCAATTTCGGCTCTGGGCACAAGAGCCGCGACCGAGTCTATAACAATCACGTCCACCGCTCCGCTGCGCACCAAAGCCTCGGTTATCTCGAGCGCCTGTTCACCCGTGTCCGGCTGCGATATGAGCATATTGTCTATATCCACTCCCAGAGCTCTGGCGTAGGCCGGCTCCAGAGCATGCTCCGCGTCTATAAAAGCGCCTTCTCCTCCCTCGCGCTGAGCGCAGGCGAGTATATGGAGCGCCAGCGTGGTCTTGCCTGACGACTCGGGACCGTATATCTCAACTATCCTGCCCCTGGGAACGCCGCCTATACCGAGCGCAAGATCCAGTGACAGCGAACCGGTGGGTATTGATTCCACATTTATGTTCGCGGCTTCACCGAGACGCATTATGGAGCCCTTACCGTAGTTCCTCTCTATCTGCGCCATTGCCGTTTCAAGCGCTTTTTTCCGATCCTGCGCCGGTCCCGCCTGGTCTACGGTCTTTTTCTTCTTTTCAGCCATGCAAGATCCCCTCCGTTATTTAGTAAAAAGTATCGCCCGCTCTGTATTTCCTGTGTCTTTAACAGTTTTAACATGCCTTAGTCCCGTGTTTTCCGCGATGCGTATAATATCGCCGCTCTGCCCCTCCGCGCACTCGAAAGCCAGCAGTCCCCCCGGCTTGAGAAGCGAAGTCCACATCGAACAGACGGGGCGGTAGAAATCAAGTCCGTCCGGCCCTCCGTCAAGCGCGAGCATGGGTTCGTAATCTTTCACCGACGCGTCAAGCCCTTCCAGCTCCGGTGTGGGGATATAAGGGGGATTGCACATTATCGCGTCAAACATACCCAGATTAGGCGGAGGCGCTGAAAGCGCGTCTGCCCTTACGCAGAGAAAGGGTGTTTTTATGCCGTTATCGGCAGCGTTCCCGGCTGCTATACGAAGCGCTTTCTGTGATATATCCGCGCAGACGACACGCGGCGCGCCGCGCGCGTTTTTCGCTATGGCCAGTCCGATGCAGCCGCTGCCACAGCAGAGGTCGAGAACCCTCGGGCTGTCTGTTGCCGCGAGCTCTTCAAGAACAGCCTCCACAAGCGTTTCGGTGTCCGCCCTAGGGATAAGCACATCCGGCGTTAAAGTGACAGGCAGGCCGTAAAACTCCCAGCTTCCGGTAAGGTAAGCGACCGGTTCCCCGTTTTCTCTTCTGCTTACCAGTATGAGCGCTTCGCGCTCATACTCTTCCGTGCAGTACATCGATATGTCTCTGTAAAAATCGGTAGGAGTTTTGTTTGCGGCAAATGCAAGCAGCAGCCTTGCTTCAAGCGAGTATTCGCCTATCCCGGCCTTACGCAGCCTCGCGCGAGCCTCGCTGTATATATCATAATAAGTCCTCATGCCGCGTCACCAGGCGTCGCTTCCCTTTTCTTCCGGTATAACAAGGGTGAGCGCCTTTATACCCGTTTCGATCATCTCGTCGTCGGGCTCAAAAACCGTCAGCCGCTGAAGCGCTTTTCCCGGAGCGGCCATCGCTTTTGACAGCAGGTTGTCGTGCCTGCCCGCCCAGCGGTTTATCTCATAGCTTATGGCCACCACCACCGGCAGCAGCACGATCCTGAGCAGCGTCCTCGCAATAACATTCAGATCCTCTGCCCAGCCGAGGCTTACAAGGGAAAAAACAAGTATGCTCACTATCATTACCACGATAAGAAAGCTGGTTCCGCAGCGCGGATGCTGCCTTGGCTGCGGACGCACGTTTTCCAGCGTAAGCTCCAGGCCCTTTTCATAGCAATGTATGGTTTTGTGCTCCGCGCCGTGATATTCAAACACCCTGTGTATGTCTTTGACCCGTGTGGCGAGCCATATATAGACGAGGAATATAATTATCCTGATTACGCCCTCAACCAGATTGCGAAGAAAAAGGTTCGGTATGAGCGGCTTAAATATTTCCGAGATCCATGAGGGCAGCAGGAAAAACAGCAAAACCGCAAAGGCGACGCCTACCACCCCGGAAAATGCTATTACCGCTTTTTGCGCTTTCTCGCTTCCGAGCTTTTCGTTTAGCCATTTATCTAATTTCGATTCCTTTTCCTGCTCCTCGGTTACGTCCTCGACCAGCTCGGCTGAATACATAAGGGCTTTCATGCCGCAGACCATTGAATCCGCGAAATTCACGACCCCTCTTATAAAAGGCCACCCGCATACGGGATAGCGCTCTTTGGTAAGGTGCAGTTCCTCTTCTTTTATCACCTGTCCGCTTGCGGTGTTTATAACTATCGCCTGCTTTTTCGGGCCCCTCATAAGCAGTCCTTCCATGAGAGCCTGTCCGCCTATCACTGTGCGGAATGCGCCCGAATCGCTAGTTTTTTCTTTCAACTTGGTTTTTCTCCTTTGCTGTCGCGCTGCTGTCCATGGGTATCATTATGGAGACGAGAAGCCCCCCGCCCGGAGCGTTTTCTATTAATAAAAGGCCGTCGTGCAGCCTGACTATTTCATCGCATACGGCAAGGCCAATGCCGTTGCCCCTTTCTTTAGAGCTGCCCTTATAGAACTTGTACTTGATATTTTGCAGTTCATCCGGCGGAACACCCGGCCCGAAATCCCGAACGCTTATATCCACATAATCCCTGCCGGTATCGGCGTAATTTTTTCTGAGCCGAATGCTCACAATTATCCGCTTTTGCTCGCGGCCATACTTCGCGGCATTGTCCAGTATATTCAAAAAGACCTGCTTGAGCCTGTGAGTGTCCCCGTTTATCATAGGTATGGGTTCCGGGCTCGCTTCATACTGAAGCTCTATTTCCTCGTGCCTTAGAAGCTCTCCGTAGGTGATTATAGCTTCCTCCAGCTCGGCCTCTATGTCCATGGGCTCTATATTCACCTTGAAATGCCCGTCCTCAATACGCGTAAAATCGAGAAGTTCCTCCACCATGCCGCTCAATCGGCGCGCTTCAGTGAGTATAATCCCCACTCCGAGGTGCGAATCCTCGCTCATGCCCTCGTCGTACAATATCGTTTCGGCCCAGCCCGTTATTGCGGTGAGCGGTGTCCTAAGCTCATGGGACACGGAGGAGACAAACTCGTTTTTGAGCTTCTCCGACTGGCTCAGCTTGATGGACATATCGTTTATAGTGTCTACCATCATGCCTATCTCGTCGGTATAGTTTTTGGATATCTGTCCGCCGTAGCCGCCCTCGGCGATGCGCTTTGTCATTACCGTAACTTCTTTTATGGGGGTTACGATACCCCTTATGAAGTACAGGTTGAAAAGCGCCACTATCAGCGTGAGTCCCGCCGATACTCCCAGGGCTCCCAGCATGTTGATAAGTACTATCCGGTCAACCAGCTTGAGGCTGGAGACATATCTCATAAGCCCCAAAACCTGGCCGTTTGGGTGTATCATCGGGCTTGAAACCGCGATTATCCTCTCCCCGGTGGAGGGGCTTTTTCCGCGCCAGGTCCTCAGCTTCCTGCTGCTTATCGCCTCGTAAATATCGGGTGTTCCCGGTTTTGTTCCGGCTGTTATCCCGTAGGTAGAAACCTCAACGCGTCCCTGGGAGTCTACAAACTGCAGCTCGATATAATTGCGCTCGTCAAATTTCTCGGTGTACTGATATGCGCTCTGATAATACCCTGCGGAGGTCTGGGCTATGTATGTCGTGAAAAAATCCGTTGCGCTTTTAGCCTTAGCCTCAAGTGCCGTTTGTATTCCGGTATAGTAATAGCTGAATATGGCTATGCCGTATGCCGACATGCCCACCACCGACAGCATGAGCATTATAAGGACGCTGTTTAACATCCATCTTTTCTTGAGGCTCCTCAGTTTGAACATAAATCCTCAAAATCCCCATTTATAGCCGTAGCCCCATACAGTTGTTATGAAGGCCGGGCTGGTGGGATCGTCCTCTATTTTAATGCGAAGACGCCTTATATTGACGTCCACTATCTTGAGTTCACCGAAGTAATCTTTGCCCCACACGGCGTTGAGTATATCCTCCCGCGATAAGGCTTTGCCGGGGTTGTCCATAAAAAGCTTGATTATCGAGTACTCCACCTGAGTGAGCTTTATGCGCTCCCCGTTTTTTTCAAGCGTTCTGTTTCTGGTATTGAGCTTAAACGGGCCGCGAGTCAGTTCTCCCGTGTCTTCCGGCTCCTCTCCGCCCACGCGGCGATAAAGCGCGTCAATACGCGCTGTCAGCTCGGCCGGTGAAAACGGCTTTGTCACATAATCGTCCGCGCCGGTCATAAGCCCCGTTACTTTGTCCATCTCCTGGGTTCTGGCCGTGAGCATGATTATGCCCATTTTGGAGTCCGAAGCCCTTATCTTCCGACATACCTCAAAGCCGTCCGTATCCGGAAGCATGATGTCTAAAATGGCCACCTTTATGTCGGGATTCGCGCGCAGCTGGGCAAAGGCCTGCTCCCCCGTTTCCGCCTCAAGCGGCTCATAACCGGCCCTTCTGAGATTTATCACAATAAAGCTGCGGATGCTCGATTCGTCCTCCAGCACAAGTATTTTTTTGCCTGCCACAAAAATCCTCCCCCCGCGGGTGTCAGTTGTTTACCCAGTCGGAGTATATAAGCGAGAAATTTCCCCGTACATACTCCTCGTCTATCATGTATTTCCAATCCGCCCCGTCCTCGAGCAATTTTGCCGAGTATATAACCTCGTCCTCCCGCCGGAGCACGAACCTGCCGCCCGAGTACGCCCTGTCTTCCCTGTTTTCGCCGGTGAGCGCGTATATGGTGAGTATATCCAGAGGCTGTCCGCGGTTCCAAAATGAGAATATAACGGCTCTTTCTCCGTAACCCGAGGCGTTTCTTCTTACCGTTATGTCATTTTTCCATTCCGGCGGCAGCACGAGATACCATCCGTCGGATGTGTTGTGAAAGGTCGTGAGGCTCAGTTTGCTCGCGCCGTCACTTTTATATGACATCCAGTCTAGCACCCTGTAAATTGTTTCACCCGTTGTAGGCAGCGTTCTGGCTATCGGTATATCCATTACGCCGTCGCTGTTTATGTCGCGGCAATAAGTGGTGTTGCTGCGTATGGTGCCGTTGCTTTCGCTCGAATTCTTTTTTGTTATGTTTTTGAGCATGTCGCCGTTAAAGGCGAAAATATCGGTTATAAGCCCTGTCTCCGCGTATTGACCTTCTACGAACAGCGCCGTGTTCCCGTCCGAGAGGTGGCCCGAGGTAAGCTTGTCTATGCTCTTTAATCCCGCAGACAGCTCCGCGCTGTATGTTATGGTCTCGCCCTCATCGTCGATCGTGTACATGTCGACCCAGCCCGAGGCTTCCTCGCTGCTGTGGCGAACGACGAGCAGCTCCCTGAGCCCGTCCCCGTCCATATCGGCAACAGTATATTTTGTGTAATCCGTGGTGGCTACCGAAGCGGGCTGAAAGCCTTTGAGAGAATATATATTCAGCATTTGAAGATCCGTGGCCGTCCAGCCCACGATTATTTCCGACCAGCCGTCCGCGTTCATATCCGCGTATACAATACTCTCTGTTCCGGTGCCCTCTCCCTCAATAATGGCGGCCGTATCATAGCCGCTGCCCGTGTTTGTGAAAATATATATTTCCGGCGTTCTTGTATCCGGTGTCATAAAAAAGGCGAACGCCTCCGCGATTCCGTCTCCGTCGATGTCGTTTAGCTGCACGGACTGCCTGTTGTTGCCGCCCGTGGGAGCGGAGTAAGCCGCGCCGCCATCAAGAACGGCGTCTATCGCGCTCTGCAGATCCAGATATTCCTCGGATGGCTGCGGAAGGCTGAAAAGCTCGTCAAGATCACCCGCAAAGCAGCCGGAAAGCAGCGCCAGCATCAGCGCCGACAGCAATATTGCCGTTAATCTGACGATTCTCGCGGACATGGACATTTTACCTCCGAAAAATAACTGCGTTTTGAGCCGCATAAGTGCGGATATCCGGCAAAACCCTATGCGAGTACCGCGGGACAGCCGTTATTTATGCTAACTTAATCAGTATATCATAATCCGCATCCCGTGTGTAGTCCACGCCAGTAATTATTGAATAAAATGCTTGAAAACGAGCGAAGCATATTATATACTCTCTTTTGCGAATAAATCGGCCGGAATGATGGAATTGGCAGACGTGCTGGACTCAAAATCCAGTGGTAGCGATACCGTGCGGGTTCGACCCCCGCTTCCGGCACCACCTGCGTCGGAGCAAGCTCATTACGCTGCTCCTCCTCTTCATCGGCGACCCACTGCGTTGGGCTCGCCGATGAGTACGTTAGGGGAATTTTCACATAGTCCGCTTTGCTCCGGCGCCATTTTATCCTTACGAATAAATGACGCCATCCGCCCGCTTCCTTGATCCTCCTTTTCAGCCGCGATCCGCTTTCGCTGGGTTCGCGGCTGAGTACGTTAGGAGAGACATTTCGTAGACTGCCGAAAGCTATGTATCACTTCGTTACTTCTCCTTTTCAACCGCGACCCACTGCGTTGGGCTCGCCGATGAGTACGTTAAGGGAATTTTCGCAAAGTCCGCTTTGCTCCGGCGCCATTTTATTCTTACGAATAAATGACGCCATCCGCCCGCTCCCTTGCTCCTCCTTTTCAGCCGCGATCCGCTTTCGCTGGGTTCGCGGCTGAGTACGTTGGGGGAGACGTTTTGAAATTGCGCTTGATTCGACGCTGTTTTATTCCCGCACTCAATGTATACTCCATATACATACGGTGTTTTATTTGGTATGATAGCTATATGAAAAATTTATAAAAGGAAGGATCGCATGTATACCTTTAAACCGATCACGGAGCGCATAGAAAGAATGCGTGTTAAAGTTCGTGACAGACTTATCGTCGCAGACGCGCAAAAGGCCCGCATAAAGCTGGAAGCGTCGCGCAAATATCATAACTTCCCGCCGATGCTTCAAAAGCCGTACGAATCGCTCTACCTCATTTCCAATATGCCTGTAGACATCGTAGAAGACGAGTATTTCGCGGGGGACCTCGGCAACAAAGGCTGGGGCGCCGCCAACGGCTCGATGTGGATTATAGCGGATATAGAGAACACCTGGCCTATAGAGGCGGACGGTCTGCATCACGCCCCCGACAACGACCCGCTTTATTCTCATCAGAAGCTTGCCATATCACCGGAGAATCTTAAGGAGCTGCGCGAAATTTCAAGGGAGCGTATGGCCGCGTACGGAAACGTCAGACCCGAAGAATGGCTGCCGGACGGAGCGCTTGACTTTTTCAAGCTGCAGGCTTCGGACTACGGAAAAATCGGCGGCTTTCCGACAATGCTGCCTCCGGGCCATCTTACTCCCGGCTTTCAGAATATCCTCACCAGAGGCTACGCGGATATCCGCAGGCAGGCTCAGGATTGGCTTGACACGCATGAGGGCAACGTTCAGGGCGACAACATGGGCAAATATATGTTTTATAAAGCGGCTGCTGTTGCCTGCGACGGTGCGATCACCCTGACACGCCGCTATGCCGATTGCGCAAGAGAAAAAGCAAAAACAGCACCCACCGCCGAAAGGAAAGCCGAGCTCGAACTCATGGCCGAAATCCTTGATTGGATCGCCGAGAAGCCCGCGCGCACCTTCCGGGAAGCCTGCCAGCAGGTTATGATGTATAACATTTTCCTCAAGGTTGATAACGATCCCGGCGTGACCAGCCTGGGCAGATTTGACCGGTACACATGGCCATACCTGAAAAAGGACCTTGAAGATGGCATAATCACAATGGACGAGGCGCAGGAGCTTGTCGACGCGTTCTTCCTTAAAATCAATACCTTTTACGGCGGCAGCTTCGGCAAGATGGCGCAGACCGCGGGCGTAGGACATCTCGGTCAGCATACCACCATAGGCGGCCTTATCCCCGAGACCGGCGAGGACGCGACCAACCCAGTTTCCTTCATGGTTCTTGAGGCCATGGCGCGACTTGAGCTGCACGAGCCGACGGTATCGCTGCGCATTAATAAAAATACTCCGAAGGAAATCTGGGACTGCGCTATGGCAACCTCCATGCGCGTAGGCGGCCTGCCCCTGCTTCAGAATGACGAAGTAATCGTGCCTGCTATCATGCGAGAGCTCGGATTCTCCCTGGAGGACGCCAGAAACTTCGCGTTTATCGGCTGCCAGGAGATCACCGGTTCGGGAAATGATTATCCGGCTCCCAACGGCTCGGCTATGTCTCACAGCGGGATTTACTGGGCTATCGCTTTGCTCATGGCACTCAACAACGGCATTAACCCCATGAACGGGGCTCAGGCTCCCGAGAAAGTGCGTTCGGGATACCTGACCGACATGAAATCCATGGACGATGTCCGCGCCGCGTTCGAAAAAATCTGCGTATGGCTGCTCACATGGTCTGCCACGCTCAACAATTATACCGAGCATGAATATCCGAGACTGTTCCCGTTCCCGAACCTCTCCATATCGACCACGGGCTGCATGGAAAGCGGGAAGGACGTATCCGAAGGCGGCGCGAAGTACAATTCATACGGCGGCACGGCGACCGGGCTCGCTACTACCGCCGACAGCCTGACCGCTCTTAAATACATGGTATTTGACAAGAAACTTGTATCCGCGCAAGAGTATCTTGACGCGATACTGAAAAACTGGGAGGGTTATGAGCCGCTGCGTCAGAGAGTCCTCACCGAGGTCCCCCATTACGGCAACGCCGATCCCTACGCGGACGCCGAAATGAAATATGTTATAGATTTGTACTACAACATTTCAAGAGCCTTCTCAACGCACCGCTGCAAGGTATATAAGTGCGGCACATTCGGAGCGTCGGACCATGTGGTACAGGGCGAGATTACCTGGGCGACACCGGACGGGCGCAAGGCGGGAACACCTATCGCGGACGCTTCCAGCCCCGGACAGGGCAGAGACCTAAACGGACCGACCTCCGTATTTACGTCCTCCACCACCTTTGACCATTCGCATTATCTGGACGGCATGGCTCTGAATCTGAAAATCCACCCCACCTCGCTTAGCAGCAACGACGGCATAACCAAGCTTGAGGACATGACCAAAGCATACTTTGAGCAGGGCGGCATGGAGGTTCAGTATAACGTGGTAGACGGCGCGACGCTGAGAAAAGCGCAGGCAAACCCCGATGAGTATCATAACCTCGTTGTACGCATAGCCGGATTCAGCGCTTACTTTGTGGATATGACCCCGGCGATGCAAGAGGATATAATTTCCCGCGCCGAACACATTATCTGAGTTCACGCGTCTGTTTCTGTTTTCTTTCACCGGCGGCGCTGTTCCAGAGAATAATTTTTTACCTGTACGCGCGGACCTATGCGCATTATGCGCACACGCACACCCGCGTATTCCGCCCGCGCATCACACCCGTGCATCGTGCACGCGCATCACACCCGCGCATCGTACGCACGCACGGAGGATCGAGCATCCCGGATATGCCCTCCGTTAAATTGACAAGGTACATTACTCGCATGACGCGCACACCCGGGGGATCCCGAAATGAAACCGACATGCTTTTAAGTATATTAGTACGTTTGTTCTATTTTGTCAAGCATTATTTAATTTTTTTAAAGAAGCGCAGGCCGAGGTAAAAGTGCCTGAAAAAACAGAGATGAAGAGCCGCAAAAACGCAGACACGTCATCTCTGTTTTATTTGTCTCGGTTATTAACCTAAAAATGCCGAGGATATAACATTGTCAGTCGTTTTCCAGGATCATTTCCGCTGCGATTCGCGTTGCGACGGCAACGGCCTGCGCGCATTTTTCCTCATGACCGGGCATTTCCAAAAACGCCGCGTGATCGGCGGAATCGGCAAGATCATACGCCCGGCCGAAAAGCTTTTTCTGGACCTCCGGGCACAGTACGGTTCCCATTTCTTTATGAAAACGCTCGCGGTATTCGTGGAATTTTGCGGCCCCCCTCTGCTTGAGCGAGGCGTCGCGCAGTTCTTCTTCAAGCGGCGCGTTATACTTGAGGCCTACAGCCAGCAATCCGCAGCAATATGCCCCGCAGGAACCGGAAGCGCTGCCCGTCCCGCCCGCGAGGGACAAGGACGCTGTGATCATTTCCTCCGGTATATCGTCGAAAATCTCCTTGAGGCCCACAAGAACGCTGCGCGCGCATATATCGTCGCGTATTATGGCCGCCACGGCTGTTTTTACGGCCCGGTCTATTATCTGCTGCTTATCCATATCAGACTCCTTTGCCGGATATATTTATCCCGTTTTTTTAAGTACAATTGAAAACGTTATTTTATATAATACAGTAAATCGCTTTAAGATGCTATCCTTTCCCATCATAAATATAACCGAATGGTTCGGACCCGGAGATTTATGCCGCGTCATCGGGTCGGGCGCGTATCGGATAGGGATTACCCGTCCTTGTTTTTTTATCTGAGTAATATATAATGGGGTAGTTTTCCGGCTGCTTAGATATGCCGGAAGCGACGGAAACGGGGGCTTTTTATAAATGCGCATTGTGACCTCGGACAGGAATTTTTACAAAACCTTTTTCCCGCTGCTGATTGTGATAAGCCTCCAGCTTTTGGCCTCCTTCGCGGTGAACATGGTGGACAATCTGATGCTCGGCACATATAACGAGCTGGCGCTCTCCGGCGCTACGATTGTAAACCAGGTACATTTCACGCTCGCGCAGCTTGTTGCCGGCGTAGCATCCGGCGTCGCCGTTATAGGCTCGCAATACTGGGGCAAGGGCGAAATAGACCCGATACGCCGCATAACCGCCATAGGCTTGAAATTCGCTCTGCTGGCCGGAGCCGTCTTCTTCGCGGTTACGCTCATTATACCGGACATAGTACTCAGGCTCTTTACCGCCGACGAGGCGGTTATAGCCGAGGGTGTAAAATACCTGAAGATCATGTGCTGGACATTTCTTATATTCACGCTTTCAAACACGCTTATGTATTCGCTCCAGAGCGTTGAGACGGCGTTTATAGGCACTTTGATGTCCGTAAGCACGATAATTATAAACGCCTGCCTTAACTACTGCCTTATATACGGCAACCTCGGTGCTCCCGAGCTGGGGATAAAGGGCGCGGCGATAGCGACGCTGACCAGCCGCGTAGTTGAGCTTATAATAATCCTTGTATACATATTCTTTATCGATAAAAAACTTAAGATGCGGGTCAGGCACCTTCTTTCCTTTGACGTTAAGTTCTTAAAGGATTTTTTGAAAATATCTATGCCCCTTGTTATAAGCGGAGCGCTCTGGGGCGTGGCGCAGGCCGCGCAGACCTCCGTTTTGGGACACATCAGCGCCGAGGTCATAGCCGCGAGCAGCATAGCGGCCATAGTTTCGCAGATATTTGCAGTTTTCGGCATAGCCTGCGCGAGCGCGGCCTCCGTGACCATAGGAAAAACAATAGGCAGCGGGCGGCTGGACCTCGTTAGGCCCTACGCGCGCACGCTGCAGCTTATATTCGTTGCCATCGGGCTTGTATCGGGAGCCGTTTTATTCACGTTTAAAGGCATTATAGTGGATCTTTATTCAGTGTCTGATGAAACAAGGCGGCTTTCCATTCAGTTCCTTACGGTTTTGAGCATAACGATTGTCGGGACCTGTTATGAATACCCGGCGGCCTCCGGCATAATCGCGGGCGGAGGAGACACGAAATACCCAGCCATTATCGAAAATATATTTACGTGGCTTTTCGTAATCCCCTCGGCAGTTTTAAGCGCCTTCGTATTTGGATTTCCTCCCATTGTGACCTTTATATGTCTGAAAGCCGACCAGATATTAAAGTGCATTCCCAATGCGATACGCTGCAACCGATATAAGTGGATACGAGAGCTCACGAAATCGGAATGACGGCAGCCGGAGCCGTTTTTATTTAACTTAACCTGGCGGTTCACGCGGTATACCGGGCGGCAGCTTATCAAGGGGATTAAAGATTTGTTTATGTCTTAATCACCTTTATTCTTTCGCGGTAATCGGTCTTTTTCGTCGTTCTTTTCGTCTGCCGAGCAGCGGTTTTGCCGGACGTCGACAATAAATGTTAAATAATTGTATATTCAGCACATATTGGATAAATTGTATCTTGATATTCGGCGATTATGGACTATAATACAAAAAGATGGAGTAGTGCACATATTTGTAAATTCGTTATATATTTTCGGGGTCCGTATTCATGCCGACCAGCGCTTTACAAATGATCTTTTCGCAATCAGATGCACGGAGGGGGAGCTTTTTTGCCTGATTATAAATACGCCGCCAAGTCTGCTGAAGGTAAAGTCGTTAAAGGTATTATCACCGCGACTGATCAAGATCGTTTTATTTCCGAAGTTAAGGCAAGAAACCTCTATCTTATAAAATTTTATGAAGTCTCCAAGCAGGGCAGCATTGTTTTAGGTCAGAACAAGCAGCTGCCGCTTAAAGATCTCGCGGTGTTTTGCCGCCAGACCTACTCCTTGCTCAAGGTTGGAGTTTCGCTTGTTAAAGCCATAGACCTGATGTATCAGCAGACTACGAACAAAGTAATGAAGAGCAGCATACAGAAAATATACGAGAGCGTGCAAAAGGGCAGCCTTCTATCCGAGGGGCTGCGCAAACAGCCCGGCAAGTTCCCCGGCATTATGATAAGCCTCATAGAGTCCGGCGAAGCCAGCGGTACGCTCGCCGAATCCGTTGAAAAAATCGCAACCCAGTTTGAAAACGACCTGCGCCTGAAAAGGAAGATAACCTCAGCCATGGCTTACCCCGCCGTTATAGCCGTTCTCGGAGTCGGCGTCGTAATACTGATGGTCTCCGTGGTTTTACCCCAGTTCATAACGATGTTTCAGCAGGCGGGCATAGATAAGCTGCCGCTACCCACGGCAATACTGATTGGTCTGAGCGATCTTGTAACCAAAAAGTGGTACTTCCTGCTGTTTGGTATACTGCTCTTAATCATTATAATCCGCATGTACATAAAGTCTCCGGGCGGGCGCATGTTCTGGGACGGACTGAAGCTTAAGATACCTCTTGCAAAAAATGTGCTGATGCCGCTCACAACGGTCCGCTTTTGCCGGACGTTTTCAACTCTTTTGTCCAGCGGCATGCCAATGCTGCAGGCACTTTCCATCGTTATGAACGTCGTAAACAACAAGGTCGTTTCCGAACAGCTGTCCGAAACGAGCGAGGACATAAGAAAGGGCATGTCCCTTACAAACTCCATACGCAGGGTTTCCGTCTTTCCGCCTATGCTTCAGTCAATGATTTCCATCGGCGAAGAGTCGGGCTCTCTTGAGTCGATGCTCGACAATACGTCGGACTACTACAACGATGTTCTGGAAAACAGCATATCAAAAATGATTGCGCTGATAGAACCGATAATGATAGTCATTATGGCTGGCGTCGTAGGTTTTATAATCCTGGCTATAATGCTGCCGATGCTTCAGATATATCAATCTATCTAGCTGATTTAGGGGAGATTCCGAATATGAGCTTTCTTTCGATAGACATAGGCACAAACAGCGCGGCGGTGGTGCAGGGAACAGTGAGCGGAGGGACCGTTTCGATAGAATCGGTCGGACGCACCCCGCTGAAAGCCGGCACGATAATCGACAGCAGCATAAGGAACCAAACCGAGCTTGTCTCATCTGTGACCAACCTTATTCAAAGAAAGTCTTTTAAGGCGAAAAAGGCCATCGTTACCATAAACGCCGCGAACGCCCTCATCAGAGAATTTTCCGTACCCGACGGGAAACCCAGACAGGTTGAAGCAATAGTGCGAAGCGAAATGATAAACACTTATTCGGCTCTCGCCTCCGACGTAATTGAGTTTAAGAGACTCGGCAATGAGACCTCCGAAAGCGGGGGAAAGCTCATACGCGTGCGTGCCATGGCGCTCAGCAGCGACATGGTGGACAGCTACCGCAACTTTCTTCTGACCTGCAAGCTCAGACCCCACGCATTGGATTTTTACGCAAATTCCGTGGAAAAGCTTATAGCTGCGCGCCCCGCTTTTAACGGCCAGGACCTTTCGGGAAGAAGCTTTCTCCTGCTCGACTTCGCATATGCCGGCGTTATGGCGTACATAGTGTATGACTATGTTGTATACGCCGCGCGCTTTATCCCTATCGGTCTCGCTGATCTTGAGACGGTTATCATGTCGTACCGGTACGACTTGCAAAACAAAGACGGCGCACCGCTCGACTTCTCACAGCTTCTCAATTTTAATACGGGGAGCACGACCGGTGCCTCCATTCTGCGCTCGGCCGGTGATGTTCTCACCCAGTGCTGCAATGAAATCCAAAAGCTTATCATCTACAGCACTTCCCGCCTTCCGCAGAACGTTATATCAGCCGCCTTCCTCACAGGCGAGGGCAGCGAGATCCCCGCGGTTGACAGTGTCTTTTCGCGGGAGCTGAACACCTCCGTTCAGCCACTGGCCGGTTTTTCCAACGTTCGATTTTCAAACAAGGATGATGAAAAGGATATCCGCAAATACCTCAACTCCATCGGCGCGCTGATACGCCTATAAACGATCGGAGCTTATATGTATGAGAGATATTAATTTATTTTCCGTATACTCCAGGCGCAAACACAGCTCACTGCTGAGGATTCTCGCGTCGGTGCTTGTTATAGCCGCGATTGTTGTCGTAATCGGCGGCGCGTATTTCGCCCTCTATTTCCATCACCGTAAAATTCAAAATGAAACGGCTCAAATAGACGCCTACCTGAGATCCGACGAAGTGCTCGGAACGGTTGCCGCCGTGGACCAATATTCCCGCGAGCGTACAACGCTTGAAAAGTATGAAGCAATAGCCGAAGCGGTGCTGGAAAATCTTAAAGCGGGAGACCTTATTAACTCCGCCCGTCTGGAACAAATAAGCGCGGCGCTCCCGGCCGATGTTGTGCTAAACAGCATAAGCGTTTCCGACAACAACGTGAACTTCGTTTTCTTCTCACCCGATGTATCTGTAACCGCTCAGCTTGTTTACTCTCTCTCGAACATTGACTTTTTCGATTCGGTATCTCTTTCCGGTGTACAGGCCGCAGCTCCCCAAACAGTACAGGAACCGGAAGAAGGCGAAGAACCTGAGAGCCCCGGATATACCGTAGGCATTTCGGCAATTTTGAAAGGGGGCGAGGGCGAATGAAGATATCCCGTAAGGAAACCTACCTTCTCATACTCCTTCTCGCGGTTGGTGCCGTTTATCTGCTGTATACCTTCCTCTTCAAACCCATGATGGAAAATATAGACATCGCCAAAGAAGAACTGGCCCAAAGCTCCGCGCGGCTCGCGGATTATGAGCGAACCTTCGCGCAAAAAGACTTAAACGAA
>Ga0209723_1002730_pt1 | contig 22869 bp, 19 predicted proteins | sample BiotimSIPDNA_2_FD_185750 | JGI IMG/M metagenome (GOLD analysis project Ga0209723, IMG submission 185750) | Anaerobic biogas reactor microbial communites from Washington, USA - Biogas_R2 time_0 SIP DNA (SPAdes) (version 2) | ecosystem: Engineered > Bioreactor > Anaerobic > Unclassified | place...
ACTGCCCCGTCCTCCTTGATTGATGCGGAATGGGATATCGCATTAACCTGTTCATCGCTGTCAAGCCTCTTGTTCTCACAGTAACTTTCCAAAAGCATATTGTTCTGGTGCTCTTTATATATATCAAATACATGATAAGTGGGAGTTTTAATTAACTGCTTCCCGCTTGTCAGTATTACTGCCTGCAGAACATTCACTGTCTGGGCTATATTAGCCATACTGACAATGTTGCACCAGCTGTTGAATATGTCCAGTGTTCCTGCTGCAACTATGGCATCTGTCATGGTGCTCTGCTGATGAAGAAATCTCGGATTAGTACCTTCTTCGGTCTTGTACCATGTACCCCATTCATCTACAACCAGTTTTAACTTATGCTCAGGATCATACTTAGCCATTATATTCCCGTGTCTTTCAATAAGCTCATCCATCTTTCTGGATTTTGCTATTACTTTTATATAGTTGTCCTTCGATAACTCGGTTGCTCTCTGGCTGGTCATCCAGGAATAGTGATGAAGAGAAATTGCTGAACAGTCTTTGGTTATAGACTCCATTATCTTGTCTGTCCAGTCGTAATCATCTGAATTTGGACCGCATGCTATTTTATACAGCCTGTTTGGGCCATAGTTTCTGCAGTATACAGCATACCGCCTGTATAGATCTGCATAATACTGCGGCCTCATGTTTCCTCCACAGGCCCAGTTCTCATTGCCTACACCGAAATACTTCAGATTCCAGGGTTCTTTACGTCCATTAGCTATTCTTTCCTGAACGACTGATGAAGGCTCAGAGGAGTTTATGTATTCTATCCATTCGGACATTTCCTGCACGGTTCCGCTTCCCAGATTCCCTGCAATGTATGGTTCGCATCCTATAAGCTCGCATAGCTGTAAAAACTCGTGGGTTCCAAAACTGTTATCCTCAACTAGCCCGCCCCAGTGGGTGTTAATCATCTTTTTCCTTTTGGATTTGTCGCCTATTCCGTCTCTCCAGTGGTACTCATCTGCAAAACATCCTCCAGGCCATCTTAAAACTGGAAGCTTAATTGCCTTAAGGGCTTCTATTATGTCATTCCTTATTCCGTCAGTATTAGGGACATCGGGATTGTTCTTTAAATATATGCCGTCATAGATGCATCTTCCAAGATGCTCGGCAAAACTTCCATACAGAAGCGGGCTTATGCGTCCCTTTTTACTGTATGTGTTAACTGTCATTTTCAGTGTCGTCATTACGCACCTCATAAATTAATATTTCTCCTTCATTATATCATGATATATTAGTGATCTTTGACGCATCGGCATAAAATACATTGTTATATCCTAAGTATTGTTTGATATAATATTGAAAAGAACAGCAAAGGATAATACGTGAAGCATTATGAAATTTTTACCGGACTATATGAACCTAACGGATGCGGCATACAACAAAAAGACAAAAAGACTGCCTTTGTACGAGCACAGTATCAGTACCGTACATATGGAAAGAATACTGAATAAGAAATTTGCAGATTTAATTAACGGCAACTATGATGACAAGCTGGAATATTTCAAATGGTTATGTGAGTTCTATAAAACAATGGGATATGATACTGTATCATTTGAAGTAGCAATAAGAGCCGTATTCCCAGGAGGAGGAGCTTTAGACAAGCATATTACTCCTGCAATATCAACAAGAGAAGATTTCAACAGGTATCCATGGGATGAGATACCTGAGTTGTTCTTTAAAAGCGCTGATGAGTCATACAGAGCTTTAAAACAGTCACTACCTAATGGCATGAAAATGGTAGGCGGTCCGGGTTACGGTATATTTGAGTGTGTTCAGGATCTGACAGGATATATGGACCTTTGCATAATGTCATACGAAGATCCAGATCTTTACAGGGATGTGTTTTTAGGCATGAGAAAGCTTTTTGTTAAGATATGGAAAGGATTTTTGGATAAGTATTCTGATATGTGCGCTGTGGCAAGAATGGGTGATGATCTTGGATATAAGTCCAATACCATGCTTTCAGCTGAAGATGTCAAGATGCATATAGTTCCAGGATATGCTGATATAGTGAGCCTTGCCCACAGCTACAAGCTTCCATTCCTTCTACATTCCTGCGGTAATATATTCAATGTCATGGATGAGATTATAAATGTAGCGAAAATAAACGCAAAGCATTCAAATGAGGACCAGATAGCCCCGTTTCCTGTATGGGTTGAAAAGTATGGCGACCAGATAGGTAACTTCGGAGGAGTTGATGCCGATGTTTTATGCAGAATGGATAAAGCCGAGTTGAAGGAATATATTACTGATGTGCTTTCGAAAGTCGGAGACAAAAATGGTATAGCTTTTGGAACAGGCAATTCCGTTCCGGATTACGTTCCTACCCAGAATTATATAAACATGATCGAAATAGTAAGAGAATACAGAAAAGGTTAAGTTTAATTTACCTTCTTTAAATGTATCGTATGTATCGAACCTCTTCTCATAAAAAGGCTTATCTTATCAAAACAGCCTGTTTCTTTTTTAGTTAACTTCGCAAGTTTACTGAGCTCGTAATTATTCCATTCATCTGTAATACGATATTCCATATCATACTGTGCATCATCAAGCCCAAAAACTTCAATATCATAAACAGTGTCTATAGCAGTGTAGTGGCTTATGGATATTACTAACTCTGAGCTGTCTCCTGCTGCAATGGCATATATGCCGTTTTCTTCAGAAGGAGTTACTTCCAGCTGATTTTTCATCCTCTTTACATCTCTAAAAGCAAGAAGCGCATAATATGGTTTCTGTGGTACTCCGAACGCATTAAATATGGGATTCCATAAACCAGCTTCATCGGTACGGTACAGGGTGGCAATCTGTACAGGACTGTTCTGAAATGTTACCATTGCTGCAAATACATATGCTGCTCCTTTAGAGCTTGTCATATCCTGATACAGCTGCTGCTGATAGTACTCACAGTCGGATTCGCCTAATCTTTTCCAGTGGCCTCCGCCTTCATAGAAAAAACAGTATTCAGTGCAGATAAGGGGAATACCGAAGAATCCCTTTTCTTCCATTATGCCCACAATGTATTTTATCCTGTTTTTTATCTTATCAGTGCTGTCTCCGTAATTATGATAAGAGAAGAAGTCGAAAGCATAGTCGTGTTTATTAAGATAATCTAAAAATCCCTCGAAGAATACTCTTCTTGTAGGTTCATCAACTGCGCATGAAGCATATCCGCCTATTAAAAGGGTTGGAAACTGCTTTTTAATATATGAAGATGCTTTACAGTACAGTTCATAAAACTGCTCATCTGTGCCTGTCCACTGGCCGTCTTTTGTCCTGTCACAGCCAGCTCCTGCATCCGGCTCGTTCCATATCTCCCAGTATTCTATATCGTAATTATAACCATTTGCCCAGCCTTCATTGTAGTGGCGTATTATCTGGCATGCTACTCTTGCCCATTTCATGAAATCTTTAGGAGGGTCGGAGTGAAGGAAAACAGGACCGTGCTCCATACTGTTACCAAGACGGAAAATGGGCTTGACCCCAAGTTTGACTATGTTTGATATGTAAAAATCAGTGCGTGCGAAGCTGTAATTATTCTCATCGTACTCGTCTTTTTCAAAGTCTGGGAAAAGCATAGGCATATCAACAGTGAACTGATGGTCATACATGCAGTCATGCAGTCTTGTGTATGGAATTTCCGCATTCTTTATATATTTATCCAGGCATGCTGTTGTGCCGTTAGTTATGCTGTTTACAGGTTTAATTACTCCGATAGTTTTCTTTGCGTTTACTGATATAGTCATAGTTCTACACCTTGTCTGCCTTCAAGTACTCTTCAAGTACAAATCTTACCCGGTCTTTTGTTGCTACTCCCTCATGAAGTTTTTTACTGCCAAGAAAAAAGGTAGGGACATAATAGTAGTTGTAACTATTTGCAAGAACCCTTTCAGAGGTCTCATCAACTATTTGAATAGGAATATCACGGTACTTTTCATTTTCCTGCATGAGTTCTTCTAAAAATCTGTCTGCCTGCCTGCAGAACGGGCAGGATGGTATCTTGAAATATATGAGTTTATTCATAATGGTCCCCCTTTGGCCTCCATCTGGCTGATTCTACAATTATACATTATTAAATACATATAAAGATGTTAATCTTGTTTTTTTATATAGCATATACTTTTACTGCATCTTAAGTTATATTAGTATCTGCAAGCACTAGCGTTTGCACTAATTTTATACGAGGTGCGTGATGAGGGATTTTGAACAGCTTAAGAAAATGACTACAGATTTCTATTCTATGAAGCCTGATGCTCCAATAGCATTGGAGGAGTTCGGATATTACTGTAAAGATGAATGGATAAGCAAAGGGCATATTAAAGAAGGTGAGGATATGAACAAACTCTTCGGTTTTGAAAGACTTCAAAACTATTATCTTCCAGGCCTGTCAGGAACAGTAGCTCCGTTCATACCCAGATTCAGAGAAGAAATTATAGAATCGGATGATACATATGAGATAGCAAAAGATAAAGCAGGCAGAGTAGTAAAATACTTCAAAGGCAAAAGAGACGGATTCATGCCTCAGTATCTGGATTTCCCTGTGAAAGACATAAAAACATGGGATGATATAAAATGGAGACTTGATTATGCCAGTGAAGAAAGAAATGAAGATTTAAAAAGAGATATAGAAAAAGCAATACCCATTGTTCAAAAGGGATACCATACAGTGATGTATATCGTCGGTGCTTTCATGTATTTAAGGTCGCTTATAGGGGGTGAGGAGATCCTATATATGATTTACGATAACCCTCAGCTGATTCATGCCTGTATGAGGAAATGGCTTGAACTTTCTGATTATGTAACATCAAAATACCAGGACCATGTAAGGATAGACGAGCTTTTGTTTGATGAAGACATATGCTACAATCACGGGCCGTTAATTTCACCTCTACAGATAAGTTCTTTTCTCTTTCCATATTACAAAGAATTAATACAGGGGGTAAGGGACAGAAACAGTAAGCTGTCGAAATCAGATAAAGGAAATATATATAAACAGCCCAAAGGATATGATTTAATAATCCATGTCGCGACAGATGGTGACTGCAGGCCAGTAATTCCTGTATATAAAGAGATAGGCATGAACTATATGTCACCTATGGAAGTGGCATCAGGATGTGATGTAGTGCAGATAAGAAAAGACCATCCAGATATCCGTATAAAAGGCGGTATTGATAAAAGGATATTAGCTCACAGCAAAGAAGCAATAAAAACCGAGATAGACCGGATACTGCCTTTCATGAAGAAGTATGGCGGTTATCTTCCGACATGCGATCACGGAGTACCTCCGGAGGTTCCTTTTGAGAATTATGTGTACTTCCGTGAACTGCTAAGGGAATATGCCAAATAGTTCAAGGACTTATAAACAAGTAGCATTTACATTATTTGTACAGATATTAGATATGAGCTCGTTGCAAAAAAAGCAACGCAAGTATAGAATTACTATGTAAAGAAGGGAGAACCCATGAAGAGAGTAGTTGCAATCATATTGGCCGCGGTATTGGTGCTTTCCCTGTTGCTGGCAATGGTCCTGCAAAGCGGCATACTGAATAGCTGACGGAGGATGAATGAATTACGATATATGCATAATCGGGGCTGGTGTAGTCGGAAGCCTTATAGCAAGGCAGTTATCGAAATATAAAGTGAAAATTGCGGTAATAGAGCGAAATGTAGATGTTTCGATGGATGCCACAGGTGCAAATTCCGGTATAGTACATTCCGGATATGACGCTAAAATAGGCACAAAAAAGGCCAGATTCAATGTCGAGGGCTGTAATATGATGCCAAAGCTTTGTGAAGACCTGTCGGTGAAGTGTAAAATGATAGGTTCTTTCGTGCTTGCTTTTGATAAGGATGATGAAAAGGTGTTACAGCAGCTTTATGATAACGGTATTAAAAACGGAGTCACTGGCATGGCTATTGTAGACAGGGATTTCATTCTGCAAAAAGAACCATATGTTAATCCTCTGGTTACAAAAGCCCTATATGCCAAAAATGCCGGAATTGTATCGCCATATAAACTGAATATAGCCGCTATGGATAATGCTATCATGAATGGCGTTATGTTTCTTAGAGAAACAAAAGTAACAGGAATAGAGAAAAAAGACGGATTGTTCCATATAGCTGTTGATGTTACAGGTGATATCTGCAGTATGAGTAAAATTGATCCGATAAAAGAAGAAGACAGGACGGATATAACCGCAAAGATAATAATAAACTGCGCTGGAGCACATGCTGATGAGATAAGCCATATGGCAGGGGATGATTCTTTTAAGATCATACCAAGAAGAGGCGAATATATTCTGTTTGATAAAACTGAAGGTTCAAGAATTAATACTGTGCTTTTCCAGACTCCTACTGAAAAAGGAAAAGGAATTCTTGTTACACCGACAGTAGACGGAAATCTGATGATAGGACCTGATGCTACATTAGCACAGGATAAAGATGACAAATGTACTAACAGCGATAACTTAGATTATGTATATAAGACAGCAACGCAGAGCTATACTGGGTTAAATATGAAAAAGTCCATAACAGTATTTGCAGGCATCCGTGCTACTCCAAGCACTTCAGATTTCATAATAGAGGAAAGTTCCAAATGTAAAAACTTCATAAATGTCGCAGGTATAGAATCACCAGGTCTTACCGCTTCACCGGCTATTGCTGTATATGTTGAAGGCATAGTCAGGTCTTTGATGGAAATGAAAGAAAAAGCGAAAGATGAATATACCATGACTGTAAAACATGATAAGCCTTTCTCAGAAATGACAAACGAAGAAAAGGAAAAAGCCTGCAGTTCAGACGAATTGTGCAGGAAGATAATTTGCAGGTGTGAAACAGTTTCAGAGAAGGAAATAGTTGCTGCCATATATTCTCCGTGCGGAGCAAGAACTGTTGACGGGGTAAAGAAACGTACCAGAGCGGGAATGGGAAGGTGCCAGGGAGGATTCTGCTCTCCTCATGTTATGAGGATACTGTCAGAACACACCGGAATACCAGTAAACAGGATCGCAAAAGCCAATGCCAATTCATGCATGCTGGGGAGGTACTCGCGTGGTTAAGGAATTCAATTTAGTTATAATAGGCGGAGGACCGGCTGGAATGGCTGCAGCTTTGGAAGCATATGCTCTTGGAATAAAAGATATAGCGATTCTTGAAAGAGATGATTCGCTGGGAGGAATCCTAAAACAGTGCATACATAACGGATTCGGACTTCATGTATTTAAAGAAGAACTGACAGGGCCGGAATATGCATTAAGATTTTCGGAAAAGATAAAAGATACGGATATTACGGTATTGCTTAATACCATGGTTATAAATGCGGAAAAGAACAAGACTCTTTATGCTGTCAATCCGGATTTCGGTTTTATGACCATAAAAGCAAAAGCTGTTATACTTGCTATGGGTTGCAGAGAAAGATCCAGAGGAGCTTTACGTATACCTGGAGCGAATGTTGCAGGCATATTTACTGCAGGAACCGCACAGAGATTCGTGAACATGGAAGGGATTTTGCCAGGTACTAAAGCTGTGATACTGGGAAGCGGGGATATCGGGCTTATAATGGCAAGAAGGATGACGCTTGAGGGAATAAAGGTTTTAGGTGTTTACGAGATAATGGATTATCCAGGTGGTCTTACCAGAAATATCGTGCAGTGTCTGGATGATTTCAATATACCTCTGCATTTGTCTACCACAATAGTAAAGATTCATGGAATAGGCAGGGTGACTGGTGTCACAACAGCAAAAGTTGACAAGAACATGATACCTATAAAAGGTACAGAGGAATATGTGGAATGCGACACTCTTTTATTGTCTGTCGGCCTTATTCCGGAGAACGAGCTTACTGAGCAGATGGGTGTAGGCATGTACCAGGTAACCGGCGGAGCCTATGTTGACCAGGACCTTGAAACTGATACCGAAGGGATTTTTGCCTGCGGAAATGTTCTTCATGTACATGACTTAGTGGATTATGTAACAATGGAAGGACAGAAAGCGGCAAGAAGCGCTAAAGCATATATAGATGAAAGCATGGAACAGAAAAAAACAAAACCTGAGATAAAGGTAGTTCCTGGAAACGGGCTGAGATATGTTCTGCCACAGCATATATATCTGAAAGATAATGATGAGAAGATTAGGGTGTTTTTCCGTTCAAAAGCAAGGTACAAGGATGTGCTTGTCAGAGCTTTGATTAATAACGAGGTAATTGCCAAAAAGAAAGTAATAAGGCTCATACCATCAGAAATGGAGTCTGTAGAAATAAAGGCATCAGATCTGTACATAAAAACAGATAACGGCATTAATTTAAAGGATCTGGTTATAGAGGTGGAGCAATGAAAAAAGATATCATCTGCATAGTATGCCCTAAAGGATGTATGATACATGTTGATTATGATGAGAATGGCATTAACAGCATGGAGGGTTACAGCTGTAAAAGAGGAATTGATTACGCTACTGCTGAGATACTATCCCCGACAAGGATGATAACTTCATCTGTCAAGATTGATAATGCGAAATATACAGTATGCCCTGTGAAGACCAGCTGTCCTGTAAACAAAGACAAGATACAGGATGTAATGAAGAATATATGCTGTGTACAGGTGCAGGCTCCTGTAAAACAGGGTGATGTGATAATTAAGGATGTTTGCGGAACAGGCGCTGATATAATTGCGACGCAGACTCTTGAGGAAGAGAAGCAATTATGAAAGCAGAATTTTTAAAAGGAATAAATCATGTTCATTTTATAGGTATAAATGGCTCATCAATGTCTGGTCTTGCAATACTGCTGTTTGAAAAAGGTATAAAAATAACCGGTTCAGATATAGAGCATACATATACAATGGATAAACTCATATCAATGGGTATTGATGTATACATACCTCAAGACAGTACAAAGGTCGGCAAACCGGATTTAGTGGTATATACAGCTGCTGTTCACCCGGATAATGTGGAGTATGCATATGCAGCAGAAAATAATATACCTCTAATGGACAGAGCATTGCTTTTAGGCAAGATAATGGATGAATACAGATACAGGATAGCAATATCCGGAGCTCATGGGAAAACGACTACCACTACTCTTACTGCATATCTATTAGAACAGATGGGATTTGACGCGACTATACATGACGGGGGAGAAGCCCCGTTTCTGAATGGCAATGTCAAAAGCGGTAATTCCGATTACTTCATAACAGAAGCATGTGAATTCAATGGCAGTTTTTTAAAACTTAATCCATATATCGGGGTGATACTGAATATTGATTTTGACCATGTAGACTGGTTCAAGACATTCGACAACATGAAGAAATCCTTTTTGGAATTTGCAAACAGGATAGATAAAGATGGTTATTTAGTTGCCTGTTATGATGATGAGCCTGCAAGGGAAGTAGCAAATAAAGCTTTATGTAATGTCGTATATTACGGGCTGGACAACCTGTCTTTGGACTATACAGCAATGAATCTGGAAATTAACAAAGAAGGAAAGCCTTCATATGACCTTTATGTAAAAGGAAAATATATTTGTCATGTCAATCTTGGAGCAGAAGGAAAGCATAATGCTTTAAATTCCCTCGCTGTAATTGCTGTTTTAGAAATATTAGGAGCGGATATTCAAAAAGCCTGCTCTTATCTTTCATATGTTCATGGCGCTAAAAGAAGGTTTGACCTTATAGGGGAAGCCGACGGCGTAAGGGTATACTCTGATTATGCCCACCATCCTACGGAAATAGCGGTAACTTTAGAGACAGCAAGTAGGATGAAACATCAAAAACTCTACGCTGCATTTGAAGCCCATACATTTTCCAGGGTCAGGGTATTATTTAATGAATTCGTAAAAAGTTTTAATCATGCGGATGTAGCTATAATCGCAGATATATACAATGACAGAGAAAGAGCGGATAATGAAGTATCCGGGAAGAAACTTGCAGAAGCAGTTAACTTGAACGGTACAAAAGCTTTATATCTGCCATCATACCAGGAAATAGAAGATTACCTTTTCGAACATGTAAAAAGAGGTGATATAGTCATGGTGCTCGGTTCAAAATATCTGGAAAAAATATGCAAGCCTCTACTTGAAAGATTGGGAAAAAGGTAAGACAGTTCTCATATATACTTACTGTCTCTCAACATCCAGTTGTTATATTTCTTGCTAGAGAATATAATCTAGGTATGGGTAAAAAGAAGAAAGCAAAAGAAGCGGCATTATTAAGCCTTTATAGAAGAAGTCCAGTTACAAACAATATATTAATAGATATTGCTCTTGACAGATATCTGGATTTTTTCCATGAATGGGACAATGCGGCATACAAAAAAAGAGATGTAAATCCGGAATTAGCGGAGTTTCTGGATATATGTTCTGAGGACATACCAATGAACCGCCAGTTTGATATACACTTCCACATAAAGAATATAGCTTTGGATTCTGATAAGGAAAAATTAATACTTGCTAGTTACAGCAATTATTATAATGCGTTAAAGAAACTGGAAGACAGGAAAGTAAAAAGAATAGCGAGGTTTTCCATGATCCTATTCATAATAGCATTGGTTTTCATTTTCCTGTATATTTTATCCAATTCGAAAATGCAAGGCCAGCTTTTACCAAGAGTATTGATCGAAGGCCTCATAATAGGGGGCTGGGTATTCATGTGGGAGGCTTTACATATGCTTTTCTTTGATATACTGGAACCCTTTAAGAGAAAACGAGAGCTGGAAAGATTTTTAAAAGCAAAAATTACATTTTCCAGTGAAATAGAAAAAGGAGACTGATTTATGGATAACATGACAAACAGGGAATGGTTCAAGAAAGCCGGATACGGCATGATGGTCCACTGGGGGCTTTATTCTTTGCTTGCCGGAGAGTACGACGGAATGAAGAGCGGCCATTATGCGGAATGGATACAGTCATATCATATGATACCTATAAAGGAATATGAAAAATTGTGCAATGCTTTCAATCCGGTGTTTTTTGATGCTGAAGGCTGGGTGAGGTTTGCAAAGGAATGCGGTATGCAATATCTGGTAGTTACATCCAAACACCATGATGGATTCGCCCTGTTTAAATCAAAAGCCGATAAATACAATGTATGCGATATGACTCCATATGGAAAAGATATTATTGGGCAGCTTGGGGAAGCTTCATATAAACATGGGCTTAAGTTCGGGTTATATTATTCACAGGATATCGACTGGCACGAGCAGCATGGCGGAGGATACAGTACCGAAAGGCTTTCTGCTGGCAAATCATGGGATAACTGCTGGGATTTTCCTGACAGGACAATAAAAAATTATGACATATGCTTTGAAAACAAGATAAAGCCGCAGGTAGAGGAGATCCTGAGAAATTACGGGGAGCTCTGTCTTATATGGTTCGATGTGCCCATGACTCTGAAAGAACATCACAGCAAGACCCTGTATGATTTAGTAAAGAAGTATCAGCCGAACTGCCTTATAAACTCACGTCTGGGAAATGGGATTTATGATTATGTATCACTGGGAGATAATGAGATTCCTGAAAGCCTGGACAATATTCGTGGTGCTCGGAAATCACCTTTCGGGTTATATGAGACTGCTGCAACATTAAATGACACATGGGGATTTTCCTACCATGACCAGAACTGGAAAAGACCGGAACAGATAGCAGCTTATAGGAAGCAGCTTAATGATCTTGGTATAAATTATCTAATTAATGTAGGACCAGACGGGCTTGGAAGAATACCTTCTCCTTCTGTAGATATTTTAAAAGGGGCATATGATCTTTTCCCTCTTCTTGCAGAGGAAGTATAATATAGCATAACGTTTAATAACATAAACGATTAAATATTACTAATTACTTGCCATAAAGGGGTAGACATGAAACAGGTCTTAAGGCAGGAGAAAAAATACCTAATAACGAAAACTGATTACATTAAGTATTCAGCTGCTTTTAATACATATCTTGCTCAGGATGAAAACAATGGGGAACATGGTTATACCGTGAGATCTTTGTATTTTGATACCCTTTCGGAAAATGATTTCAACGAGAAAGAAGAAGGTGTCGAGATCAGAAGAAAAATACGGTTAAGGATTTACAAACCTACGGATAGTTTCGCTTCACTTGAGATGAAGCAGAAACAGGGAGCCCAGCAGCTGAAACGTTCCTTGAAAATGACAAGGGAGGATGCAATTCTTCTTACAAAAGGAGTGTATACGCCTCTTCTTAATTATTCCGAACCTTTCGCAAAAGAAGCATATGCTGTTATGAATATGCGTTTCTACAGGCCTAAAGCCATAGTTGAGTATAACAGGAAGGCATTCATTGCCAAAGAGAATAATATAAGGGTGACATTTGATCATAACATTAGGGCGACGGAAAGCTGTTTTGATATATTTTCCGAAAACCTGAATATGTATCCGGTTTTCAGCCAGGACAGCGTGGTTCTTGAAGTTAAATATAACGGGTTTTTACTTTCATATATAAAAGACATGCTTGACAGGATAGAGAAATCTGAATTATCAGTAAGCAAATATGCGCTCAGCCGCACAATATGTTTGAATTATGTATATTAACAGGAGGGATTATGACTCAGTATTTATTAAAACTGCTTGAACAGGGAAAGACTCTGACTTTACAGGAGATACTGTCACATCTTGTAGTCGCTGTAGCAATAGGGGTAGTGATATTCCTGTCGTATATGTATACCCATTCGGGAACCATATACAGCAGGAAATTTAATGTGTCCCTTTTAATGCTGACTTTGCTGACAACAATGGTAATGACAGTCATAGGGAACAATATAGCATTGTCATTAGGTATGGTCGGCGCGTTATCCATTGTAAGATACCGTACAGCTATAAAAGATTCCAGAGACACGGCATATATATTCTGGGCAATTATCGCAGGTATATGCTGCGGTTCAGGAGACTATCTGGTAGCCGCTATAGGAAGTGCGGTGGTATTCATACTTCTTCTCGCTTTTGGGAAGATTAAAAATGATAACAGGATGCTTGTGATCATAAAAGGGGCAAGAGGTTCTGAGCGTCAGATTGAAGCCATAATATTCAACTACTATTCCGCAAAAGCCAATCTGAGAGTAAAGAATACAACAGAGCTTACAGTTGAATATATCTATGAAGTATCAAAAAAAATCATGAGAAAAGCAGCTGTCAACGAAAAAAGCATTACTGACAGGCTATATGAGCTGCAGCACATCGAGTATGTGAATATAGTGGAACAGAACGATGAAGTAAACAGTTAAGAGGAGAAGCATTGCACAGAAAGATAATCAGCATAATAGCACTCATATGCCTTATTGCCATAGCTGTCTCACTGACTTTCTACAATTATGGCTATGAAAGGTATCATCAGCATATTATGGATGTAAAAGATACCAGGTGCGATCATACAGACAATCGGTTCTGTACTCATCTTCCTTTAGTGCACATAGATACTATCAAGCAGGAGATACCTGTTTTTGTTGATGGGAACATGGTTATTGACTCCAATATTGCCATATTTGACAAGAAGGATTCTAATAACCATCTCAATGATGAAGCAGATATAGAAAGTATGATTACGATCAGGGCAAGAGGAAACTCATCTTTATTTTTTGACAAGAAATCTTATCTTATCAAGCTTATAAACGAGGACCGGACAGAAAACAGCAATAAAATGATGGGAATGGAAGCACATGACGAATGGGTTCTTAACGGGCCGATACTGGACAAGACCCTTATAAGAAACTATATAAGTATGAACTTGGCAGGGCAGATAATGAAAGATGCTCCGGATGTGCGCTTCTGCGAAGTGTTCATTAATGATGAATATATGGGTGTGTATGTCATGATGGAAGCTGTTTCGCGTGCAGAAGGAAGAATTGATATTGCAAAATACAATGAGAATGATCCGTTTACAAGCTATATAGTCCGGCTGGACAGAGGATCTGATCCTGAAGAGGAAATAAATCCTTTTACAAAATATACATATAACATGAATTCCGTAGGTAATGTCGTCTATCCGCCAAAACAATTCTTAAATGAACAGCTTATTACATTCATAGAGGATGACATATCGAAATTTGAAAAAGCTTTATATTCATATGATTATAAAGATACAAGACAGGGATATCGTAAATATATTGATGTCATGTCCTTCGTGGATTACATGATAATAAACGAATTCACACAGAATTATGATGCAGGAATCTACTCTACCTACCTATTTAAAGATGTCAAAGGCAAACTGGAGATAGGTCCTGTATGGGATTTCAATAATGCATATGACAATTATGTCGAAACTCCAATGGATTCTACAGGTTTTTCTTTTCAGAACAAGGTCTGGTACATAATGCTCATGAAAGATGAGTATTTTACGAATCTGGTTATTAAAAGGTACAAAGATTTGAGGAAGACAGTACTGAGTGAGGAATACATACAGGAATACATAGACCAGACTGTTGAGTATCTCGGACCGGCTATTGAAAGAAATTTTGAGAAGTGGGGGTATACTTTCGTATATGATAAAGGCATGCTGGAACCTTATGAGAGGAATCTGAAGAGTTATGAAGCTGCACTGAACCAGCTTAAAGAGTACATAACAGCAAGAGGGAAATGGATAGACGAAAATATCGATACCTTAAAACAGTTTAGCCATGAATCAAGAAATAAATCATATAACAATTAACCAGGCAGAGGAAGAGGATGAAGAAATTTTTAACTGTGACAGTAATAATAATAGCTCTTGTAATAGGTATAAACTATTTACTGTACTTCACAAGTTTCTTTATTGATTTTAATCCTGATACGCCAGTCTCGACTCTGTTTAATACAGACAAAGAAAGCATTTATATATTCGAGAATGGAAAATATGAAAGATTCGAAATTAAGGGAGTGAATATTGGAAATACGATACCGGGGAAATTCGGGTCTGATTATGCAATAACAAAGTATGATTACCTTAGGTGGTTTAAGCAGATAAAAGAAATGGGCGCAAATACGATAAGGGTATACCAGATAATGAATGCTGATTTCTATAATGCCCTGTACCAGTTTAATAAAGGAAATGATGATCCTCTTTATCTTCTTCATGGCCTGACTATTTCTGATTATGCACAGAACAATCATATAGATGCGATGGATGAGGATTTCTACAAAGAGATAATCAGACAAACATATATTCTTGTAGATATAATTCATGGCAATCGCCAGCTTATTCTGAATCAGGCAAGCGGATACGGTTTCTATCTTAGGGATGTATCACCATGGGTATTAGGATATATCTTAGGATCCAACTGGAACAGCAACACCATTGCTTATACCAATAAGTTACATGATACGCATGAAGGATACAGCGGTAAGTATATGTACACAACGGAAGATGCGACTGCATTCGAATCAGTACTTGCAATGATAGGGGATACGATAATTGATTATGAATCTGCAAGGTATAAAGAGCAGAGGCTTGTATCTTTCTTCAACTGGCCTTCTACAGATCCTTTTAAATATCCCGATTATATTACCGAGTTCTTTAAGAAATGTGCCGAAGTCGATGTGGAGAACATAAAGACGACGGATGCATTCTTTTCAGGCCATTTCGCATCATATCATGCATATCCTTACTACCCTGGCTATCTTAACTATTATGAGAACAAGGAATTCTGGTTTAAGGATGCAGAAGGAAATGTAAATACATACACTGCATATCTGAAAATGCTAAAGCTTCATCACAGTATTCCTGTGGTAATAACCGAATTCGGAGTACCTACTGCAAGAGGAATGGCTCATGAGGATACCAATAAAGGGTATAACCAAGGCAGGAACTCGGAATATGAACAAGGGCAGATTATCATTGATACATATGAACAGATACAATCTGTTAATTGTGCTGGAAGCCTTCTGTATGTCTGGCAGGATGACTGGACGCAGACTACCTGGAACACGCAGCATGCAGTTGATGAGAAAAGGTCAATTTACTGGTCTGATACGCAGTCAAGCGACCAGGGATTCGGTTTACTGGCTTTTGATCCGGGAAATGAAGAAGTACTATGCCATGTAGACGGTAACACAAGCGAATGGGATAATGTGATACCAGTTGCAGTTAACGGTGATATGAGCCTGTATATGCAGTATGATGAGAAATATATATATTATCTCGTTTGTAAGAAGGATTATGACGAAGAATCGGATGTTTTGTATATACCAATAGACACTACAGGAAAATCTGGAAGCAATTACTCCATAGAACATGATGTGAGATTTGATTCATATGCAGACTTTCTAATTGTATTAAATGGGAAAAATGAAACCAGAGTGCTGGTCCAGGAAAGATATGATGTTTTAAGAGCAATGTATAACCAATACACAAAAGGGGAAAATCCTTATTCTTATCCTCCACATAAGAATAGTCCGGTATTCAACCAGATACGCCTTATACTCCAGCTCGAATCAGTGGAAAAAATAAACGATCCTGAATTAATGGCAGAGACATATGAAACAGGCATATTGACACATGGCAACAGTAATCCTGAGGATGCAGAATACAATTCACTCGCGGACTTCAACATTTCCAAAGACTGTATAGAGTTGAGGATTCCCTGGAGTCTTCTGAATTTTTCAGACCCGTCAAGGATGTCTATTCATGATGACTATTATGAGAATTACGGAGTCGAGTATATTAATATACGCAAGATGCATGTAGGTATCGGTTCGAATGAGAATAAAGGTAATATAATAAAGACATATCCTTTCGAGTTAAGAGGATGGGATAAAGTGACATATCATGAAAGGCTAAAGCAGTCCTATTACATGATACAGAAAATCTGGACAAACGAGGAGATTTCGGCAGATGATGAGTGATATAAGGATAGATATCATATTGGTTATCTACATCATAATCTGCGTATTGATGATTCTTTTCAATACAGCCTTTCTTTTATATCTGCGCTATAAGGATTATCTGTTTCGGAGTAAAAAAGAGAAATTAAGGCAGATTATAAAGGATCAGATCGTTCTTGTGAAAATAAATGATAAGATTGATGTGCATAAGCAGGAATACTTATTTAAGAAATTTACAAAAATACGATTTTTAAAAGCATTTCATGAGGTTATAAAGGAAGAATCATTAAAAGATAATGAAATCGCATTCAAGTATCTTAAACTATGTAAACCGTTATTCGAATACCTCCTCATTGAATTCAACAACCGGGAAAACTCAAAAAAAGCTTATCTTGCCTTCCTTATCTCTGAGTTTAAACTATGCGATGAATCCAGTTATGACTTTATAGTCTCAGCAATGATATCCTACACAATGAATAAGTCCATATATGTAAGACAGAACGCTCTTCATGCACTGTATACATCAAATAACAGTGAAGCCATACTTACTGCTATGCTTAGAATGCAGGAGCTGAATATAAAGCACAACAACAAGCTTATATCCGACGGATTGCTTCTTTTCCATGGAGACAGGGCAAAACTGGCAGCTTTGTTATGGGATGAGTTTGACCGATTCGATATGAATATCAGGATTGCAGTTATAAACTTCATTAAGGTCTCGACTTTGGATTACTGTGAGAAGTTTTTTTCTCTGCTGATAAACAAGTATACGCATAAAGAAATAAAGCTGGCAATAATACGGTATTTCGGCAAGATGACATATGCTCCAGCTGGTGATTATCTTGTTGAGCTTATGCGGCAGGAAACTCCTGAATGGGAATACAGGGCTATTGCAGCAACAGCTCTTGCGAAGTATAAAAATAAAGAAGTTGTCGATGTGTTGAAAGAATCATTAAAATCAAATAACTGGTATGTAAGGTTTAATGCATCGGAAAGCCTGGTTGCACTGGATGTAGGATATATGGAACTGGTGGATATATATAACGGGACAGACCGGTATGCAAGAGAGATACTGGAGTACAAGATGGAGACTGCAAGACTGAAGAAGAAAGCAAAAGAGGAAGATTAAGATGTTTATCGAAATAGCAAGAGCAATACTTATATCAGTAGGAGCTTTTTACTCTCTCTATCTTCTTGTGTATGCGACCTTTTTAGTGATATCAGTTACAGTCGGAGCTTCTGAACTGTATAAGAATCAGCAGATGAGCAGGCTTCATAATGAAATTTCCCATGAATACTATTTTCCTGTTTCTATTGTAGTGCCCGGATATAACGAAGAAGTCACAATATGCGATACTGTATACTCTCTTTTAAATCTTGATTACAGACTTTATGAGATTGTTGTTGTGGATGATGGCTCAAAAGACGATACTTCGAAAGTCCTTATTGAAGAATTCAAGATGAGCAAAGTCAGGAGAAAAATAAAAAAGAGCATACGATGTCAGGAAGAGGAATTTGTATATGAGAGCTATGCATATAAGGTCCCTGTTGTCCTCATAAGAAAGAAAAATGGCGGTAAAGCGGATGCTTTAAATATGGGTATAAACGCGTCGAGATATCCTTACTTCATATGCATGGATGCTGATTCAATGCTTCAGTCAGATGCTCTTGAAAGAATAGTCAGACCGGTACTTACAGATGAGAACCTGATTGCATGCGGAGGATTGGTCAGAATAGCTAATGGTGTCGTACTGGAAAACGGAAAAGTCAAGAAATACGGAATGCCGAAAAAAATGGTTACAGCAATGCAGGTCCTGGAGTATGAAAGATCTTTTCTGGCATCCAGGATACTATTTGACATGTTCAACGGAAGCATGATAATATCCGGTGCATTCGGACTGTTTAAAAAGGATATAGTCATTGCAGTCGGAGGATATGACCACGGTACTATGGGTGAAGATATGGAGCTGGTTGTAAGGTTGCATGTATTCTGCCGGAAGAACAACATACCATATACCATCAAATACGAAACAGAGGCAGTATGTTGGAGTCAGGCTCCGGAGCATGAGGGATCTGAGAAAACAAAGAAGAAGGTGGCATCTAGGGTTGTTTCAGAGCTTAAGCAAGCATAAGCAGATACTTTTCAGCCGCAAATTTGGAGCAGTCGGATTTGTATCATACATGTATTTCCTTGTTTTTGAGCTTTTATCCCCTTATATAGAGATATTCGGCATATTATCAGTTATAGCTATGTTCCTGCTGGGTATGGTTACGACAAGAGTTGCCTTAACATATACGATAATATCACTGCTTTTTGGAGCTGTATTAACAATATCTGCATTTTTTTCTAGAATACATACCCAGAATATAAAGCTTACAGCCGATGATATTTGGAAAGCGATATGGGCTTGCATATATGAAAATATTGGATTCAGAATAATACTGGCTTTTACAAGAATGACTGCTTTTATAGGCTATAAAAAGAAGAAACTTCAATGGGGTAAAATAAAAAGGGTAAAACTTAACCAGTAACATAACGTATGTAATATAATATAGGTAAATAAAATGAAGGATGAGTAAAAATGATTGCATTCAAAGGTATCAAAAAAGTCTTACTTGGATATTCAAAGAAAGATGTCATTAACTACATAGAGCTTCTAAATGAAGATCTGAACAGCCGCATCCAGGAAAAAGACAAACAGGTAAAAGAAGTTCTGGAGCAGAACAACATGCTTCTCAAAAGACTTGAGCTGCTTGAGAAGAACCAGGATGATATTACTCATACCTTAATTCATGCAAAAAAGGTTGCGGATAATATAATTAACGATGCAAGAAAGCAAGCTGACAGAATGTTAAAAGACACAATATCAAAAAAAGAAATTCAAATAGAGCATTATGAACAAGTGAAAGATGAATTTGAGAAATTTAAGAAAACAGTCTCTAAAACCCTTAAAAGTTTTATAAAAGAAGCTGAAGTGATAAAAAAAGACTGTGATGAAGTTTGCAGGCTTAACCATGGGAGAGCGGATGAATAAGAAGTATATTATTGTCTTGATAATTATATGTATTCTTACTGCAATACCAGCATTATGCAGCATCTCAGCTGAGGAGGAAGTATTCGTATTAACAGAGGAAGAAAAAGCAATAGTGTCATCTTACCCAGTTATTTACGTCGCGTTGGACAGGAAAAGTTTTCCTTTCGAATTCTATAATCGCTCTGAAAAACAGTACGAAGGAGTTGTGGTTCAGATTCTGGATCGGGTAAAGGAACTTACAGGATTTAAATTTGAATATATTTTAACCAATGATTTCGAAGAAGCTCTGCAGTATGGCATTAATCTTCAAGCTGATATTGCTGTATCAAGAGTACATGAAGGCACTGGATTCATATTGTCAAGGCAGTTAGCAAAATTTAGCGGGCATGATATATCAATACAATACACAAAAAGAATGCCGCTTGAGGTAGTCACGTTAATCAACCGTGCAATTGATACTATTTCTGAAGAAGATATCAGTTCGATTATTGCAAGCGAAGCTGTTCAGTACGAGAAGATGTCTGATGACACTAAGGTATATATAACGATCGTTATCTCAGCTTTTATATTAGCAGCAGTAACCTCTGTTACAATACTTACTGCTTATTACAAATACAAAAAACAGAAAGACCTGTTTATGAATACTGACAGGCTTACAGGATATCCCAATATAAAAGGTTTGAAGTCTGTTACAGATGTATCCATAAGTTCATTTAATATAAGTTCATACTGTATGGCTAATCTGGTTGTGAATAACCTGAATCACATAAGGGAAGTATTCGGATATCCTGAAGCAGATAAAGTGCAGACAGATATAGCAATAATACTCGATGACCTAATATACAACAATGAACTCCTTGCAAAAGCAAATAATGATGATTTTATACTTTTACTGCAGTTTACAGAAAAATCCGAAATGGCAGCAAGAATAAATCAGGCAATAAACAGGCTTAACGAAAAATTCGAACTTAAAAAAATAGAATACCCCATTGTACTGAGTGTTGGAATTTATACTCCAAAATATGAAGAAGTAAATATGGATATCCTTATGCAGAAATCCTTGCAAGCGCGTCAGTTTATAAAAGAGAAAGACGAGATAAGATACAGATTCTATGATGAGACCATTCATATAATGACTGTAGAGGAAAATCTTATGCAGCAGGAATTTCTTGCAAGCATGGAGAAAGGTGAATTCCTTATCTACATACAGCCTAAGATATCTCTTTTTGATAACAGAATATGCGGTGGCGAGATATTGTCGAGATGGTATAATCCGAGACGCGGGCTTATCCGGCCAGGTGAATATATACCTGTTTTTGAGAAGAGCGGAACTATAATAGCATTTGACATGTACATGTTTGAAAAAGCTTGCCAGCTATTGGCAAAAAGCCTTCAGGAAGGGAAAAAAGTTGTTCCGGTGTCTGTTAATTTTGCAAGATCACACTTTACAAATATTGATTTCTGTAACCAGATATTTGCATTAACGGTAAAATATGAAGTACCGCCGTATTATCTGAATATTGAAGTAACAGAGAGTCTAATTGCGGAAAATGCGAAAATGATGAATGAGATAGTTAATAAGCTTAAAGAACTTGGTTTTACCATTTCATTGGATGACTTCGGAACAGGTTATGCTTCATTTTCCGATTTGCCCAACTTCATGCTTGATTTCCTTAAACTTGATAAAAGCATGATATATAACCTGGAAAACAGCAAAACAAAAAAAATGATAAAAGGCATAACTGATATTGCGCATAATATGGATTTGCAGATAATATGCGAAGGAGTGGAAACAAAAGAACAGGCTGATATATTAAAATTACTTGAATGTGATATAGCCCAAGGCTATTACTATTATCAGCCTATGCCATATGAGGAATTTGAAAAGATATTGCAGCCAAAATAAATTGACTATATCATAGCAGGCTGATAATATAACCACTGAGGTGTTGATATGAACCAAAGAGAAAGATTTCACAATGTAATGAATTTCAAGCCGGTTGACAGGCTTCCCATGATTGAATGGGCAGGCTGGTGGGATAAGACCATCGCAAGATTCATTTCTGAAGGTGCTCCTGATATGCCAAATAAAGAAGATATCAAGCATACATTTTTCGGGTTGGATAGGCTGAAACAGTATTGGATAGGATCAAGGTCAAGAGAGTTCAGCAATCTGGCTGCAGACAAAAGGAAGATAACTGATATGGAAACATATGAAAGATTAAAGCCATATCTTTACGATAAGAATAAAGTCCAGGCTGCAGTAGATGATGCTGTAAAATACAAAAAAATGCATGATGACGGGGATCTTGTAGTATGGATAACCGTGGACGGATTCTTCTGGTTTCCAAGAACGCTTTTCGGGATAGAAGATCATCTATATGCATTTTATGACAACCCAGAACTTATGCACCGTATGAACCAGGATGAAGCGGATTATATAAAATATGTTTTCGAAAAGATGAGCGAAGCTATTCAGCCAGATTTCATGACATTTGCAGAAGATATGTCATATAACCTCGGGCCAATGCTGTCTGAGGATATGTTTGATGAATTCCTTCTTCCTTACTACAAGCAGACTATTCCATATATCGAGAGCCTTGGCACTATTCCTTTAGTGGATACTGATGGACAGCTTGAAGGAATGATTCCATGGCTTCAAAGAGCAGGTATCAGAGGAGCTTTGCCTTTAGAAAGAAAAGCAGGGGTAGATGTCAACAGGATAAGGCAGTATTATCCTGATTTCCTTGTTATTGGCGCATATGACAAAATGGTAATGGATGTTTCTGAAGAGGCTATGAGAGAGGAATTCGAAAGGCTCCTGCCAGCTATGAAGTCAGGAGGATATATACCTAGTGTAGACCATCAGACACCGCCAGGAGTATCTCTGGAAAATTACTGGAAATACCTTGCCCTTCTTAAAGAGTACTGCATAAAAGGTGCTGTCCGTTGAATAACACAAAGAGAATAGCGATATTATCATTATTAACAGCTC
>Ga0209723_1002731_pt1 | contig 22853 bp, 14 predicted proteins | sample BiotimSIPDNA_2_FD_185750 | JGI IMG/M metagenome (GOLD analysis project Ga0209723, IMG submission 185750) | Anaerobic biogas reactor microbial communites from Washington, USA - Biogas_R2 time_0 SIP DNA (SPAdes) (version 2) | ecosystem: Engineered > Bioreactor > Anaerobic > Unclassified | place...
CTTCCTGGGCTATCCGGCGGCACTCTTCATGGCGGACCGGCAGTTCAGGCTGGGAGCGACGCTGGTTATCCTGTTCATCATTCCCATGTGGATGAATTTTCTCCTTCGCACCATTGCCTGGATGAGCCTGCTGGAGGACAATGGCCTGATCAACTCCATCCTGACAGCCCTTGGGCTTCCACGCATGCAGCTGATGTACAACTCCCAGGCGGTTTTATTGGGAATGGTTTACAATTACCTGCCGTTTATGGTGTTCCCTGTGTACAACGCGTTGAGCAAGCAGGACTACCGCCTGTCGGAGGCCGCCATGGACCTGGGGGCCAGCCCCATACTGACCTTCTGGCGGGTGACGATGCCCCTGAGCCTCCCCGGCGTGATATCCGGCATCACCATGGTATTCATGCCCTCCGTCACCACCTTCTTCATCCCCAGGGTGCTGGGCGGGGGCAACACCGAGATGTTCGGCGATCTGATTGAACGCACCTTCCTGTCGGCGGACAACTGGAACGTGGGGAGCGCCCTGAGCCTGATCATGATGGTGCTGATCCTGATGAGCCTGACGCTTCTGCGCAAGGTGGACCCGGAGGGCGAGGGGGGCAGTACGATATGACCAAGTTTATCAAACGCGGCTACCTGGTCCTGGTGCTTTTGTTCCTGTATGTGCCCATTGTGGTGCTGATCTTACAGTCCTTCAACGCGGGCGTCAGCCGTGCCAAATGGGAAGGCTTTTCCCTGAAATGGTATGCGGACCTGTTCCAGAGCCCCGCGATCACGAACGCCCTGTATATCACGGTGACCATCGCCCTGCTGGCGTCATTTTTTGCCACCATCATCGGCACGGCTGCCGCCATCGGCATCCACGCCATGCGGCGCCGGCCCCAGGCCGCCATGATGACGCTCACCAACATCCCCATGACCATGCCTGACATCGTGACGGGCATCTCGCTGATGCTCCTTTTTATCTTCACCCGGGTACAAAGGGGTTATGTCACCATGCTATTGGCCCACATCACCTTCAATATCCCTTATGTCATCCTGTCGGTGCTGCCCAAACTGAAGCAGATGAACCGCCACAGCTATGAAGCCGCGCTGGATCTGGGCGCGACCCCGGGCTACGCTTTGAGAAAAGTCATTCTGCCCTTTGTGATGCCCGGGGTGATCACGGGCGCTTTGCTCAGCTTTACCCTGTCCCTGGATGACTTCACCATCAGTTACTTCACCACCAGCCCCCTGGTGCAGAATCTTTCCACCCTGATTTATTCCGAGGCCCGAAAGGGTATAAAACCCACGATGAACGCTTTAAGCGCCCTGATGTTCGTGGCCTTGCTCATTCTGCTTCTGGCCATCAACCGCCGGGCCAACAAGGCCCAGGAAACCAAAACAAACGGAGGAACGAGATGAAAAAACTGATTTCCCTAGTGCTCATAGCGCTCCTGGCGCTCTCCATGATTCCCGCCCAGGCCCAGAACCCGGGCGTGGTCAACGTGTTCAACTGGGAGGACTACATTGATGAGGAGGTCATCCGCCTGTTTGAGGAGGAGACCGGCATCAAGGTCAACTATATGCGCTTCACCCTCAATGAGGATATGCTGGTGCAAGTGCGTACCAGCCCCGGCGCCTTTGATGTGGTGTTCCCGTCTGACTATGCCATGGAGCGCATGATCGCGGAGGATTTGCTCCAGCCCATTGACTTTTCCAAGGTGCCCAACGAGGCGCACACCATGGACTGGCTCAGAAACCCCGACTATGACCCCGGCCATGTCCATTCTGTTCCCTATATGTGGGGCACGGTTGGCATTCTCTATGACACCACCCGGGTGGCAGCCCCCATTGACTCCTGGGGCGCGTTGTTTTCCGATACTTACAAGGGGGAGGTCTTCATGCTGGACTCCCCCCGGGACACGCTGGGCGTGGCGCTCAAATACCTGGGTTATTCCATCAATTCCAAAAATCCTGAAGAAATCAAAGCTGCTGCTGATCTGCTGATCAAACAGAAGCAGGATGGGATCGTCAAGGCTTACCAGGTGGATGAGACCAAGGACAAAATGGTGGCGGGGGAGGGCATTCTGGCTGTGATGTGGTCCGGTGACGCCCAGTATGCCATCAATCTGAACCCCGACCTGGCCTATGTGGTGCCAAAGGAGGGCAGCAATGTGTGGGTGGACGGCATGGTCATCCCCAGGGAAGCACGGAATGTGGACAACGCCCACGCCTTCATCAACTTCCTCTCCCGCCCCGACATCGCGCAGATGAACTGCGAGTACATCGAGTATTCCTCGCCCAACCAAGCCGCCATTGAACTGATGGGGGAGGACTATGCCCAAAACCCCAACCTGAACCCCAGCCAGGAGACGATCGACAGCTGTGAGTTTTTCCATGACAACCAGGATGTTAAAGTGCTCTACGAAACCTTTTGGGGTATGGTGAAGAACGCCAAATAAACCAGGCGCTAAGGCGGCTGGCCTGCCTGATCCTCAAAGGGCTTCTGCTGTGGCCGGGGATACCCGGCCAGGCAGAAGCCCTTGGCCTTTATGACAAGGGCCAGGAGGTGAAAGCCCTGAAGCCCAGGCTGTTTGATCTGGGCTACTTTCAAAGCGTTCAGGACGCTTCGGACACTTTCAGCAAGGATACGCAGGAGAAAGTCAGCCTGTTCCAGGCCGCAGACGGGCTGCCCGCCAGCGGCCAGGCCGATGCCGCCACGCTGGCCGCCGTCAATCGTCCGGACATCGTAAAGGCGCCTCTGCCTGAAGGCCGGCCTGGCTACAATACCAAGCCGGGCAGCATGCCCGCGCTTCCAGGCGCCCCTTGCGATGCTGGAGGTCCGGAAGGATATTGCCCTTACTGTCACCGATGGCTTTTTCCGTTGCCGGGAGCGCAAGGGCCAACGGGTGGGCATAGTTGTCAGGGATGGCGAAGTGAAATCAGGCCGCACTTTTTCCCGGAACTGCACCCGCATCCCTTTCCTGAGGCGCTGGCGCTGTTTGGGGCGGCAGGTTCCAAACCTTTGCCTCCGACGCCCACAGCGCCCAGGAGTATATCGGCATGGGGGTGCGGACACCTGGGCCTTTGGTCCAGCCCTGGTGCGGGAGGGGGAAGTTCCGCGCTACTTCTGCTCCAGGGACTACCGCAGCTACCGGGAGATTCGATGCGCGCTGGCATGATTGCCCCGGGCAGCTGCTGCGCCCTGGTCATCACTGGGCGGAAAGAGGGAAGCAAAGGGGCGTATTTCGGCTGGATGGCTGAGAAAAGGCTGGAGATGGGGGCTCAGGAAGCCCTGAATCTGGACGGCGGGGGCACCAGCGCGCTGGTGTTCATGGCGATGTTCTCAACCGTTCGGAAAACAGCTTGCCCCTGCGCAAAGGAACGGGCCGAGTGAGCGACGGGCAGCCAGCCGGGAACGCGATGGTTTTATAACCCCAAACCCCATGACAGCCAGACGAGCAGGTAGCCTGTGGTTACAGCTGTCAGCGTAAAGGGAATGGAGATCCTCATGAAGTCCCGGTTTTTCACCTCGCAGCCGTTTTTACGCAGGATGCCAATGCCTGTGATATTGGCGCTTGCCCCGATTGGGGTGAGGTTGCCGCCCAGTGTAGCGCCCACCAGCAGGCCAAAGTACAACACGGTGGGGTTCACACCCAGATGCGAAGCGATGACGGCCGTCACAGGCAGCATGGTGGCCACATAGGGGATGTTGTCAATAAAGGCTGACAGGAGGACGGAAGCCCAAACGATCAATGTGTAGGCGACAAAAACATTGCCGCCGCTGACGCTTGCAAAAGTCCGGCCGATTTCATCCACCACACCGGCCTCGGAAATGCCGGCGATGATGACAAACAGCCCGGCCAGAAGCAGCAGGGTCAGATGATCAACTTCCCGCAGTATCGACTTGACCGCCTGCAAAGGCCTGCCGGACCGGACCATCTCCCGCAGGAGGCCCACCAGCATCACGCCCACGCAAATCAACCCATTGGTTATCCCGGGCTTGCGCTCTTCCGGAACAAAGGAAGCCAGAATCAACAGAACGATGGTTCCCATCAGCATCACCGTGGGGAAATGGTCATGGACTGCCGTTTTCTCATGGAGGGAGATTTTGTGCTTATACTTGCGGAAAATCACCATCAGGATAAGGCCGGAGAGGATGGCGCCCGCCTGGACGATAAAAAACAAGCCGGGCCTGCCCTCATACCAGAAGAAATCCGCAAAGTTCATGCCGGCCTGTTTGCCCAGCAGAATGGAGGTGGTGTCCCCCACCAGGGTGGCAGCGCCCTGCAAATTGCTGGAAATGGCAATTGCAATGATGGCGGGAACGGGAGAAATATTCAGCTTCCGGCTTACCACCAGGGCCACCGGCGCCACCATCAGCACGGTTGCCACATTGTCCACGAAGGCGGAGATGATGCCGGCGAACAACGACAGGGCAATGATGATCCACTTGATATTGGGCATCCTGTCAATGATGTGGTCCGCCATCAGGGCAGGCATTTTGGACTCAATGAAGTAATGAACAGTGCCCATGGTACCGGCAATCATCATGATCACATTCCAGTCCACCGCGCCAAACACCTTTGAAACCGGCAGGATGCCCAGGACAACGAACAGGGCGGCAGAGGCAAGCGCTATCCAGGCGCGATAATTGGAGAAAACCAGGAGAGCCGCATAGGTTACCAGGAACAGCGCCAGAGCCAGCACCATAAAAAAAGACCTCCCAAAGATTTTCTATGATTATAGCACTGATTGCGTCAAAGCTACACTGCTTTGATATATCTTTTTTTGCGTGTCCGCAGATGTGTGCAAAGTCATTTCCGCCGGGAAGCAGCGGACTGATCAGCTGTTGGCGGGCACTGCCGGAAGCCGGAAAAGGGAGCATGGCATATACATGGAAGAAAAAACAGCCCTTACTGCAAGAAAAGCGGATCACACTGCCCCTTCCGGTACCAGGGCCGAATGACTGGAGGGCTGGTTGGAGCCATTCCGCGCAAAACGTTTCCGATTGTGTCCGAATCCCCATTCCAAACACACCCCGTCCCTCAGCAACACCATCCCCACAAAGAAAACAGCGCGGCACGATCTTCAGGAGCGCGCCGCACTGGCCGGAAATGTTTTGATGGTTAGGGGCTTAGGTCTGGAAAGGGCCTCCGACAGAGGCGGCCTTCCCAGATGGCGGGAATCGGTTTTAGTTCAGCAGTTTGAACTCCGCCCAGATTTCCTGGTACTTGCTTTCATAGGCACCCACATCCATGATGAACTCGGTTTCACCCAGGATCTCATCCGGGATGTTGATGGCGGGGTTGTCCCTGAGGTACTCGGGTATGAACGGATAGGCCGCGGCCACGGGGGAGAGGTAGTACTGCATGCCGGCGGTGTTGCCCGCTACCTGGGCGTCCAAAAGGAAGTTGAGCAGTTTATGCGCGTTGGCGGGGTGGGGAGCGCCGGCTGAAATGACAAGGGAATCAATGCCAAACCCCATGCCCTCCTCTGGGTAGACCACCTTGAGGCCGGGATTTCCGTCCATGGCCAGCAGCACAAAGGGTGTGAACATATAGCCTATGCTGGCGTCGCCCGAGATCAGGTCGTTGTGGGGCGTGTCATAGTTGAAGGCCCGGATGTTGGGGCGGAGTTTGGCCAGTTTCTCCCGGGCTTCCTCCAATTGACCATCATCCGTGGTGTTAAAAGAATAGCCCAGGGTCTTGAGCGTGATGCCGATGATGTTCCGGGCGTCATCGACGACCACGATGGAATCCTTCAGCGCGGGGTCCCAGAGGCTCCCATAGCCCGTGACCGGGATATCCACTTCGTCAGGATTGTATACGATCAGCGGGGTACCGGCCGTGTAGGGCACGGTGTATTCGTTGTTCTCATCGTAGTATTTGGACAGGAATGCCGGGTCCAGGTTCCGGTAATTGGGAAGCAGTTCCTTGTCCAGTTTCAGGAGCTTCCCATCCTTGCGAAGCATATTCAGGGCATAGTCGCTGGCCAGAATCACGTCAAAGCCATTGTCCGGGCTTTGCATCTTGATCAGCATCTCCTCATTGGTCAGAAAGGTTGAATAATTGACCTTAATGCCTGTCTCCTGCGTGAACCTGGCGACGGTGCTGTCATCGATGTAGGTAGCCCAGGAAAACACATTGAGCACCGGTTCTTCCTTAGCCAGCGCGGGCATAAGGCCCGCGAGCATCAGGGATGCCAACAAAAGGGAAAGCAGTTTCTTCATTTTTTCCTCCGTTATCTATAATGATAGGATATCAAAGTCAGCGGCCCGCGCCAGGCGGTTCATCAGCGCCAGGCCAAGGCCCTCTTCCGGCAGCGCTTCAGCCAGGATCCGGCTTAAGCCCTCTTCGTCCGCCTGGCGCATGAGGGTGAAGAGGCGGTGGGCGGCCTGGTACATGTCCTTTCCCAGGCTGAAGGTCCTCAGGCCCTGGTAGGCATCGAGGCGGTCCTCCATCACCATGACGCAGGCTTTGGCCTCCGCGCCGTACAGCGCGCGGATACGCGCGGCCACCTTGTCCCCCGGCCCTTTCACCAGGGTGATACGGGCTTTGGGGGCGTAATGCCGGTGCCTGAGGCCGGGGGAAGGGGCTGCCTCGCCCTTTTCCAGGGGGCGCATGGCGCTATTGGCCACCAGGCACTCGCCTGCTGCCGCAGCCAGCATCGCAGGCGTCACGGCGCCCGGGCGCAGCACTACGGGGACAAGTCCCGTGGCATCTGCCACCGTGGACTCAAGCCCTACCTCACAGGGGCCGCCGTCCAGCACCAGGGGGATAAGGCCCTGAAGGTCCGCCATCACATGATCCGCCGTGGTGGGGCTGGGAGCGCCTGAGCGGTTGGCGCTGGGGGCTGCGATGGCCAGCCCGCTGCGGGCAAGCAGTTCCCGAACGGCCGGGTGGCTGGGGGAGCGCAGGGCCACCGTATCAAGGCCCGCGGTGACCACATCCGGCACGGCATCTTTTTTTGGCACCACCAGGGTGAGGGGACCGGGCCAGAAGGCGTCCATGAGGGTTTGCGCAAGGGGGGTGATGACCGCCAGCCCTTCAGCCTGTGCCCTGTCCAGCACATGCACGATCAGCGGGTTATCCGCCGGGCGGCCCTTGGCCAGAAAAATGCCCCGCACAGCCTCCGCGTTGAGGGCGTCTGCGGCCAGGCCGTATACCGTTTCAGTGGGCACGCCCACTGTCAGGCCCGCCTTCAATGCTTTGGATGCCAGCAGTATACCCGCCTGGTCTGCCGGAACGCGCGTGGTTTCCATCCGTCTTCCTCTTATCGGCAACAATAAGGCGGAAAGGCCTCTGCCTTCCGCCGTCATTCCTTGGGATAAGCCCAAAGTGCCGCTGCCAGCTGTTTTTTCACCCGCTATGTTCAGCAGGTCGGCTCCCTGCAACAAATCTCTGCCTTCCCCATCGCTTACGCGGGGGCCTGGCATCCATCCGCTGACCCGGGTGCCGTAAGGTATGATGTGGGTAAAAACAACCGACTGGCGTACACCTCAGGTCATATCCCGGCAGGAACATTATAAGGGTATGCCTTTTGCGCTGTCAAGGGCGCGGCGTTCCTGGCACGCCGTAAGCCACCCGACTGCCGGGTTGGGTTTATCACGCAAGTTCCCGTGTCTTTCGGCCAGAACCTGTCTCCCCTTTTCCAGGCGCGCCCGCATGATGCCGTCCGGGGCTGGAAAGCCAGGCAGCACCACACGCCGCCACTTCCACCCTGCAGGTCCGGGCAACCCCTGTCCTTTCCAAGGATCAGGCCGCGGGCGAATAAAAAAAGGCCGCGGCGTATCGGCCGCGGCCCCTGAAGGTGACTTGATCAATAGGTTTCCTGGAGTTCGATGTTCTTGTAGCGTTTCATGCCGGTGCCAGCAGGGATCAGTTTGCCGATGATGACATTCTCCTTCAGTCCCTCCAGCGGGTCAATCTTGCCCTTGATGGCGGCCTCGGTGAGCACACGGGTGGTCTCCTGGAAGGAGGCGGCGGAAAGGAAAGAATCCGTGGCCAGAGAGGCTTTGGTGATACCCAGCAGCACGCGCTTGGCAGTGGCGGGGCGGCCGCCTTCCTTCATGGTCTGGGAGTTGGCATTTTCAAACTGGAAGATGTCCACCATTGAGCCGGGGAGGAGTTTGGTATCACCCGCGTCCTCCACCCGAACTTTCCTGAGCATCTGGCGCACGATGATCTCAATGTGCTTGTCTGCGATGCCCACGCCCTGGGAGTGATAGACGCTGAGCACCTCGCTTAGCAGATACTCCTGGACCGCCTTGACACCCAGGATGCGCAGCAGGTGGTGGGGGTTGAACGAGCCTTCGATCAGCTCGTGCCCGGCTTCCACATGCTCACCTTCCTCCACCTTGATACGCGCGCCGTAGTGGATGGGATAACTCTTCTTCTCCTCGGGGTTGTGGTCGCTGGTGATGACGATCTCCCGGCGTTTTTTTGTGGTGGTGAAGGAGACGGTGCCGCTCAGGTCAGCCAGTGTGGCTTCGCGCTTGGGCTTGCGGGCCTCAAAGAGCTCCTCAACCCGGGGCAGGCCCTGGGTGATGTCCTCCGCCGAGGCGACGCCGCCTGTGTGGAAGGTACGCATGGTCAGCTGTGTGCCCGGTTCGCCGATGGACTGGGCAGCGATGATCCCCACCGCTTCGCCGATGTCCACCAGCCCGCCCCGGGCCAGGTTGGTGCCATAGCACTTGGCGCAGACACCGCTCTGGCAGTGGCAGGTGAGCACGGAGCGCACCATGGTTTTGATGATGCCGGCCTGGGATATGCGCCGGGCCAGGCTTTGGGAGATAAGCTGGTTAGCCTGGCAGAGCAGTTCGCCGGTGACAGGGTGGAAAATATCCTCCGCCGCCACGCGGCCGCTGATGCGGTCCTCCAGGGATTCAATTTCGCTCAAGGGCTGTAATGTGATGCCACGGATCTTCTCGCCCCGGTTTTCAAAGCAGTCCACTTCCCTGACAATCACCTCCTGGCTGACATCGACCAGCCTTCGGGTGAGGTAGCCGGAGTCCGCCGTTCTCAGCGCGGTGTCCGCCAGGGACTTCCGGCTGCCGTGGGAGGACATGAAGAACTCAAGGACGGTCAGGCCTTCCCGGAAGTTGGAGCGGATGGGCAGTTCGATGGTTTTCCCTGAGGGAGAGGCCATCAGGCCGCGCATGCCCGCAAGCTGGGATACCTGGCCCACGGAGCCGCGGGCGCCGGAATTGGTCATCATGAAGATGGGATTGTCTTTTTTCAGAACCCCCATCACTTTGCCCTTCAACTCATTGGTGGTTTCGCCCCAGACCTCGATGACGGACTTGTAGCGCTCGTCCTCGCTCATCAGGCCCCGGCGGTACCTGGCGTCGATTCCCCGCACCTGCTCATCAGCCTTCGCCAGAAGCTCGGCCTTTACCGGCGGCACCACAATGTCAGAAATCGATACCGTGATCGCGCCCCGGGTGGAGTAGGCATAACCCAGGCGCTTGATGTCATCCAGGACTTTGGCGCACACATTGACCCCATGCACGTGGAAGCAGTAATCCACCACGCGGCCCAGGTCCTTCTTCACCACTTCCTTATCCACCTCAAGCCTGAACATGTCGTCCATGCTCTCCCGGGGCTGGAAGCCCAGGTCCTGGGGAATGGCGGCGTTGAAGATCAGGCGGCCCAGGGTGCAGTCGATGAGCCGGCGCTCAGTCTTCCCGCCAAAGCTGCGGGCCACCCGCACCTTAATGGGGGCATGCAGGGTGATTTCCCGGGCCTGGTAAGCCATCTCGGCTTCATCCATGGAGGAGAAGACACGGCCGGCACCCTGCGCGTTTTCATCTTTGAGCGTCAGGTAGTGGCAGCCGATGACCATGTCCTGGGAGGGGGTAATGACCGGGCGCCCGTCCTGGGGCTTCATGATGTTGTTGGCTGCCAGCATCAGGTACCGGGCTTCAGCCTGGGCCTCGCTGGAGAGCGGCACATGGACCGCCATCTGGTCACCGTCAAAGTCGGCGTTGTAGGCGGTGCAGACCAGCGGATGGAGCTTGATAGCCTTGCCTTCCACCAGCACCGGCTCAAAGGCCTGGATGCCCAGGCGGTGGAGTGTGGGGGCACGGTTTAGGAGCACCGGGTGCTCGTGGATCACCTCTTCCAGGATGTCCCACACCTCGGTACGCACCTTTTCAACCGCGCGCTTGGCGGACTTTACGTTGTTGGAGATGCCAAGGCTCACCAGCTGCTCCATGACAAAGGGCTTGAAGAGCTCCAGCGCCATCTCCTTGGGCAGGCCGCACTGGTGGAGTTTCAATTCCGGGCCCACCACAATGACCGAACGGCCGGAATAGTCCACGCGTTTGCCCAGCAGATTCTGGCGGAAACGGCCCTGCTTGCCGCGCAGCAGGTCGCTTAGGGACTTCAGCGGGCGGTTGCCGGGGCCCGTGACGGCGCGGCCACGGCGGCCGTTGTCAATGAGGGCGTCCACGGATTCCTGAAGCATGCGCTTTTCATTTCTGACGATAATATCCGGCGTTCCCATCTCCAGCATCCGCTTGAGGCGGTTGTTGCGGTTGATGACGCGGCGGTAGAGGTCATTCAGGTCGCTGGTGGCAAAACGCCCGCCGTCCAGCTGCACCATGGGCCTAAGGTCCGGCGGGATGACGGGAAGCGCCTCCAGGATCATCCATTCGGGCTTGTTCTGGCTTTGCAGGAAAGCTTCCACCACTTCCAGCCTTTTGATGGCGTGGGAGCGCTTCTGCCCCTCGGTTTCCTTGTCCTTTTCCTTTTCGGCCAGGATAGCGATTTCTTCCTTGAGAGCCTGGCTGATGGCCGCCAGATCCAGTTCCTGAAGCAGGACCTTGATGGCCTCGGCGCCGATGCCCGCGCGGAAACTGCCCCGCTCCTCCGGGAGCTTGGCCATCAGCTGGCGGTAAGCGGTGTCAGAGATGAGGGCGTATTTCTCAGTCTTGGTTTCGTCGGTGTTGCCGGGATCGATGACGATGTAGGACGCGAAGTACAGCACCTTTTCAAGGTTCCGCGGGCTTACGTCAAGCAGGAGCCCCATGCGGCTGGGGATGCCTTTGAAATACCAGATGTGGCTTACCGGGGCCGCCAGTTCAATGTGGCCCATGCGCTCCCGGCGCACTTTGCTCCTTGTAACCTGCACGCCGCACTTGTCGCAGATTTTTTCCTTGTCGCGGTATTTGATGCGTTTGTATTTGCCGCAGGAGCACTCCCAGTCCTTCACAGGCCCAAAGATGCGCTCGCAGAACAGGCCGCCGCGCTCGGGCTTGAGCGTGCGGTAGTTGATGGTTTCAGGCTTGGTGACTTCGCCGTGGGACCAGTCGCGTATTTCGGCGGGCGACGCCATGCCGATCTGGATGGAGTCCAGGTTGGTTAATTCAAACATGCTCTATATCTCCTTAAGGGGCGTGCCCTGTCACTCGATGTCGTCGTCGTCAAAATCCAGTTCCAGGTCATCATCCAGATCATCAATGGCAGCGTCATCGCTGCCGTCATCCTCATCGTTTTCATCATTGCCCTTGGTGCGGCTGTCCTCTTCACCGGCCAGGGTGAGGTCATCCAGCACCTGGCTGAAGCTGTCGTCGATCTCCTCCAGTGTGATTTCCCCCTCGTCGCCGGTTTCGCCCTTCAGGGCGCCGGGGAGGGCGGGCATGGGCTCGTCTTCCTCAAATTCCTTGATGACGATCTGCTCCCGGTCATCGCTCCAGACCTTGATGTCCAGGCTTAAAGCCTGCAATTCCTTGATCAAAACCTTGAAACTCTCGGGAATTCCGGGGGTGGGGATGGCGTTGGCCTTGACGATGGCCTCGTAGGCTTTCACGCGGCCCACCACATCATCTGACTTGACGGTGAGGATCTCCTGCAGGGTGTTGGCGGCGCCGTAAGCCTCCAGCGCCCAGACCTCCATCTCACCAAAGCGCTGGCCGCCGAACTGGGCTTTGCCGCCCAGGGGCTGCTGGGTCACCAGGGAGTAGGGGCCGGTGGAGCGGGCATGCATCTTGTCATCCACCAGGTGGTGGAGCTTCAGATAGTACATGTAGCCCACAGTCACCTTGTTTTCAAAGGGTTCGCCTGTGCGCCCGTCATACAGGACGGACTTGCCGTCAGGGCTCAGGCCTGCCTGGATTAGGGTGTCCTCGATATCCTTCTCATTGGCGCCGTCAAACACCGGGGTGGCGATGTGCCAGCCCAGTTTCTTGGCGGCCAGGCCCAGATGAACTTCCAGCACCTGGCCCAGGTTCATGCGGGAAGGGACGCCCATGGGATTGAGCACGATATCAAGGGGCGTGCCATCGGGCAGGAAAGGCATATCCGCCGCCGGCATAATGCGGGAGACAACGCCTTTGTTGCCGTGGCGGCCGGCCATTTTGTCGCCCACTGAAATTTTGCGTTTTTGCGCGATATACACGCGCACCATCTGGTTGACACCGGGGGACAGTTCGTCCTTGTTTTCCCGGGTGAAGAGTTTCACATCCACCACGATGCCGCTCTCGCCGTGGGGCACCTTCAGGGACGTATCCCGGACTTCCCGGGCCTTTTCGCCGAAGATGGCGCGCAGCAGGCGTTCTTCAGCGGTCAGTTCCGTTTCGCCCTTGGGCGTGACTTTACCCACCAGGATATCCCCGGCGCGCACTTCAGCGCCAATGCGGATGATGCCGAACTCGTCCAGGTCCTTGAGGGCTTCCTCACCTACATTGGGGATATCCCGGGTGATTTCCTCCGGGCCCAGCTTGGTTTCCCGGGCTTCGGACTCGTGCTCCTCGATGTGGATGGAGGTGTAAATGTCGTCGCGCACCAGTTTTTCACTGATAAGGACGGCATCCTCAAAGTTATAGCCTTCCCAGGTCATAAACCCGATAAGCACATTGCGGCCCAGGGAGATCTCCCCCAGGTCCGTGGCCGGCCCGTCGGCCAGCAAGTCGCCCACCGCCACTTCATCGCCCGCGTTCACCTGAGGACGCTGGTTGATGCAGGTGGACTGGTTGGAGCGGGCAAATTTGGTCAGGGAGTAGCTGTGCTTCTCGCCCTGCTGATCCCGGATGACGATCTCGTCCGCGCTCACCCGGTCGATGTTGCCGGCGTGCTTGGACAAAAGCACCACGCCGGAGTCATGGGCTGCCTTGTATTCCATGCCTGTTCCGATGATGGGGGCCTCAGGCTTGATCAGCGGCACCGCCTGGCGCTGCATGTTGGACCCCATCAGGGCGCGGTTGGCATCGTCATTCTCCAGGAAGGGGATCATGGAGGTGGCTACGGAAACCAGCTGTTTGGAGGAGACGTCAATATAGTCCACCCTGTCCCGGGGAACCCGAAGGACATCCTCGCGCCAGCGCACCGTGACCAGGTCGTTGATGAAGCTGCCGTCCGCGTTCAAAGGCTCCAGCGCCTGGGCGATGTAGTACTTGTCCTCCTCATCGGCGGTCATGAAGACGATTTCGTCCGTGACCCGGTGGGTCTTGGGATCCACCTTCCGGTAGGTGGCTTCCAGGAAGCCGTATTCGTTGATCTTCGCATAGGTGGCAAGGCTGCCAATCAGCCCGATGTTGGGGCCTTCAGGCGTTTCGATGGGGCAGATGCGGCCGTAGTGGGAATAATGCACGTCGCGCACTTCCATCCCGGCGCGGTCACGGTTGAGGCCGCCTGGGCCCAGGGCGGACAGCCGGCGCTTGTGCGTCAGCTCCGCCAGGGGATTGGGCTGGTCCATGAACTGAGAGAGCTGGGAGGAGCCGAAAAACTCCTTGATGGAGGCGGACACGGGGCGGATATTGATCAGATCCCCGGGCTTTACGTCGCTGGCATCCTGGATGGCCATGCGTTCACGCACCACGCGCTCAAGCCGGCTCATGCCGATGCGCACCTGGTTCTGGAGCAGCTCGCCCACGCTGCGCAGGCGGCGGTTTCCCAGGTGGTCGATGTCATCCACGCTGCCCACGCCATGGGGCAGGCCCAAAAGGTAGCTGACCGCCGCCACGATATCATCGATGATGATGTTGCGGGGGATCAGGTTGTGGACGTTCTCCTTCACCACGCGCAGGAGGTCTTCCTCCGGCACATTCTGGATGATGTGCTTCAGGGTGGGCAGGTGCACCGCTTCGTTCAGGCCCGCCTCCCTGGGATCAAAAGGCAGGTATTCCGCGGCGTCAGCAAAGTTGTTGCCCACCACCCGGTGCACATGGTCGCCCGCCTGGAGCTCCACCTTGTTGACCCCGGCGTTCTGGATGGCCATGGCCAGCGCTTCGTCAATGGTGGTGCCCTTCTTGGCCATCACCTCCCCCGTATCGGGGTTGACAACATTGCTCGCTGCCACATGCCCGGTGATCCGGTCGGCGACACCCAGCTTTTTGTTGTATTTGTAGCGGCCCACGCGCATGAGGTCATAGCGCTTGGGGTCAAAAAACAGGTTGTGAAGCAGCACCCGGGCGCCGTCCTCGGTGGGCGGCTCGCCGGGCTTCTGCCGGCGGTAGATTTCCAGCAGCGCTTCCGTCTGGGATTTGGTGTTGGCATCCGCGTGGCTGATGGTGGCATTAAGCCGCTCATCCTCGCCCAGCAGGTCGATCAGATGCTGGTCAGTGCCGTATCCCAGGGCCCTGAGGATGACCGTGATGGGCAGTTTCCTGGCCCGGTCAATCCGTACCCAGAGGCCGTCATTGCTGTCGGTCTCAAACTCGATCCAGGCCCCCCGGTTGGGGATGATCTGCCCGGAGAAGAGCAGCTTGCCGGCCTTGTCGATTTGCTGGGTGAAGTAGACGCCGGGGGAGCGGACCAATTGGCTGACGATCACGCGCTCCGCCCCGTTGATGATAAAGGTGCCGTGCTCGGTCATCAGGGGAAAGTCCCCCATGAAGACCTCGCTCTCCTTGATTTCGCCGGTTTCCTTGTTTTTAAGCCTGACGAAGACCTTCAGCGGCGCCGAATAGGTCAGGTCCCGTTCCTTGCAGCGTTCCACGCTGTGTTTGGGGGTTTTGTCGAGTTTGTAGTCAACGAATTCAAGTACCAGGTTCTCAGAGTAGTCGGTTATGGGGGACACATCCGCCAGGACTTCTTTAAAGTCCTCTTCCAGAAAACGCCGGTAAGAGTTTTTCTGGACCTCAATCAGGTTGGGCATGTCGAGCACTTCGTCGATGCGAGAGAAGCTCATGCGTTTGCGCAGTTTCCCCATTTGGACTTCGTGAGCCATATTAAAACATCACCCCTTCATTGCTCCCGGTATCGCCCTGGCCGGTGTGCGTCCTTTCCATAATAAGGCACACATTCCGTCCGCTTGAGGCGATACTGATGCAATCATAGATAATATCATCATTCTTAAGCCTTGTCAAACGATTTCGGGAAAATACTGCGGATTGGGTGCCGGTCCGGACAATAAACGGAAAACGCGTAAAAAAGCGCCGGGGATTCATCGTGCCGGCGCTGTATCATTATGCCTACTCAGTTTTCAAGTCTTTCTTTGCTTTGCCTGCCTTGGCGGCGGGCTTTCCAGCGGGAGGGTCCTTGGCCCGTGGCGGGGCTTTCGCAGCCGTTTTCGCGGCGGCTGCCTTTGAAGCGGCTGGCTTTGGCGCGGCCGTTTTTTTGGCAGGCCTGGAAGCCGGATCCGGCTTGGCCCTGGGCTTGGGCCCGGGCTTTTCCGGCTCCGGGTTGCCGTTTTCCCTGGGCTGGGGGGCGGCAGGCACAGCGGCCCGCGTGGCCAGCGCGCCATAAAGGCCCAGATAATGGCGGGCTGAGGATTCCCAGGAGAAATCCTGCATCATGCCCCGGCGCTGAAGCAGCTGCCAGACATCCTTTTTGTTCCAGTAGAAGTGAAGCGCCCGCTGGAGGACATGGAGCATATCGTGGGCGTTGTAGTTGAGGAAGCTGAAGCCGTTGCCCTCACCGCTGACCTCATTGTAGGAGAGCACCGTGTCCTTCAGCCCCCCGGTTTCCCGCACCACCGGAATGGTGCCATAGCGCATGGCAAGCATCTGGCTCAAACCACAGGGTTCGAAGCTGGAGGGCATCAGGAAAAGGTCTGCCCCCGCGTAGATCCTGTGGGCCAGGGCGCTGTCCATCACAAAACGGGCGGCCACCCGGCCGGGGTAGTTTTGCTCCGCCCAGTTGAACAGGTTCACATAGCGGGCTTCCCCCATGCCAAGGCAGACAAACTGGATATCCTCGTGCATGATATCGGAGATCACATAATCCACCAGGTCGAGGCCCTTTTGGTTGCTGAGCCTGGACACCATGGCCACGATGGGCGCCTCGGGCCTTCTGGCCAGGCCAAGTTCCTCCTGGAGGGCGCGTTTGCAGGCGGCCTTGCCGGAGAGGTCATCGGCTGTGTAGGTGGCCGCTAAGTGGCTGTCGGTGGCGGGGTTGTATTCCTTGACGTCAATGCCGTTGAGGATGCCCGTCAGGTGGTTGTCCCTGGCGCGCAGCAGGCCGTCCAGGTTTTCCCCGTAGTAGGCGGTCTGGATTTCCCCGGCGTAGGTGGGGCTCACCGTGGTGATTTCATCTGCGTAGACGATGCCGGCCTTCAGGTAATTGGCGTTGCCGAAGTACTCCAGCTTGTCATCCGTAAAAACACTGTCCGGCAGCCCCAGCACATCCTGTACATCCTGGATGCCGAAAACACCCTGGTAACGGAGGTTATGGATGGTAAACACCGTGCGGATGGGGTCATACTTGGGCAGTCCCCTGTACTGGATGCGCAGAAGCGCCGGGATCATGCCCGCCTGCCAGTCATGGGCGTGAATGAGGTCCGGCATAAACGGGATCAATGGCAGGGCGTTCAATACCCCGCGGCAGAAGAAGGCGAAGCGCTCATACTCGTCCCCGCCCATGCCGTAGATGTAGTTGCGGCCAAAATAGTAGCGGTTGTCCATGAAATAGTAGGTGACGCCGTTCAATTCGAGCTGCTCGACCCCGCAATACTGGCGCCGCCATCCCAAATTCACCTCAAAATCCACCGTGTGGATCATCAGGCGCTCATACTGCTCCGGAATGCTGCCGTATTTGGGAAGGACCACCCGCACATCGTGGCCCTGGGCGGCCAGCACCGGGGCCAGGGAGCCGACCACATCCGCCAGCCCGCCCGTTTTGACAAAGGGGACACACTCGCTGGCTGTGAAGAGTATTTTCATCGTTCCCTGCCTCCTTCCGCGCCGGTTTCCCTGACGGCGCGTTTACACCCTTATCATATCATATGGTCAGGTTTTTCGCGACCACGATGGGATAGGCGTAGGGCGCGATCAGGCGGACCTTTTCCCGGATGGTGGTCTGCTTGTCCAGGATGCAGTTCTCAAGCTCCGCCCCCCGGTGGATGACCGCGTCCTGCATAATGATGCTGTTTTTCACCGTGGCGCCGGGGCGCACATGCACGCCGCGGAAGAGAATGCTGTTTTCCACATTGCCCTCAATGACGCAGCCATCGGCGATGAGCGCATTATTGACTTTGGCTTCCCCAAGGTAGCGGGCCGGCATCTCATCCCTCAGCTTGGTCCAGATGGGCTGGTCATCCCTGAACACCTGCCGGCGGACCGAATCGCTCAGGAAATCCATGTTGGCCTTGAAATAGGCAGGAACGGAGTCGATGGACCAGATGTTGCCGGGGCACTCGAAGCTGCCCACCCGGTGGGTGTTGTTGGCCACCATGCTGGCCAGCATCCCCCTGGAAAAATGGTGCTGCCCGGCGGCGACCGAGCGGTCCAGCAGGTCGATCAGCAATTCCCGGCGGATAAGGAAGGCGCCGATATAGGTGTTCTCAAAGTGCGGGATGGTGGGGTCAAACTCCATCTTGGTGACGGCACCAAAGCCATTCAGATCCAGGTAGCGGCCGCTGCCGTTGCGCCTGAGGCTGCTTTTTTTGCTGTAGAGCAGGGTGATGTCGTTTCGCTTCTCCAGGTGTTCATCCAGGATTTCGTTGAAGTTCACCTGATAGAGGACATTGCTGTCCGTTACGGCGATAAAACGCTCCGTGGATCGGCGCAGGAAGTTGAGGTTTGAGTGCAGCGCGTCAAGCAATCCCTCATAGACGCCTACCCGGTCCCCGTTCATGAAAGGCGGCAGGATGGTCATCCCGGAGCGCTTGCCGTGCAGGTTCCACTCCCGGCCGCTGCCCAGATGGTCCATGAGGCTGTGATAGTTTTTCTGCATGATGATGCCCACATTCTTCATGCCCGAGTGGATCATGACCGAGAGGTTGAAGTCAATCAGCCGGTAGCGGCCCAGCATGGGCATGGCGGCGGTGGAGCGGTAGCGGGTGAGTTCCTTGAGTTCGCTGATCCCCTCCCCGGTATAAATGAGGCCGACGATGTTCTTTTTCATGGCGCTCCCCTCATATTCCCATCTGCTGGCCGGCGGCAAGGGTATGGCCCTTTGGCACCCGGGTGTTGCTGCCCACCACAGCGATGTCGCCCGTATCCCCGCCGATGGCAGCGTCCTCGCCCACCACCACATTTTCCGCGATGATGGCGCGCTTGATGACGGCGCCGCGCCCAATGTGGCTGTAGGGCATGATGACGGAGTCCTCCACCACAGCCCCCTCCTCCACCAAAACGCCGGCGGAGAGGACGGAGCCTGAAACGCGGCCGAAAATCTCACAGCCTTCCGTTATCAGGCTGCCATGTACAGCGCCTTTGGGAGAGACATAGTGGGGCGGCTCTCCCACGTTCCTGGCGTAGATGCGCCACTGGCGGTCATGCAGGTTGATGGGCGGCGGATAGCGCAAAAGGTCCATATTGGCGTCCCACAGGCTTTCGATCGTGCCCACGTCCTTCCAGTAGCCCTCAAAGCGCCAGGCGGCAAGTTTCTCGTTGGCCAGGAGCATCGCAGGAATCACATTTTTGCCGAAGTCGTGGGAGGACTTGGGCGTCTTCTCATCCGCTTCCAGATAGTGGACCAGCTTGTCGTAGCTGAAGATGTACACGCCCATGCTGGCCTTGTTGGACCTGGGGTTTTTGGGCTTCTCCACGAATTCCAGGATATTGCCCGCATCATCCGTGTTCATCAGGCCAAAGCGGCTGGCATCCTCCCAGGGCACCTCCCGGACAGCCACGGTGAGGGCGGCGCCGTTTTTGATGTGGTGTGCCAGCATCTCGCTGTAGTCGCATTTGTAGATATGATCGCCTGAGAGGATGAGCACATAGTCCGGGTTATACTGGGCGATGAACTCCAGGTTCTGGTAGATGGCGTTGGCTGTGCCTTTGTACCACTCCCCGGCATCCCCCCTGGAATAGGGGGGCAGCACATAGACGCCGCCGTTGGAGATGTCCAGGTCCCAGGGTGCGCCCGAGCCGATGTAGGCGTTGAGTTCCAGCGGCTTGTACTGCGTCAGGACGCCGACCGTGTCGATGTCGGCGTTGACGCAGTTGGACAGCGGAAAATCGATGATGCGGTACTTGCCGCCAAAGGACACGGCGGGCTTGGCCACATGGCGGGTCAGGATCCCCAGCCTGCTGCCCTGGCCGCCCGCCAGCAGCATGGCCACACAGGTTTTCTTCTGGAGCAATGCTCTAGTCCTCCTCTTCTTGTGCTGGTACCCGGTGATAGGCAGCAGCGTCTTCTTCCCCGGCGCCGGGGCCCCCTTCCCGGTCAAAGGCAAAGTAAACCGTGGACAGAGGCGGCACGCACACCTCAACCGAATAAGGCAGGTTGCCCAGGGGCTCGGAAAGGGCGTTCAGGGGTTCAGCGTTGAACTGGTCGCTGCCGCCATACGCCTTCAGGTCGGAGTTGAACACCTCGCGGAGCACGCCCGGCCCCGGCAGGCCGAAGCGGTACTGGGGGTAAAAGGCGGGCGTGAAGTTGGTCATGCAGAGGATGGTGTTCCCCTCCCGGTCCATGCGCATGAACACCAGCAGGCTGCGCTCCCTGTCATCCGGCGCCAGCCACTTGAAGCCTTCCCAGGAGTCATCCACCTCGTACATCGCCGGGGTATCCCGGTAAAAATGGTTGAGCTCCCGCACACAGCGGCACAGGTCGGGGTGGCGCTCATAGACCATCAGGAACCAGTCCAGCTGGTCATCGCTCTTCCACTCGATGAACTGGCCAAATTCGCTCCCCATGAACAGCAGTTTCTTTCCGGGGTGGGCCATGGTATAGCCGTACAGGGCCCTCAGGCCCGCGAACTTCTGCCACAGGTCTCCGGGGTTTTTGTCCAGCATGCTGAGCTTGCCGTGCACCACTTCGTCGTGGGAGAAAGGGAGGATATAGTTCTCGCTGAAGGCGTAGAAAAAGGAGAAGGTCAGCTTGTCATGCTGCCAGCGCCGGTATAGGGGGTCCAGCTTGATATAGGAGAGGATATCGTTCATCCAGCCCATGTTCCACTTGAAGCCAAAGCCAAGCCCTCCCAGGTAGACGGGCTTGGTCACCATGGGATAGGCGGAGGATTCCTCGGCGATCATCATCACGCCGGGGAAGTCGTGGTACACCGTTTCATTCAGCCGGCGGAGGAAGCGCATGGCGTCCAGGTTCTCGTTCCCGCCGTACTGGTTGGGCAGGTAACCGTTCTCCCGGGAAAAATCCAGGTAGATCATGCTGCTGACCGCATCACACCTAAGCCCGTCCACATGGTAGATCTCCAGCCAGTAGCAGGCGTTTGAGAGCATGAAGCTGTTGACCTCGCCCCGGGCGTAGTCAAACATCATGGTACCCCACTGGTGCATCTCCGCCCGGCGGCTGTCCGCGTGTTCATAGCAGGGGGTGCCGTCAAACTGCCGCAGCCCCACCTCATCCCTTGGGAAGTGCGCCGGCACCCAGTCCAGGATCACCCCGATGCCCGCCTGGTGCAGCCGGTCCACAAAGGCCATGAAGTCCCCGGGCGTGCCATACCTGGCGGTGGGGGCGTAAAAGCCTGTCACCTGATAGCCCCAGGACATGTCCAGGGGGTGCTCCATCACGGGCAGGAGTTCCACATGGGTGTAGCCCATCTCCTCCACATAGGGGATCAGCTGGTCGGCAATCTCACCGTAGCGCAGCAAGCGGCCGTTTTCTCCCCGGCGCCAGGAGCCCAGATGAAGCTCATAGATATTGATGGGGCTTTGGTAAGGGTTCCACCGGGCGCGCTTCTCCATCCATTCCTGGTCATTCCAGGCGTAGTTGTCCAGGTCATACAGGAGGCTGGCGGTGTTGGGCCTGAGTTCACCGGCAAAAGCGAAGGGATCCCCTTTCAGGTGCCATTGGCCGTCGGCGCCCTTGATGGCGTACTTGTAGCTGCGAAGCTTTTCCCTGGCCCCCTCGAAGCTGAAGCGCCGGGGGTCTGCCTGGGGCGTGAAAAGCGCCTCCGGCAGGCGCAGTTCCCAGGTGCCGTCGAACTGTTTTTCCATGGGAAATTTGGTGTAGTCCCAAAAGCAGAATTCCCCGGTGAGGCTGACAGCCTGGGCATTGGGCGCCCAGACGGTAAAATGCCAGAATTCCTCCCCCTGCCAGACAGGGTGCGCGCCAAACATGCGGTAGGCATGCCGGCAGGTTCCCTGGTGGAACTCCTGCCGCTGCGCTTCCCCCATAGGCTCATAGCGCAAATGTGTTTCCTCCCTTCAAGAGAAGATAAGGCAAAAAAGCATGGATTGAACTATCTGTATGGAGTATAGCATAAGGGAAATTGGAGCGCAACGGCGCGACTGGTGGACAGTTTGTCCATCCTGCCCGCATCGCCCCGCCGGAGGGCTGGTATCCGGCGCCGCGATTGACAAGGCACCACGCTGCCGCTACACTTTTGAAGGCGGCGCCGGAACGGTGTCCGGCTGCCGTCCAGGCGCTGCGGCGATCATGAGCGGGAGAGCATGGACAGTGACGATTTACAACGTTTTTTCCCTGTTGGGTGGGCTGGCGCTCTTTTTGTTTGGCATGCACCTCATGGGGGAATCCCTGGAGAAACGGGCCGGTGCCCGGCTCAAGCCCATCCTTGAAAACCTGACAAGGAGCCCGCTGAAGGGCGTGTTCCTGGGCGCCGGGGTCGCCGCCGTGATCCAGTCCTCCTCCGCCACCACGGTGATGACGGTGGGCTTTGTGAACTCGGGCATCATGACGCTCCACCAGGCCATCAGCGTGGTGATGGGCGCCAACGTCGGCACCACCATTACGGCGTGGATCCTCTCCCTTTCGGGCATCCGGAGCAGCAACTTCTGGGTGTCCCTCCTGAAGCCCGCCACCTTTTCACCGATTCTGGCCTTTGTGGGCATCGTCCTGTTTTTCAGCTCCCGCCGCAGGCGGGATGTCGCCGGCATCTTTCTGGGCTTTGGCATCCTCATGTTCGGCATGGAACAGATGTCGGGCTCCGTCAGCGGGCTCTCCCGGGATGCCGGGTTTATCAGCCTCCTCACCCTGTTTTCCAACCCCGTTGTCGGGGTGCTGGTGGGTGCCCTGGTTACGGCTGTACTGCAAAGTTCTTCCGCCTCCGTGGGCATCCTTCAGGCCATCGCCATTACCGGCGCCCTGCCCTTTTCCGCCGCCATCCCCATCATCATGGGGCAGAACATCGGCACCTGTGTGACCGCCATCGTTTCCTCCTTCGGGGCCAACAGCAACGCCAAACGGGTGGCGGCGGTGCATCTGGCGTTCAACGTAATCGGCACCGTGCTTTTCCTGGTGCTGTTCCATGCTGTAAACGCCCTGTTCCGTTTCCCGTTTGTGGACCAGGCCGCAAGCGCGTTTGGCATCGCCCTTTCCCATACCATCTTCAATGTGTTCTCTGTGGCGGTGTTCTTTCCCTTTATCGGCAAGCTGGAATGGCTGGCCCGGCGCATGGTTCGCGAGGGCCGGGAAGGGGAGCGCTTCATGGTGCTGGACGACCGCCTGATGGCCACGCCCACCATCGCCGTGGCGCAGTGCCGCAAGCTCACCTGCGAGATGGCCGCGATGGCCAGGGACGCGTTCCTGGACGCCATGCTCCTCCTGGACCGGTTTGACTTGAAAAAG
>Ga0209723_1002735_pt1 | contig 22840 bp, 20 predicted proteins | sample BiotimSIPDNA_2_FD_185750 | JGI IMG/M metagenome (GOLD analysis project Ga0209723, IMG submission 185750) | Anaerobic biogas reactor microbial communites from Washington, USA - Biogas_R2 time_0 SIP DNA (SPAdes) (version 2) | ecosystem: Engineered > Bioreactor > Anaerobic > Unclassified | place...
AAGCGCTGATTCTGCGCAGGTGGTCTGCGCGCGCCATGAGCGGTGAGCCGCTCTCACAATCCGAATTATTGCGCCTCTTTGAAGCGGCGCGTTGGGCGCCTTCGGGTGTGAACCGCCAGGAGTGGTTTTTCTTATATGCACACCGCGATACTGAGAATTTTGACCAATTCTACGCTTTACTTGATGAGGGTAACCGGGCTTGGTGTCACCGGGCGGCTGTTTTATTGGTCGTATTGGGGCGAAAGACCACTGATGACGGCCGCAACATACGCCTGCATGCCTTTGACACGGGCATGGCCTTTGAGAATTTAGCCTTGCAGGCGACAGCCATGGGGCTGGTGATTCATCCCATGGGCGGCTTTGATGTAAATCGAACGCGCACAGAACTAAACGTGCCGGATAACTTTGAAGTGTTGATAATGGCCGCCGTAGGTCACCCAGGCGACATTGCGGACCTGCCTAAACATCAACAGGAGCGTGAAATACCCAGCCAGCGAAAGCCGCTTGAGCAAATAATCCAAGCAGGCGCTTTCACGACCCCTGAATAAGTCATTAGCTGTATTGCAGATAGGTTTATGATAAGTTTTTATTAAGGAGAGAAGAATGAGCATTCACCCATTAGCAGGCAAATTAGCGCCGAAAGAAGTGCTGGTTAATGTACCAAGGTTAATCTCAGCTTATTATTTGTATAAGCCTGACCCCGATGTACCTGGGCAGGCGGTAAGCTTCGGCACCTCTGGCCATCGCGGGTCTTCCAATCTGTATTCATTCAACGAAGATCATGTGTTAGCCATTAGCCAGGCGATCTATGAATTGCGAAAAAGCCAGGGCATTTCGGGGCCGCTCTTCATAGGCATGGACACGCATGCCTTGTCAGAGCCAGCCTTGTATTCTGCCATAGAAGTCTTTGCCGCAAATGGCATGGAGATCAACATCCATCAAGACCATAATTACACCCCCACGCCGGTTATCTCCCACGCCATATTAACTTATAACAAGAATCGTGAAACAGGCCTTGCTGATGGTGTGGTTATTTCGCCTTCTCACAATCCACCGGGTGACGGCGGCTTTAAATACAACCCGCCCAATGGGGGGCCTGCAGATACAAGTACAACAAAATGGATCCAGGAAAGGGCCAACGCAATCATCCGAAATGGGCTGCGCGAGGTCAAGCGCATAGGCCTAGCCAAAGCCCTCAAAGCAGATACAACCCATATGATTGACCTCGTGACGCCTTACCTGGCTGATTTAGCCCAGGTCGTGGACATGAAAGCAATATCATCCTCAGGGATAAAAATTGGCGTAGACCCCCTTGGCGGATCGGGCATAAACTATTGGATGCCGATGGCTGAAATGTACGGTTTGAATATTGAGGTTGTGAACGACCGGGTGGACCCCACTTTTTCGTTCATGACGCTGGACCGCGATGGCAAAATCCGAATGGATTGTTCATCTCCTTATGCCATGGCCAGCTTGGTGCAGCTGAAAGACAAGTTTGACATCGCCTTTGGCAATGATGTGGATTACGATAGGCACGGCATCGTCACCCCCAGCGTAGGCTTGATGGACCCAAACCACTACCTGGCGACCGCCATCTGGTATATTTTCCAACACCGCCCAAACTGGCAGGAGCAAACAGCCATTGGTAAAACGCTGGTATCTAGCTATATGATTGATCGGGTTGCAAAATTGATCAACCGCAGGCTGTGTGAAGTGCCGGTAGGCTTTAAATGGTTTGTGCCCGGTTTGTTAGATGGCTCCATCGGCTTTGGCGGCGAGGAGAGCGCGGGGGCATCTTTCCTGCGTTTTGACGGCAGCACCTGGACGACGGATAAGGACGGTTTTATCCTTGACCTGCTCGCCGCAGAGATGTTGGCGATCAGCGGGAAAGACCCCGGCGAGCATTACCAGGCCTTGGAGCAGCAATTAGGCCAATGCTGGTATGCGCGCGTGGATGCGCCCGCAGGCGCAGCCGAGAAATCCATCTTGGCAAACCTTTCTGCGGATATGGTTAAAGCTGAGTCCCTGGCGGGGGATAAGATCACCGCCAAGCTTACCCACGCACCCTGTAACCAGGCTGCTATCGGCGGGTTAAAAGTCGTCACGGATTATGGCTGGTTTGCGGCGCGACCCTCCGGCACTGAAAACGTCTATAAGATTTACGCGGAAAGCCTGAAAAGCGCAGCACACTTAAAGGAAATCCAAGCTGAAGCGCGTCAAATTGTGGATGCGGCTTTAATGGGAACTGGTAAATAACCGCAGACTTTCTTTAATAACAATCTAAGCAACCTGTTCACAGCGGGTTGCTTTTTTGATTCTTTTCCAAGTTATTTCTAGAGGGGTGGAGCAGATATCAGGCGAAAAGCAGTGCGTAATAATACCCAATCAGGGCCGCCCATATCCAGGTATCAATCCGGTCCAAAACCCCGCCATGACCGGGAATGACATTGCTAGTGTCTTTCAGGCCGGCAACGCGCTTGAACATGCTGATGAACAGATCCCCCACCGGCGTAATCACAGCCATGATCAAGCCTAGCAGCATCCCTTGCCAGATGGGAATATCGGCCATGAAGGGGCGCCAAAGCAAGCTCAATAGGCCGCCAGAAACCACGCCAAAGAGGATGCCGCCGGCAAAGCCCTCCCAGCTCTTTTTGGGGCTTAAGCGGGGTAGCATCTTATGCTTTCCAAAGGGCTTACCGATGCTGTATGCACCCAAATCCACCAGCCAAGTGATCGGCAGGGCAGTCAGCAGCCACCAGCGCCCATCAGGCAGCGCCCTGATGGAAATCAAATAACTGCCAACCCAGCCAATGTAAAGAATGCCCGAGAAGCTTACCGCAAAATTGACGATGTTGTTAATTCGGCCTCGTTCGTACGCAACCAGGAAATAGACAATAATGATAAAAATCAGCATCACCAACAAGATGTCACTATGTTCAAAGCCCCATAAAATGCGCTGAAGAGTAATCAAGGCAACACCGCCCATAATGAGATAGGGCGGCACCTCAATTTGCATCGCGCCCAGCATATGCCAATATTCCCAAGCGGCAAAGCATAATATGAGTAAGACAAAAGCCTGGAATGGGATCCCCCCGATATAAATCATAACAATCATCAGGGGAATGAGAATCAGCACAGATTTAAGACGGGTTAGGAACAAAAGTCATCCACCTAAGCTTTATGGGTCAATCCGCCGAAACGGCGCTCGCGCTGGTTGTAATCTGCCAAAATTTGCCACAACATCTGGTCGTCAAAATCTGGCCAGTATACTTTTGGGAATGCCCACTCGGCGTAGACACTTTGCCAGACTAAAAAGTTGCTTGTCCGCATCTCCCCAGACGTGCGAATGATCAGGTCTGGGTCGGGTAAATCCTTCGTAAACAGGTAATTATTGAATAATTGTTCGTTGACTTCCTCAGGCTTCACCCCGTCTTGCATGAGCTTTTTGACCGCGTTTAGGATTTCATCCCGCCCGCCGTAATTAAACGCCAAGACAACCGTAATGAGCGTGTTTTCCTTGGTCAGTTTAATCGCATCCACCACTTTTTTCTTAAGGGTTGGGCTTAACCCGTCAAGATGGCCGATGTGCAGCAGGCGTGCACCTTCTTTATGCAGCTCGCGGGTCTCTTTGTCAATGTAATCAGACAAAATATGCATCAATCCTTTAACTTCATCTTCGGGGCGGTTCCAGTTTTCGGTGGAAAATGCATAGAAAGAGATGTATTTGATGCCGTATTCGGCCGAAGCGCGGATGATGCGCCTTAAGTTTTCTGTGCCGGCACGATGGCCAGCAAGGCGCGGTAATCCCCGCTCTGCCGCCCAGCGACCATTGCCATCCATGATAAAGCCTAAGTGGGTTGGCACTTTGTCCAACTGCTTTTTGTTATCCATGGCAATTAGATTTCCATCACTTCTTTTTCTTTATTCTCACCGATCTCGTTTACACGTTCTGTCATCTTATCGGTTAATTCTTGTAAATCTTTTTCTCCCCGTTCCTCATCGTCTTCAGAGATTAACTTTTCCTTTTCAAATTCGCGTAAATCTTTGATCACATCCCTGCGAATATTGCGGATAGCGACGCGGGCTTCCTCAAGCCGGTTATTCACAACACGCACAAGGTCACGCCTGCGCTCTTCTGTCAGTTGGGGCAGGTTTAAGCGGATCGCTTTGCCATCGTTATTAGGCGTCAGCCCAAGATCGGATGCTAAAATTGCCCGTTCAATGGTTTTCAGGGAGGCAGCATCAAAGGGCCGAATCAACAATTGCCGTGACTCAGGTACGCTGATCGTGGCCAGCTGGATCAAAGGTAAGGTGGCACCATAATATTCCACGGGTAATTTTTCTACCAACGCGGGTGCCGCACGCCCAGTACGAATTCCTGAGAGATCTTCCTCAAGAACACCCACAGCGCTGTGCATACGTTGTTCAGCTTCTTTCATTAATTCTTTTATCATGTTTACCTCCTTTACTGAGTGGCGCTTTAATTTATTAAGGATACACTAAAAATCAAAAAAGTAAAAGGATACGCCCTTAATAATCAAAAAACCTTTATTAGCCACAGTTGTTTGAACAGTTGATCAATTGGATTAAGAAACTATCTTGACCAAATATGATGGTCAAGATAGTTAATAATTTGGCTTGCGTTTTTTATGCGGTGACGAGCGTACCGACCTCTTTGCCGTGCAAAGCTTGGATGAGCGCATCATCATCCCACAAGTTCAGCACCAAAATGGGCAGGTCGTTTTCCATGCAGAGCGACACAGCCGTGCTGTCCATCACCTCTAAGCGCAGGTTTAGTGTATCAATGTAAGTTAATTTTGTGAATTTTGTCGCGTTGGGGTTCAGCTTTGGGTCGCTGTCAAAAACGCCGTCCACCTTGGTGGCTTTAATCACCACATCGGCGTCGATTTCCATGGCTCGCAAGGCTGCGGCCGTATCGGTTGAGAAGTAGGGGTTGCCAGTGCCGCCGCCGAAGATGACCACCCTGCCTTTTTCAAGGTGCCTAATTGCACGCCGGCGAATGTAAGGCTCAGCGACTGAGCGCATTTCGACAGCAGACTGCACGCGCGTCATCACGTCGATTCGTTCCAGCGCGTCCATCAGCGCTAGGGCGTTCATCACCGTGGCTAGCATGCCCATGTAATCTGCTGTGGCACGGTCCATACCCGTGTTTGAACCGCTTTGACCGCGCCAGAGGTTGCCGGCGCCTATGACAATGGCTACATCAATACCCAGATCACGCACCCTTTTGACTAATTGTGCAATGTGACTGGCTCGTTGGGGATCAATACCAAACCCCTGCGGACCTGCCAGAGATTCGCCGCTTAATTTGAGCAATATTCGTTTGTATTTGATATCGTTTGTGTTATCTGTCATAGTTTTGTCCTTATCTAAAAATAAAGCCAACCTGTCGGTTGGCTGTTTAACCTAAGCTTCTTCTTCTGGTACCGGTGTGGTTTCTCCAAGCGCCCAACGCTCAAAGCGCCTGACAATGATATTCTCACCCAGTGCACTGACCTTGTCGTTGATGATGTCTGCAACAGTTTTTGTGTCATCTCGGATATATTTTTGATTCAGCAGCACGTTCTCATCTTTGAATTTCTTAATGTATCCATCTATAATTCTTGGAATGATTGTATCAGGTTTGCCCTCTTCTCGTGCACGCTCTGTTACAGCACGGGTTTCTTCAGCAAGCACTTCTTCAGGGATGTCTGCTTCGGAGACGTACTTTGGCATTGAGGCAGCGATCTGCAGTGCAATCTCGTGGGCTAATTCACGAAAAGCGGGGGATTTTCCCACGAAATCAGTTTCACAGTTAACTTCAACCATAACCACTAGGCGGCCTTCGGTGTGCGTGTAAACTTCAATTCTGCCCTCAGAAGCCACCCTGTCAGCTCGTTTTGCGGCTGTCTTTAAGCCCTTTTCGCGTAAAACCTCGAGCGCTTGCTCCATGTCGCCGTTTGAGTTTTGTAGCGCGGTACGGCAATCCATGATGCCGCAGCCAGTCTTCTCGCGCAGCTCTTTAATCATGTCAATTGTAATATTCATTCTACTTTATCCCTATTTCTAAATTACTCGTTGTCGCTTTCTTCTACAGCTTCATCTGCTTGGGCGTCGATATCTTCGGCTACCTGGACATCAACTTCTTCGGCTTCAACAGTTTCTTCTTCCTGGACATCGATTTCTTCAACGTCATCAATTTCTTCTTCTAATTCTTCTTCGATCTCAGATTTAATTTCCTTCGGAATAGAAATTTTTGCTAAAGTTGATGCGCCAAGCAAGTCTTCATCATCCAGCTCAACATCTTCGTCAATCTTGCGAGAGATGAAGGAAGGTCTTTCTACGACCATTTCTTCTTCTTCATCTTTGCGGGAAGCCTTGCCTTCGATAACAGCATCAGCAATGCGTCCGATTAATAATTTTATGGCGCGAATGGCATCGTCGTTTGAGGGGATGATGTAGTCAATACTTCTTGGGTCACAGTTAGTGTCGACCATTGCCACAACGGGTATGCTCTTTAAGTTTGCTTCGTGAACAGCGGTCTCTTCCCGTTCGATATCCACAACGAATAACAGGTCGGGTAAGCGTCTCATGGTGCGCAGGCCGCTGAGGCGCATTTTCAGGCGTTGAATCTCACGATCAATTAAGAGGCCTTCCTTTTTGGTCAGCTTGAGCACTTCGCCGGATTCGATCATGCGCTCAAGGCGTTCAAGTTCGATGATTCTTTGTTGAATGGTGGACCAGTTGGTTAATGTGCCGCCTAACCAGCGCTCATTGACATAGGGCATGCCGCAGCGTTCCGCTTCTTCTAGGATGGTCTCTTGGGCTTGGCGTTTTGTGCCGACAAAGAGAATGGTGCCGCCGGATGCGACTGTATCTCTGACCACATTGAATGCGTCATCGAGCAGTTTGACGGTTTGTTGCAGGTCGATGATGTGGATCCCATTGCGTTCCGTGAAAATATACGGGCGCATTAAGGGATTCCATTTATTTGTACGATGTCCAAAATGGACGCCGCTCTCGAGGAGCGCTTTCATTGAAACAGCAGGTGACATTATTTAATTACTCCTTTGCGTTATGCCTCCGCTTCGCCTTTATCTGCCACTCACCCATCGTATGGGCACGCATGGCCGTATGAGCTGAAGCGTGTGAAATTAGTGTCTCTGACCAAAGCCAGAGGGGACAATAGTATATCATAATTATTGTCAATGGTGTAGGCTGTTTTTATGGTTCTGATGGCTAAGTAGAAATGTCCTAAAGGCAGCAAAGTAGAAATGTCCTAACCTGGCAAAGTAGAAATGTCCTAATAGAGAGCAAGCGTAATTTAACAGGATAACCAGTTATCGTCATTGCAATGCCCTAAACAACAAGGTGAATGCATTGATGTCGTTCAAAACCTAAACCTACTTCTAATATCATATCTGATCCTCACCAGTACACGCAGGACGGTCGTCGTCTCAAAAGATTTGGGCATGCCAGAATTGAGGCCAAGACACCCAAAACCTCTTTAATGAGCGCATTAAATGGGCAATTTTACAAGGCAATAGCCATGAAGATCCCATGATGGTGAAATTGATGGGTGAACTCATAGATTAAGCCGATGCGCTCACGGGGATGGATGTCTTTCTTGCGATCTCGGCGAATGGCGCGCTTGGTCTGCTGGGGGGTATGGCTGTAGCGCCGCTGGGTATGGGCGAAGATGGGGCTGCTGTCCTCTTTTACACACAACGCCCCGTTCACCTGTTTCAAACGGCCTTTGTTGGCTAATGTTACACCAGAAATAATACGGCTGTTAGGCAGCTGCCTGCGCAGTTGACCCTGCCTGGTGTAGTGCCCGTCCTGCCCATACAGACGAATGGCCAACTCGGGGTTATCCGCCACAGACCCATAACTGGCATAGTTGAATTGGTTGATGACTTGCGCTTGGTTCTCGTAGGCTTGCTGCGTGCGCGGGGGCACGCCGGAGAGCTTATACAGTGTCTGCCTTGAGACCAAACCTTTGAAGCGCAATAAGTAACCTGCCCAACAGTGTGCCAGCCTCGTTTCAGAAATACAGATAGTGGTAGGTTGACGGGTCTTGAAAGCCGCTCGCAGCCAGCCTTCATAGCCCCGCTTTGCCAGGAGCATAAACCATATACTTTAACCAGTGGCGTAATTAGACCTAGAGTCTCAGCTTGTCCCAGCCAGCGTGTGATGGTCTGGCGGGGAATGCCGAGAGCGTGTAAGTATTGCCTGAAGGCTTTAGTAGGGATGAAGCCGCAGCCAGGCTGGTCAAAACCTTTAGCCAGGAACCACAGCTTGTAGGCTGTGACGGGTTGGCCTTTGTGGATAGCCTTGAAGAGCAGCTCTGGGAAGAGCTTGACCTGGTCTGCTGCAGTTGTAAGCATTGTGCTATACTGGGGGATAGAGGGACCCTGCTCAAATGAGCTGATAGGTTTCTCTGCCCTTGAGAGAGCGCTGCGGTCTGCGAAAACTACAGGCGCTCTCTTTTTTATGCTCCTTTCTGATAGAATACTTGTTCTAATTATTCACACAAATGGGGGTGTTTGTCAATGTCAAAAGCGGAAGTTTTCAAACGAGTTTTTGCCGATTCGGCAATTTTTTGCGTGTAGATGTTAGCTGAAAGTTCAAAGCTGAAAGCTGAAAGGTATAAAAGCAGCTGAAAGCTCAAAGCTCAAAGGTGAAAGAAAAATAAGGTGAAAGCTCAAAGTTGAAAGGTGAAAAATATAGCTGAAAGGTCAAAGTTGAAAGGTGAAAGCTATAAAAGCAGCTGAAAGTTCAAAGCTCAAAGGTGAAAGCTATAAAAGCAGCTGAAAGTTCAAAGCTCAAAGGTGAAAGGTGTAAATACAGCTGTAAGCTCAAAACTGAAAGGTGAAAGCAAAAAAACCTCTCCCTTTAAGGCTCAATTGACTTTTGCCTGAGCTTTTTCAAAAGGGAGAAGGGTTGGGTGAGGTTTTTTTTGGTGTAGGGTGTGGTTGAAGGCGGGTAAACCAGGCTAATGGGTACGAGTATTTGCCGCCTTCAACCCACCAAAACGATTTGGACCTAGATAGATGAGGTATCGTTGAGTCAGCCAGCGCAATTGTTGGATCTTGGTAGGGGAAGGTTTATGCGCTGATGTTTTCTAGGTAATTTCACTTAGCAAACCTTCCCCTACAACAGTCAAAAGCAGCGCATCTGGAATGCAGGGATAATAAATACCAGATGTTTTTTGTGGTTTGGAGACCTGCGGTCAGCCTGTCGCACTGGTCTGGTCCCGCTCCGCTGCGCGTCGGGGATAATAAAGACCAGCGCGAGCAAAGATGTAGGGGCAGACCTCCGTGTCTGCCCAGCTCGAAGAGTGCTACGCGAGGCAACCACAGCACTCTGTGTACTTCGTAAAGGGTTGCCCCTACCGCTGCGGGGATAATAAAGACCAGTGCGATAGAAGAAGGTGAAAGTCGAAAGGGTCAAGCTGAAAGGAAGAAAAAAGATTAAAATCTTTTGCTGTGGGGATAATACAGACCAGAGAGGTCATAGGTTATTGGCTTGGAGACCTGCGGTCATTTTCACACTCTGGTCAGGAGACCAGAGCGATCATAGTCACGCTGGTCCCACGGCCCTTGACAGGAGGCTGCGCACGGAGGCTATGCACTCTGGTCCCACTCCGCTGCGCTGCGGGGATAATAAAGACCAGAGCGATCATAGTTGGTAAGGGAAGGTTTATGCTCTGGAGTTTCCAAGATAACTAAACTCAGCAAACCTTCCCCTACCCCGGTTGGGTGCTGCGAATCGGGGATGATAAAGACCAGTGCGATAAAGGATTTGGAGACCTGCGGTCATTTTCACACTCTGGTCAGGAGACCAGAGCGATCAAAGTGAAATGAAATGTAGGTCAGGTATGGTTGCCCTGTCCCCGAAGTGAAACGGAGCGGGATTGCAACCTACCTGACGTGTCAGGTTAAAAACCTGACCTACAGAAAAAAGCAAGTCTTACACAAAATGATAAAATTAATATAGCATACCATTGTGTGATATTCTTAATTTAGACATTAAAGCAAGCCGAAGGAAATACCCAGTATTATTAATTCAATGAATTGATCTTTGCCATACTAAAAATAGATTGCTCATAGGATTGGAGGTCAAATGGCTAAGTTACTCACCCCAGAAAAACGCATCGAACAAGCCCGGTTACTCGTTCAAGAGGCTCGCGATCTGCCTCTAAGCGAGGACGCGGGTTGGTCGAATTTCAGTTATGTGGCCAATGTCAAAGAGACCCTGCGCAAGGCGTTTGAATTGATTAAGTTGATCCCCTATTCACCCAGCGCATCAGCGGATACGAAGAAAGAAGTCAAAGCGCTCATTGAAGAAATCAAACAGGCTGAACAAGAAATCTTGCATAAAACCTAATGCACCTGTGCATAAGCTTAAGTTTTGACTTTGACGATTTCGTTAGGTAGATTTATTTTGTGAGGTTTCGATGGTAAAACGAAGCGCGGCATCAGTTGAAGATTACATTGCCCAATTACCTGGCGATAACCAGCAGGCTATTCGCAAGGTGCGTGATCTCATCCTGGAAAATTTACCACCTGGTTATGAAGAGACCATGAATTGGGGCATGATTTGCTACGAGATCCCGCTTTCTGTCTACCCGAAAACTTACAACGGCCAGCCCTTAATGTATGCTGCGCTGGCTGCGCAAAAGCATTACAATTCGCTTTACCTCATGAATGTCTACCAAGACTCCGGCTTGCTTGAACTTCTCCTGGCAAGTTTCTCAGAAAAAGGAATGAAGTGTGATATGGGCAAGTCCTGTATACATTTTAAGACTTTAGATGACCTGCCCTTAGTCACAATTGCAGAAATAATTGCTGCAACGCCAATAGAAAGTTATATTGCCCATTACGAGAACTCACGCAAAACCAAAAAATAAACTATCAAGCCTTTTCTTATCATTCACTCCTGACCCTCGTATTTAACTTGACAAAACTATACCGATCGGTATAATAGGGGCATGAATAATCAAAAATTACTGTTAGATGTGGCGTTGAAGCTTTTCTCAGAGCGCGGATACGATGGCGTTGGCGTGCAGGAGGTCGTCGACCTGGCGCAGGTCACCAAGCCCACCCTCTACCACTACTTTTCGAGCAAGCGCGGTTTGCTGGATGCGCTTTTGCGGAAAGGATTTGCGCCTTTCTTAGAAAGCTTGAAAACAGCCGCACAGTATGAGGGAGACCTGACCCTCTCACTGGAAAAGGTCATCCGCCTGTATTTTGATTTTGCGAAAGAACAGCCCGATTTTTACCGCATGCAGTTGGGCATGCACTTTGCGCCTTATCAAAGTGATGCATACGCCGCCGTTGCGCCTTACGGCGCTGAACAAACTAAGCTGATTGAGGCTTTGTTCCGCGCTGCTGAAAAAGATCACGGCAATATGCGCGGCAGGGCAGCACAATTTGGCGCCTCTTTTTTGGGCATGCTAAACACTTACATCAACCTGGCGATCAATCATCAAATAGAACTGGATGACAGCCTGGTTTACAGGGTTTTACACCAGTTTATGCACGGTATATTCTCATAATCACTCCACAATTGCAGATTTGGTTAGTTTATTGAGAATTTCAATTAACTATTACCCTATACCGAATGGTATAAGAACGGAGAATAAAATGAATTCATGGATAGATAACGCGATTTTTTATCACATTTACCCCTTAGGCGCGCTCGGCGCAGCAAAGGAGAACAACTACGATGCCCAGCCCATTAACCGCCTGGGTCAGATCCATCCAATGTTGGATCACATCCAGTCGCTCGGGACTAACGCGCTTTACCTCGGGCCGCTGTTTGAATCGTCCACGCACGGCTATGATACGGCCAATTATTATGAAATTGACCGGCGCCTCGGCACGCGCGCAGACCTGGCGAATTTAAGCCAGGAGTTGCACGCGCGGGGCATGCAACTGATTTTGGATGGCGTGTTTAACCACGTCGGCCGGGATTTTTGGGCATTCCAGGACGTGCTCAGAAACGGCCAGGCTTCCCCATACAAAGACTGGTTTTCGAATTTGCGTTTTGATGGGCACAGTCCAATGGGCGACCCATTCGTGTATGATTCGTGGAACGGGCACTTCAGCCTGGTGAAGCTCAACCTGGAAAACCCGGCGGTGGTAGCGCATTTGTTTGGGGCAATCCGCATGTGGGTTGAGGAATTTCATATTGATGGGCTGAGGCTGGATGCTGCGGATGCGATCGACTTCAAGTTCCTGCGGCATCTTCGCCAATTTTGCAGCCAACTCAGGGCGGATTTTTGGTTATTGGGCGAGGTGATTCACGGCGACTACCGGCAGTGGGCTAACCCTGAAACCCTGCAGGCTGTCACCAATTATGAGCTATACAAAGGCCTCTATTCCAGCCATAATGACCATAACTACTTTGAGCTGGCTTATACGCTTAAGCGCCAGTTTGCACATGGCGGGATATACGAGGGGCAGCGCTTTTATAACTTTGTCGATAACCACGATGTGACCCGCATTGCCAGCCAATTGAGCAAATCCCAGCATCTCTACCCCCTGTACATCCTGCTGTTCAGCGTCCCCGGCATCCCTGCACTTTATTACGGCAGTGAATTTGGCATCCCGGGCCGAAAAAATAACGGGCAGGACTATGATTTGCGACCCTTGATGGACGTTATGAGCTGGGAGGCTGAAAACCCAAGCACCAACTTAACCGGCTTAATCAGCCAGCTTTCGGCCATCATCCAAAACACACCCGCTTTAAGGCTGGGTGATTACCAGGAACGCTTGGTCGCTGCTGAGCAACTGGCATTTTCTCGTTCCTACCAGGGCGAGACCGTCTTGGTGGCGGTCAATAGCTCGGGCGAGAAAGCTGACATCACACTCAGCCTGCCAGGTTATGACGGGGCTAAGCTGATGGATTTGTTAAACCCAGGTCAAGCGTTCAAGGTGCAGCAGGGAGAGGTAGCGCTGCCGTTAGACCCATGTTGGGGGCGGATATTACGCGTCGTGCAATAAAACCAGGCTGGGGTTTAGTGGGTTTTTTCGACCACCCAAAAGTGGGAAAGGCCGAATTTTTGCAGGGGTGTTTTTTCTACCGCGTAGAGAAAAGCGCGTAGGAAGCGCCCTAATTTTGGTTTTTTGTGGATGATGTTATCGTAAGCGCCAAAGATGATGCGTTTTTCGATTATCTTTACCGGCAGACCCTGGAAAAGGCGGCGTAAATTGGCTTGTGTGTACACCCGGACGTGGGGCGCAAGCTTGTTGCGCAGCGGCATGGGTAGGTAATTTATCAAGGGGATATTGCCGAAGTGGTATCGTCCGCGGGTATAGATGCCATGTGTCTCAAAGGGATAACCGCGGTTGGGGCAGAAGAGCACCAAGCGGCCGCCGGGCTTGAGGACCCGCACAATTTCACGAATGGTTGCGGCATCGTCACGCACGTGCTCCAGCACTTCGTGGCTCAACACCAGCTCAAAACTGTCATTGGCAAAGGGTAAGTTTTCCCCGACCGAATTGACCACGTTGGGGGTGTAGGCAAAAGTCTCCCTAATCCGCGGTAATTCAATATCTAAGCCGAATACCTGGCTTGCATGCGGCAGCAGATGGTTGACGTACATGCCAACCCCGCAGCCGTCCACGAGCACACGGCCGTCTAAGCGATGGCCGGCAGCCTTTAATATCATATCGAGGCGGCGTTCTTGCCCGGCACGCCAAACGTGCGATGGCTCCCCGCGCAGCGCTGATTTATCTAAATCTTCAGGTGTTGTTTGACCCATTTGCAAAGCCGTCGATTTTGTATTTTTTTATTGTCAAGGATACGCAATTTGCAGCCCTGAGTCACGACGATTAACGCCGATCAGATTAAGGCAGATACTTATCCTGACGGTATTTATATTACTACAGAATTAAGTTCTAAACAGCCTTAACTGGCCAGTGCTTAAGGATTTAAATTATATCGTGCTGATCTCGGCTAGGTTAGCCAGGAACCGGTCTTATTTTGACCAGTCCACTACCATTTTAGCGCGGCCAGAGAGGTATTTTTCAACCGCAATGCCAGCGATGGCACCCTCACCCGCAGCTATAACGGCTTGTTTAATATGGTTGCATAAAATGTCACCAATTGCATAAACGCCTTTAACCGCCGTTTGATATTCGTTGTCAACCATTAAACAACCAGACTCGCTGATCTCAAGCTGCCCCATCAGGAAATCGGTGATGGGCTGGCCGCCTTGCAAGTAAATAAAGGCAGCTTTAATGAGTAGAACCTGTTCCTTTTTGCCGCGCTGGGCATACCTGACGCCTTCAACCTGGTTTTCCCCGACGATTTCCCTGATGCTAGCACCGTGCAAGATAGTCACTTTTGGATTTTCATTGACCTCATCAACCAGTTGTTGTGGGGCTTTAAGCTCAGGCGTAGGGCTGAGGAGGTGTACTTTGCTCACGAACCTGGCCAGGTACAGCGCTTCTTCAATGGCTTCGTCACTGTTACCAGCAACCAGCACTTCCTGGTTCTTGAAAAAGGCGGCATCACAGACAGCACAGTAAGAAACGCCGCGCCCAAGCAGGCGTTCTTCGCCAGGGATGCGGTTGACCCTGCCCATTGAGCCGGTGGCAATGATTACTGCTCTTGCACTGAAAGAATCTGTATTGGTAAAGACCGACTTCGTTTCAGACAGCAAGTCAACGCCAATTACCCTTTCAGAAATAAACTTAACGCCGAATGATTGGGCTTGATCGCGCATGATCTGTAATAACTCAGCGCCACCGATCTCACCCTTGATACCAGGATAGTTGGCGATTTTCGAGGTAATGCCTAAGGCACCAGCAGTTAGGCCTTTATCAATGATCAAGGCCTTGAGGTTCGCACGGGCTGTGTAAATGCCTGCTGTAGCCCCAGCCGGCCCACCGCCAATGATGATGACATCATAAGTGTTATTATCGGTTTCAGCGTTTGTTTTGTTTTCATCAATTGAAAGCGTCTTCATATAAATCTCCAAGGTTAAAAAATTGTACAACTTCATTAGATGTAAATCCGCCCATTTGGTTACAGGGATAAAATTTATCGTGAGATATAAACTGACCCGAGAAAGGTTTATTGATTATCTTGATAGTTTTTTATAGTAAGCTGATGATAAAACAAGGCGATAATAATCCATGTTAGGTTGGTTTAAATTGACATGAGGAGAATTTTGTGAGTAAAGAAGTACAGAAGAAGTTTTACCAGATGACTCTTGAAGAAAGAGGGCGTTTTTTAGAGCAGCAGGCTAATCTCTCCCCGGCTGAAGTTGAGGCATTGACCCACGGCCTGACCATTCAAGAAGCAGATCATATGATTGAAAACGTGGCGGGGGTGCACGATTTACCCTTAGGTATTGCACAAAACTTCATTATCAACGGCAAAGCGGTTTTAGTGCCGATGGTGATTGAAGAACCCTCGGTGGTGGCCGGGGCATCTTTCATGGCTAAGCTAGCACAGTCAAGCGGCGGTTTCGTTGCAACAACGACTGCGCCTGAGATGATCGGGCAAATGCAGCTGCTGGAAGTCCCGGACCCGCTTGCGGCACAGGAAAAAATCCTCGAAAACGAAGACGCGCTGCTCGCTTCGATCAAAGATTTGGACCCAATCCTGAGCAAGATGGGGGGCGGTCCGAGGGATTTGGAAGTGCGGATCATCGATGAGTCAGCCATTGGTCCCTTCTTGGTTATCCACCTAATCTATGATGTGCGCGATGTGATGGGCGCCAATGCCATCAATACCGCGGTTGAAACGCTTGCCCCTCAAATTGAATCACTCACTGGCGGCAGGGTTCACCTGCGCATCTTAAGCAATTTGGCAGACCGGCGTTTGGCAAAAGCTTCTGTAACACTAGAACTTTCCGCCCTTGCCTTTGAAGGTTTCAGCGGCGAACGGGTACGCGATGGCATTATTGAGGCCTGGGCGTTTGCTGATGCGGACCCATACCGCGCGGCCACGCACAACAAAGGCATTATGAACGGGGTGGATGCGGTTGTGCTGGCGACGGCGAATGATTGGCGGGCGGTCGAGGCGGGGGCACATGCATATGCAGCGCGAAGCGGTAGGTACACCAGTTTGTCAAGGTGGTATAAAGACCAAAACGGCAACCTGGCTGGTGAGCTGGAGATGCCCATGGCTGTCGGGATAGTTGGCGGGGCAACGCGCGTGCACCCAACCGCAAAAGCCTGCATCAAACTTATGGGCGTACAGAAAGCAAGCGAATTGGCCGAGATTATCGTTTCGGTCGGTTTAGCACAGAACCTGGCAGCGCTACGGGCGCTGGCGACGGAAGGCATTCAAAAAGGGCACATGGCATTACATGCGCGCCAGGTAGCCATTGCGGCAGGCGCTGTGGGGGAACAGATCGACAGGCTGGCTGAGCAACTGGTGCGTGAGAAAAAGGTTAGAATTGACCGTGCAGAAGAGATTCTGAAAGATTGGAGAAGATAAACCCTATGACTGATCATCAACATTCAGCTGAAGATTTGGAAAAATTGCTCTTAAAACCCGCTAAGCCGGTAGGCATTGTGGGTTATGGGGCTTATGTGCCCCGCTACAGGTTACCTGCAAAGGAAGTGGCGCGCATTTGGGGCGGGAACGATGAAGGCCTGCCTATCAAAGAAAAAGCGGTGGCGGGTTTGGATGAAGACGTCATCACCATGTCAATTGAGGCAGCGCGCAATGCGCTCAAAAGGGCGTGCATCAACCCCCTGGACCTCAGGGCAGTGTGGGTGGGGTCTGAGTCGCACCCCTACGCGGTGAAACCGAGCAGCACCATCGTGGCTGAGGCGATTAATGCTTCGCCCAATATCCAAGCCGGCGATTGGGAGTTTGCCTGTAAGGCCGGCTCTGAAGCCATGGTGGCGGCAATTGCCATGGTTGGGGCCGGGATGGGCGAATATGCGCTGGCCATCGGCATGGACACGGCGCAGGGCAAACCTGGCGATGCGCTGGAGTACACGGCTTCCTCTGGTGGCGCTGCCTTCATCCTCGGGCCAGCGCAAGTCTCCCTGGCCACAATTGAAGCGACTTACTCGTATGTGACCGATACCCCTGACTTCTGGCGCAGGGCGCATGCGGTATACCCCGAGCACGGCCAGCGCTTTACGGGCGAGCCGGCTTACTTCCAGCATATCACCTCCGCGGCAACAACAATCATGAAAGCAGCTGGCTACAAACCGCAAGACTTTAAATACGCGATTTTTCATCAACCGAATACAAAATTCCCGCAAAGGGTCGCAAAAGAATTGGGTTTTAGCCCTGAGCAAATATCCACCGGGCTGCTCTCGCCAGTGATTGGTAATACCTATGCTGGGGCGGCCTTGATCGGGCTGACCGCGGTTTTAGATATCGCTGAGCCGGGAGATAAAATTTTGATGACCTCTTACGGCTCTGGCGCTGGCTCTGATGCTTTTATTATCAATGTGCAGCCTCCAATTTTAGACCGGCAAGCCAAGGCGCTTAAAACCCAGGATTACATAGCCCGGCGAACTGAAATTGATTACGCCACTTACGTCCGCTACCGCGGCGAGATTACGATACGGTAGAGCTGCTATGGATCATAAAGAGATAGAAGTCGTCATTATTGGCATCGGCCAAACCGCCGTGGGCGAATTGTGGGATTTATCATTAAGAGACTTAGCGGTGCAGGCGGTGCAAGCTGCCCGCAAAGACTCTGGTGGGTTCAAGCCGAATGCAGTATATGTTGGCAATTACCTGGCAGCCAGCGGATCCCGGCAGGCAAATTTAGGCGCGTTGATCACGGAGTACGCCGGCTTAATTGGCACAGAGGGCGTGACCGTAGAGGCTGCGGATGCATCCGGTGGGGCGGCGGTGCGCATGGCTTACACCGCTGTGAAATCGGGCATGATTGACTGCGCCATGGCGGTGGGTGTGGAAAAGTACACCGATGTGCTAGGATCAGAAAATGACGCCCTGATTGCGCAAATGCTGGATGCGGATTACGAAGCGACTGAAGGCCTTACACCAGCTGCCCAGGCTGCCCTATTGATGAACCGTTATATCTATGAGAATCAAGTGCCAAGAGAAGCGCTAGCAGGGTTTCCCCTGGTTGCACATGCGAACGGGGCAAATAACCCGTTTGCAATGTACAAGAAAGCCATATCACGAGACGTTTATTTGAGGGCTGGCATGCAGTATCCCCCTCTCAATTTATTTGATGTGGCGCCTTACGCGGATGGCGCGGCAGCCGTGATCATGACCCGTAAAGATTTGGTGCCGCCAGGGTATCCGCATGCGCTGGTAAAGGTTTCAGGCTCCAGCCTTATTGTTGACCGGCTGGCGCTGCACGATCGCGAGGACCCGTTATTCTTCAGCGCGGCTGGGCTGTCCGTTCAAAAAGCCTGCGAGCAAGCAGGGATCCAACCTTCAGATGTGGACTTCTTTGAATATGCCGATATTACAAGTATGCATGCCATCCTTTCACTTGAGGCAGCAGGTTTTGCCAAACGTGGGGAGGGCTGGCGCTTGGCAACTGATTCGACTCTAACCATAACAGGCAGCTTGCCGGTGGTGACAATGGGTGGGTACAAAGCCAGGGGGCATGCGCTCGGTGCCAGCGGTGTCTACCAGGCGGTTGAAGCGGTTTTACAGCTACGACACCAAGCTGGTCTCTGCCAAGTGCCAAATGCCAAACTGGGCATGATTCAATGCCTGGGCGGGCTGGCGGGTACCGCGGTGACACACATCCTGGAGAGAGTGGACGATTATTAAAAACCTTTAATAATTTGTGATTTGGGCTGTCTTGACTAAGCAGGACAGCCTTTTTAATTGCACCTGAATACAAGCAGAAAAGTCTGCAAGAAAAATCGAAAATTATGCCTTTGTAAGCAGGCATGGTGAAGGTTATTTACGCTTAAAAAACAGCATCATGGTAAACTATCCATCTAGAGGAATAATTAATCTATGAACATGAGAGTGATCTTTCCATTTACTGCCATCGTTGGGCAGGAACGTATGTTGCGGGCATTAATCCTTAATGCCGTGGATGCCAGGATTGGCGGCGTGCTCATTCGCGGTGAACGCGGCACGGCAAAATCAACCGCTGCCAGGGCATTGGCTGAGTTGCTGCCGCCGGTTAAAGTGGTTGAGGACTGCCGCTTTGGCTGTGATCCGCGCAGCCCTATTTCCTGGTGTACTGAATGCCGCGAACGCGCAAAAAATGGAGAGGAATTACCCGTTTCAACCAAGCAAACAGCCTTTATCAACCTGCCTGTTTCTGCAACAGAGGATAGGGTGGTTGGCACCTTGGATATTGAAAAAGCTATCCAAAAGGGTGAACGCCATTTTGAGCCGGGCATTTTAGCCGCTGCCAACCGAGGGCTGCTTTATATTGACGAAGTCAATTTGCTTGATGACCATGTGGTGGATGTGTTGCTTGATTCGGCTGCGATGGGTATGAATATTGTTGAAAGGGAAGGCATCTCATTCAGCCACCCAGCACGTTTCATCCTGGTTGGCACGATGAATCCTGAAGAAGGGGACTTACGCCCGCAGTTGCTGGATCGATTTGCGCTATCTGTTGAAATTCACGGCATTTTAGATACACGCTCTCGTGTGAAAATTATGGAGCGCAACCTTGCCTTTGAAGATGACCCTGCTGAATTTCGCACCAAGTGGCTCCCAAAGGAAAAAGAACTTTCTGAACAAATTGAAAAAGCACGCCTGATTGTAGACCAGGTTGAATATACCAGCCGTGATCTACTGGTCATTGCAGACCTGACCGCTTCGCTAGAGGTAGACGGGCACAGGGCTGACTTAGTCATCCTGAAAGCTGCCCGTGCACATGCCGCTTTTGAGGGCAGGTTAGCTATTGCTCCCAGGGATATTGCCCTGGCAGCCGAATTAGCTTTACCGCACCGGGTGAAGTCTGGACCATTCCGACAATCGGAGATGGGCTTGCAGGCTTTAGAAGAACGCATTGACCAATTGAAAGGCCAGACGATTTCGATGGAACAAGATCGCCCATCTGATGAGGCAAACCAGGATTCAGATAAAAAAAAAGTGAAACCGCCGATCTCGAACTTAGCGAAGAATCCGATGGACCCGTCGCCTTAGAGCCTGTAAGGCAAGACCTATTTAAAGACCAAACAGCGCGCTGGTGGGATGGGGGCCAGAAAGTAAAACCCGGGGAAACATTTGAACCGCGTAAATTAGATACCCCTTTGGATGAGATGATGCGTAAGCACGGCGGACGCCGTTCGCAAACGCATACCGACCGCAAACGAGGACGCTACATCCAAGCACGCCCTTCCCCTAAAAAAGCTGATGACCTGGCTTTTGACGCCACCCTACGCGCAGCAGCGCCATTTCAACGGGCTCGGGCTGAAATGCGTAAAAAAGTGGCGTTTGCCATCAAGCCTGACGACTATCAGAAGAAAGTGCGCGTCCGAAAAGTGGCGAATCTAATCCTATTTCTCGTGGACGCGTCTTGGTCTATGGCCGTGGCTGAGCGCATGTCCGCCACAAAAGGGGCAATCCTCTCGCTGCTGACGGATGCGTACCAGCGCCGCGATAGGGTGGGCTTAATCGTTTTCCAAAAAGACCGCGCAACCTTAGTGCTGTCGCCCACGAACTCCGTTTTGTTGGCTCAACGCGCTATGGCAGATATACCCGTGGGTGGCAAAACCCCCTTGTCAGCCGGGCTGCAGATGGCTTATGACGTCCTGAAGCGCGAACGCATCCTACACCCAGACATCCAACCTTTGTTAATAATCCTGACGGATGGGGCTGGAAACGTTTCGATTGGCACTGGTCAGCCGCAAGAAGAAGCGCATAAGATCGCTGAATTATTTGCAAAAGATACGATTCGCAGCGTTGTCATCAATATGGAGCATAAAGCCTTTGACCAAGGCCTGGCACAGGCACTGGCAGATCATTTGGAAGCGACTTGTTATACGCTTGAGGAACTGAGGGGGGATACGCTCTACCGCACCGTGCAGCAAGAGATGATGCTCAAGTCGAGCAGTACGGGACGCAGCAAGACCCGCTAAGATAGGCTTTTTCAGGTGTTTTACTTAAAAGCGGAAAAAAGATGGTATGTTACTTATTCGACCGCAATGACTTTGACGTCGGGAAAAAATTGCCGCAATGTGCCGGCTACCCAACCCTGCAAAGTAGCTGGTAACAAGGGACAACCCTCACAGGCGCCGCCCAGGCGTACTTTGACAATATCGCCATCGATGGCGACTAATTCGACAGAGCCGCGGTGGTATTGTTCAATATAAGCACTGACCTGGTCGATCAGGCCGCTTATTTTCTCTTCTTTTGAATAATCAGGGGTTTCTTCAGTCATTGTAAACCTCTATCTCCACTCACTTAAATACATCTCGTTTGATAATAACACAGAATAATCGTGATACGAAATAGGACTATTTGGCTGCTTTTAGGATGAGAAATCCCTGGCTCAGCCAGGCTAGAGAATCTTTTGCCGTACCAGGCCATTTAGCAACCGATTACTTAAGCCAGGCAGCATAAAAACCGTCTTGCAGGGAGATATCATCAGTCATAAAGGTTGGCTTGAGGAGTGGAAAAGCATAATGATACAGCCCTGATTCGGCTACCAAATAAAAGCCTTTCGCGTTTTGATGCCAAACAGCTTCTAAGACTGGCTCGTCAGTCAGCCCCTGTAAAAATTTCCCTTGGGCAGTGTATAGGTTTGCGCCAGATTTAGACCAGCCCAGCAGCCAGCTGTTATTTGGTGAAAAAGCAGCCTTTTCTTCTTGCAGCAGTGAGATGACAATCCCTCCTGCGTTTATGCCAAATAAACCGCGTGGGTTTGAGGCCAAGAACAAGCCACTTTCAGGGGAATATTGTAAATTTTGATATTCGCCCACAGCAGCCAGGTTGAATTGTGATCCGCCAGTGGTAGAAATATATATGCCAGATAATTGCTTATTGGCTTGTCCCGCTACGGCATCCACGTTAAGGGCAATATTTTGATTGCTTTTATCAAAGGCACACTCCTTAAATTGACCCGGGAAAATGGTTAAGGCTTCTGCTTTATTGACGTCAACCTGCCTGAGGTGACTGTATCCATCGGTTACCCGGGAATAGCTTAAGAGAATGGACTCGTTCATCCATCCAGCAAAAACCTCTCCCAACCCATCATCTATTGGTAAGTAAAGGATCTTTGTAATGGCATAATCAGGCATGCTGACACCCGACACCTGGGATATGTTCCAGGTGATGCTGTCAGACAAAGACAAGGCTTCCTGGAATATCAGCCACTGCATGTCTGGAGACCAGGCTGGCGTCAGGTTTTGGCGAAAACGCACCGTCATGCGGTCGAGTCTATTTTTGACAGTATCGTAAAGGTAAATATTGCTGGAATCCCCATCCAGAGCGGCTGTAAAAGCGACTAATTTGCCATCTGGTGACCAGCTTACACCGTCCTCTTGTTGGACAGCTAATAAGGTTTGGGCAGCATTGCCAGTATTTTGATTGATATATTCCCGCTGTAGGAAGACAGATAGCAGCGGGCTTATCTTTTCTATGGGTTCGTGGGGGCTATCGATAAGATATAAAGCCAATTCATCCAACGTGTCAATACTGCCAGCGCGCACGAGCAAGCTTGAGCCGCTAGGTGATAAACCAGATTTTAGGTCAGCTAAGTCGCCCAAGGCTGGCAGGTCTAGCTTGCTGATGCTGCCCGTATCACGATCGAGTGCGTTTAGCGTGGCACCATCTTTTGCCAAAAAAACCAGCCAAGGGCCGTCTTCTGCAGCTTTGGTTGATGTCGGCGGGGCTGCAGTGGGCGGGAGCGGGGTTTCGGTCGAGGCGGTGGTAGGTAGGTTGGTTAATTGTGAGG
>Ga0209723_1002736_pt1 | contig 22820 bp, 19 predicted proteins | sample BiotimSIPDNA_2_FD_185750 | JGI IMG/M metagenome (GOLD analysis project Ga0209723, IMG submission 185750) | Anaerobic biogas reactor microbial communites from Washington, USA - Biogas_R2 time_0 SIP DNA (SPAdes) (version 2) | ecosystem: Engineered > Bioreactor > Anaerobic > Unclassified | place...
AGGAGAAAAATGAAAGATTTAATTGGTAAAGTAAAGAAATTTGGCGAAGAGGCTACAGAAATTCTTAAGGAAGTTCAAGAAGCTGGCTTAAAGAAACACACCGTAACGAAAGATGATACCTTGAGCAGTATCGCCTTAAAGTATTACGGCCATGCAACTGAAAAATATTGGAAAATTATCTACAATTTCAACAAGAAAGTCATTGGAGATGATCCCAACAAAATTAAGCCTGGTATGGAATTAGTGATTCCTGTCCTTCCAGACGAATTAAAAAAGTAAGCGCGTTGTTGAAGACCAGGGTAAATCAAATTACCCTGGTTTTTATTTTAAGTGGGGATTTAACAATAGTTGGTTTAGATAATAGATTCCCAAAGCGCTTCTAATAGAGGTTGGTTACGAACTTTTCCTGAGTCGATCAGCTTACTGCAAGTAAACATAAAAACTAAATCGGCAACAGGATCTGCAAAAGCAAGGCTGGATGCCATACCAAAATGCCCGAAGGCGCTCTGGCTGGCTCCTGAGCCCATACCTAAATATTTCTCGCCTTCTGGGGTTTCAATTTTTCCACCCAGGTGAAAGCCATACGCCCAGCGATGATATGAATGTGTTGTTTCATCAAAGCCAGCACATCCCTCGCTTATGGCAAAGGCAATTGTTTCGGGGACAAGAAAATTTTTACCAGCATAAGTGCCGCCGTTGAGCAGCATTTGGTAAAAGATCGCCAGGTCTTTCGCGCTGCTGTGTAAGGTGGCAGCAGGCATCAAAGCATGTCTTAGGTGTGGGAAATTAAATAAAGTAACTGCGGTTTTAAGTTGCCTTTCATCTGTTTCCAACCTAGGTGAGTTTAGGTATTCTCGATAAGGTAGAGGCATATAGCTATTACCCATTCCTAGCGGATCAAGAAAATTTTCTTTGAGGTATTTTGAGATGCTTTGGCCAGTCACCCGCCTCACTACTTCTCCAATGATGAATCCATAGTTCAGTAAGTGATAGGCGCTCTTAGTCCCAGGGGGGAAAACAGCCGCGCTTTTTGCAACATGCAAAGTTACCAACCGCCAAAACGGCCATACTAAAATTTGAGAATACAGATGAGGGGCGGGTATGCCGGCCTGGTGTAAAAAGACATGCTTTATCCTTGCATCCTCTTTGCCTTTACAGCCAAATCCAGGCCAATAATCTGCTACCTTTGCATTTATATCAACCAATCCATCTTCAATGAGTTTGTGTAAACAAATACCCGTCAGGGCTTTGCTAACCGAGAAAGTTAGAAAGGACGTATCAGGATCGATTGATTTTCCCCTGCTTATGCCGATAGCCCGATTTAAAACCACTTTTCCATGGCGCAAAACAACCAATTGGGCTGAAGGATGCAATTTTTCAACACGAACCTGCCCTTCAAAAACTTGAACAAGTTTTTCTAGTTTTTTGGAATTGATGCCAACACTTTCTGGTTCGACTTCAGATGTGTAATCAATCGGTGAGATGAACGTTGGGTTTGTCATTTTTAAGTATTAACCTACTTATTCCTATTTTGCGCTTATATTATAATCATTGGCATAGACAATGATAAACAGTGAACTAACAAGTGGATTTAGAGCCGTAAGCAAATCATTTAAGCTTTGGTGGGATGATTGGGCAAACCAGGTATTGGTCAGCCTCTTGGCTGTATTACTCAGCCTGACAATTATCTTGTTGCCTGCCAGCTTAATGGGGATTTTTTACGAAACCAATCAACTCATAAATGGCACAAAGACCGGCTTTGTTGGATTTTGGATTGGGTTTAAAAGCCATTTCTTAAAAAGCTTAGCTTGGGGAGTTGTTTGTTTCGCAGGAATCTTCTTTACTGTCATTAATCTCTGGTTTTACATTAATATAAAAGCCAGTTGGGCTTACTTGCTAGTCGGGTTCACAATAATTCTTGGGAGCATTTTCTTCTTAGTACAATTTTATACACCGGGATTCTTTACAATGAATGATGACAAATCATTGATTGGTGCATGGAAAAGAAGTTTCGCTTTTATCTTTTCCTATCCGGTTCATGTCATCGTTATTGGATTTGTGGCCTTGCTCCTTAGCATATTCACTATAGTATTGATATTACCCCTCTTGATTGGATTTCCGCCTTTGGTTTCTCTTATTAGTTTAATTAGTATAAGATCCATGCAATCCGAAGTTAGCCAAACCACCAATTAAAAATCGAATCACCAGTTAGAGTAAAGTTTGAAAAATGGAGCTTTATAACTCAAAAGTTAAGTTAGGTAGATTAAAAGCACTTTATTATCTATAATATGGATTAAGTTAGGATGTAGTTTGCACACTTAAGCCTGGAGGAATTGTGGCAAAGAAAATTTTAGGCTATGTTTACTTGATTTGGAAATGTGCATTTTGCGGCACTGAAAACCCTGGCCCCATTAAATCTTGCACAAGTTGTGGCGCACCCCAACCACCCGATGTGCAATTCGAGAAGGTCGATCAAGAAAAATTCGAATTCATCAAGGATGAAGCGCTCATCCGAATGGCAAAAACAGGCCCTGATAAGCACTGCCCCTATTGCGGCACGCGTAACTTATCTACCGATAATTTATGTAAAAAATGCGGCAGCGATATTAGCATCGATGCAGAAGTGCGCGCCAGTGGGGAAAAAATTGAGGATCGAGATAAAACCCCTGTAAGCCCCACGACTCAGCCAAAGCAACTTTCAAAGGGATGCCTTATCCTTTTGATTCTAGCCATCCTGGTAGCTTGTATCGTCGGCGGCATATTTATCTTCCAGATGTTATCAACCGAAACAACCAATGCCACCGTGGAGGCTGTAGGTTGGGAACGTACTGTTTTGGTCGAAGGGTATACAACCGTCAGAGGACGGACTTGGTATGATGAGATTCCAGATGGGGCAAACCTGGTGGCCTGTTCAACGGAGTATCGTTACACATCAGATCAACCACAAGCCAATGCAACCGAGGTCTGTGGTGAACCATACACTGTTGACACCGGCACAGGCATTGGTGAGGTGAGGCAAGACTGCGAGTATCGCGTTTATGATGATTACTGCGAGTACGAGGGAATGGCTTGGACGGTTATTGATACCTTAACCTTATCTGGTTATGACCTTCAACCAAGATGGCCCAACACAACTCTCAGTTCAACAGAAAGATATGGGCAGCAAAGTGAAACTTACACAATCGTCTTCAATGCAGATGGCGATCAGTTAACCTACACTACCAATAATGTGGACCTTTTTTCACAGGCGGTTATTGGCAGTGAGTGGGAATTAGAAGTTAACCAGCTAGGTGCCATTACTTCAGTTCAGCCTAGTCGATAAGCAATGTTAAACTTTTGAGTTGTTCTAAAACCTAATAGATCATTATTTAAAAATGTGGTGCAGTATTTTCTACTGCACCACTAAAATTTTACTTATAAGCCGGTACTGTTATCCAATCTTTACCTGACTCAAAGGCATAATAAGGTACCCAAACCAAGCCAAACTTATCAAGCAAGATATTCTTCTTTAAGAGTGCAATATTGACCTCTTTAATCGACTCGGCAATTCCAAGTAATTTTTCCTTTACCGATTCAATTTCTTCAGCCATGGTTTGCTCTAACTCTGCCAATTGCTTGGTCAAATATTCAATTTCCTGTTCAGATTCTTCAACTTTTGCTTTTGCGTTAGCAGTCATGCGTCTTTTTGTTACAGAAGTACCCAAGTTGGCTTTTCCAGATCCAAAGATTTTTAATACATTTTCCAAGCCTTTGCCCGCTTCCTCTAATCTGCGCCCAGAAAGTTCCTTTTTATCCCTGTCAAGTTCAAGTTCCTCCCTACGCAATTTAACTTGTATTGCGTCTTTCTGCTTCTCATATTTAGCTTGAACTTTTTTGATCTCCCCATCTAAGGATTCCTTGGCTGCTTTTTCGCAGCGTGCTTTGAAAGCCTCAGGGCTTTCACCGACTTCTGCTTGAATTTTTAGCACATCGTTGTAAAGAAGTTTAAGAGATTGGGTGCGGTAAATCCAATCGATAAAATCTTTGGAGAGGTCTGAAATATTTTTTTCAGTATCAAATGGGTATACTAAATCTCCAAAACTCGCGTCAGGAAGCGGCCCGGATTCAAATTGTTCTAGCTGAAGTGGGTCGACTAAATAATCTTCCCAGCGCACCAGCCCACGCTGTTCCATACCTTCAACCCGTGCTGCAATTTGCGCCTCATGATCAACATTATATGTTCGATCTGCATAGTAAAGCGTAGCTTGACCAAAAGCAGTCGGTTTGTAGAAGTACTTTGGAGATGGCGGGGCACCTTTGAATTGCTGTTTTAAATCGCCCAATGCTTCCGATAAACCGCGGTTAACCGGTAGGTACTGCACAACAACAGAAGAGGACAAAACAGGCTGCATGGTATTGCCTAATGAAAAAGTGGTTTTAGATTCCTCTGTAACAGCCTCCCTGGCTGCCCTTGCAGACTTTCCATTGCTGTCCGCCCCTACTAAAGCGTTCAATTCTGCAAGCCTGTCTCGTGTGATAGGCCCGGTTAGGTAATTCATCGCCCAGCGCGTTGTATAAACCACCGGGGCCTTTGAATGCACATTATGCAGCAGGAAAACCCGCTTACCCAACTCAGAAATGGTCTTGTCAAAATAAGCCCTTTCTAACCCTCCTGTCAGACCTTCCAAGCCGTCTAACAGGCGTTGTTTATCTTGATCAGTTTGCAGTTTGCCAATCATCCACGTACCTGCATTGGACAACGCTTTGTAATCAAGGTCAATAGGGTTTTGGGTTGCTAAAACCAGACCAACGCCAAATGCGCGCGCTTGCTTAAGCATTCTTAAGATGAGCGGTTTACTTGGTGGATTCGCGATAGGTGGAAGGTATCCAACAATTTCATCGAAATACACAATAGCCCGCAATCCGCTTGTGCCGGATTGTGTGCGCATCCAGGTTTCGATGGTTGAATAAAGCAGGGTTATAAAGAACATCCGCTCTGAGTCTGAAAGATGTGCTAAGTAAAATATGCTGTGGCGTGGTTTTCCACTCGACGTGTAAAGAAATCTTTGAATATCCAATGCTGCGCCTTCCAGCCAGGATTGAAAGGCTGGGGCGGCCAGGAAGTTGTTCATTGTCATTGCTAAATCAAAGCGTTCCTTTTCTGGGTAAAACTTTGATAGCGGAAATACCCCGAGCTTTTCAAACGGAGGACTTTGAATTTGCATGATAAGGCTCTCCAAGTCCAAATCTTTGCCCTCACTCCAGGCTGCTTCGAAGATATTTGAGAGTAAAATATGTTCTCTTGAACGTACAGGGTCAATATTCTTCATGCCCATTAATTCCAGGAGTGCTGTCACCGTACTTGCGATGCGCTCACGCAGCAATTCCTTATTGCCTTCCCAAGGGATATCCGGGCATTCCAGCGACGCCAAAATACTTACAGGAAATCCCGAATCGGAACCGGGTGTGTAAATGGCGTAATCTACTTTATCGCCTAGCGCTTGAATTCTTTCTTTGCCAATCCCCCAATCCGCTAAGCCTTTCTGCCAGAGTGAAGATGCTGCTTGCGCTGCTTCAGCGGTAGTTTGGCCAGCTCTTCGGGCTGCGTCAGCATCCACCCAAGGTTCAAAATCGGAAGGCAGTAAGTCCGGGAAGTGTAAAAGATGATTTGTTAGATCTCCTTTTGGGTCTATCAAAATAGCTGGGATACCCTGCAGAGCTGCTTCTTCTAATAGGATGATACCCATGCCCGTTTTACCTGAGCCTGTCATACCGGTGATTACGGCATGGGTGGTCAGATCAGCAGGATCATAGTAAACAAGTTTATCAGTTAGGGCTTGCTTGGATTTTAAGTCAAATACCCTACCAAAAAAGAATTCATCATCTGTCATAATAAAAAGTCCTCCTCACATTGTTTTACTATGAAAGTATACATCATTGATAGACAATTACAAGGAAATAGATTTGTGGCCCCCCAAAAGGGTTAAAGTGCTAGGTTAGGTAACTGTTATTTACGTATTTTTCTAGCTGGATAGAAGATAAGGATGGCATGATTTCCAAGGCACCATCAAAACTTAATCCTGTCGTAACCATGTTAGGAACCGCAATGACAGGAATGCCAGCCCTATTTGCCGCAAGAACGCCATTTGGAGAATCCTCCAACACAAGCGCTTGGTTGGGATGAATATTAAATCTTGAAAGAATCGTTTGAAAGATTTCTGGTGATGGCTTGCTATGAGAAACATCATCCAATGTCACAACTGTATCAAATTCGTCCCATAAACCCATATGGGAGAGATAGCGATTAACCCATGAATACGGTGAGCTAGAACCCACAGCTAATCTTAGGTTAAGGGTTTTTGCTTGGCTGATAAGGTCAACCACACCAGGCATGGGTGGAGATTGTAATAAGACGTTATCCATTTTTTCGCGCATCGTATCGAGATACGGTTGAGCAATGTCATCATTTCCAATTACGTTTCGAAATTCTTGTGAGGGAGAAAATTTTTTTAACCCAAAAGTACCTATTATTTCTTTGTAAGCAGCCAAATCAAAGACTGCACCATGTGCCGAATATAATTCCTGCCAGAGCACAACTTCTACGCTCTCCGTATCCAGGATCAGCCCATCAAAATCAAAAATAAGTGCCCTGAGTTCTTTCATATCTCAAAATATCTGGTTCGAGTAATTATCAATAAGATTACAGAACCTTTCTTAAGTCCGCCAATAACCATGCTTAATGGGCGTGATATCTTCTACCGTAATAAACGCATCCGGATCAGCTTCAAGGATGAGCTGCTCGATGTCTTTCATATCTTTTCGGCGAATGCTGCAATCTAAAAGGGATACAGCACCATCTTTGCCCAGGGCGGGGATCTCTGTAACAGCATAATTAGCATTGCGTAAGGTATCGGCAAGGTTTGCCCCTTTTTGACGACTGATGATATTTAAGTGAACGTATCCAATGGCTAACCTTTTTTCAATTGCCATACCAACCACAGTGCCAGTAGCAAACCCAGCTGAATATCCAATGATATTAAGAATGTTATTAAGGTCATTAATTACAGAGCCAATAACCACTACAAATAACACAGATTCAATGAATCCTAAAACCCAAGAAATACCCCGTTTGCCGCGCATGGTAAGCATGAATCTTAAGGTATCAAGTGCAATATTCAACACTCGTAAAACGAAAATACCAAGAGCGCCTAACCAGGCAATGGGTGATAGAAAGATTTCCATATTAGTTCCTTAACACAATAAGCTTATGCTATATCAGGACCCGGTTCTGCTTCACCAACCACATTGTAAATGGCTGGTTCATAGAGCTTGGTCATGTATTCTTTAACCATGCGCCGCATAGAAAATTGAGGAGCGAGTGTTTTAATGTTTTCTTTGACCCTTGCCAGCCAATCGCTTGGTAGGCCATCAGCAGAACGCATTGTGTAGTAGAGCGGGATGATTTCATTTTCAAGGGTATCATACAGGCTCATCGCATCGGCCTCATCTTGTTTGGATGGGTCATCATATTCAGTATCATCACCAATTGCCCAACCATTGAGACCGTTATAGCCCTCTGCCCACCATCCGTCTAAAACTGAGATGTTTAAAGTGCCATTTAAGGCTGCTTTTTGACCACTAGTACCTGAAGCCTCGCGGGGGCGGCGCGGGGTATTCAACCACACATCCACACCCTGCACCAAGTAGCGAGCCATATTCATATCATAATCATCCAAGAACACCAAGCGACCGGCGTTGCGGGCGTCTTTGACGGCTCGGTAAACTTCTTGAATGAGCAGTTTGGCCGGTTCATCAGCAGGATGAGCTTTTCCTGCAAAAATGATTTGCACAGGTTTTTTCTCGTTTGTGACCATCTTCAAAAGCCGGTCATAATCCCGGAAGAGCAGATTTGCTCGTTTATAAGTCGCAAAACGCCGTGCAAAACCAATCGTGAGCGCATATGGGTCTAAGAGAACCCCACTAGCCACCGTTTGAACCGGGTGGACCGTGGTGGATATCCATTGCTTTCTTGCGCGGGTAACCATATAAGCAACTAGTTTTCGTTTGAGATGACGGCGTACACGCCATAACTCCTCATCTGGGATATTTTCTATTTGTTCCCACAACTCAGGGTCATCCATTCTTTCAAGCCAGTCTGCCCCCAAGTAACGCGTGAATAGGATCGCCATGCGGCGCGCCAGCCATGTGCCTGTGTGGATACCATTTGTTATGTACGAGATGGGAACATCCTTCAAGTCCCTATCTGGCCAAAGATGAGACCACATTTTTCTTGAGACTTCACCATGCAATTCTGAAACGCCATTTTTGAAATCAGATAAACGTAACGCCAAAACAGGCATACTGAACGCCTCTCCACCCCAGGTTTGTGGTACCTTAGCAATGGAAAGGAATTCATCACGATTCATGCCAAGTTCTGGCCAATAATTTGAGAAGTATTTTTCAATTAACCAAATTGGAAATTCATCATTTCCAGCTGGAACAGGGGTATGAGTCGTGAAGATATTGGTCTGGCGAACTTTACTCTCTGCTTCTGAAAAGCTGGATCCCTTTGAGATAAGATTTCGAATTCTTTCTAATGCCAAGAAAGCTGAATGGCCTTCATTCATATGGTAAATAGTTGGGTTGTAACCTAATTTTTCTAGGGCCCGTACGCCACCAATACCAAGTAACATTTCTTGGGAAATCCGCAATTCTAAATCACTAATATAGAGCCGATCAGTCAGTTGGCGATCGTGCGGGTTGTTTTCGGGAATATTTGTATGCATCAGGATCAATTTCACCCGACCCACATTGAGCTCATACAAACGGGCAAAGATGCGCCGGCCAGGCAAATCTAAGCTAATTTTGATTGGTTCGTGGTTCTCATCTAATAAAGCAACCAACGGCAAATCGTCAAAATTGAGTTGCACGTTCCTGGCTTCCTGCCAGCCATCTTCTGTTATGTGTTGTGAAAAGTAGCCAAAAGTATAAAGAAATCCTACCGCAACAAGCGGTAAGCCCAAATCACTTGCTTCTTTGAGATGATCGCCTGATAAAACGCCTAAACCACCAGCATAAACCATCAAGGATTCATGTAATCCAAATTCAAAGGAGAGATAGGCTATTTGTTCGTTTTGGAGCCTTGGATAGGTTTGTGAATACCAGGTATTATTTTGGGTCATGTAATGATCAAACTCACGCACATGTCGATCATATTTTTCCAAAAAGTAGCGGTCTTTAATTAATGCATCAAAGACTGGCCGCTCGACCTTTCTTAAGAAGACAATCGGGTTATGGTTGAGATCTTCCCACAAGATCGGGTCAATCTCCTTAAACATGCGTGCAACTTCAGGGTTCCAAACCCACCATAAGTTATGGGCAAGGTCGGCAAGCCGTTTGATTCGCCGGGGCAAGTCAAAGCTATTCGGGGTTTCTCTAATAATTTTTTCCATTGATTACTATTCTCTTCTTAACATTAAATTTCCTGCCAATAAATTCAATTTGGCAGGATTGACACCCATAAACTGGATGATAATCTCTTAACACCGTCAAATAATACCATATCTTTTTAAGAAATCTTTCCCAGTTGACATAAACAATTATTTAAGTAGAAACTAGGTTTTTTGAGGTCAATTTGATCAGTTTCTCGTAAGAACCTTTTTTCCGCCTCTGTAGCTGGGGGCTGTGATGGGAACAATGGTGCAGAGCCGCTCATCCATCATCCGACTGTAGAGCCTCTGATCGATCTCTTCTGGCATGCTAGCAGTAGTAATCACAGTAGGCAGTTCAGCGCTATAGCGATAATTGAAAAGCTGGTAAAGCTTTTCCCGTGCCCAAGGTGTTGCGGACTGCGTACCTAGGTCATCTAAGATCAGTAAATGCGCCTTTCGAATTTCCTCAAATCTTCGGTCTAAATTCACACTGCTTGTGGGGCTAAAGGTGGAACGTAAGTGATCTAATAAATCAGGAACAACAATCATTAAAGGCGGGTCGCCTAGCTCTGCCTGATAGTTGCCTATAGCTGCAGCGAGATGAGTTTTTCCGCAACCGTAAGGTCCGGTCAACAACAACCAACCTGTGGGTTTCTTAGCATAGGATTTGGTAATCTCGTATGCCTTTTGAAGAGACCGCAAATCCTCGCTCAACAATTTTTCATCTTTCCTTAAATTAAATGTCTCGAAAGTTCTGCTACCATGCAGGCTTAAGCAGGACAATTCATGATGGCCAATATCATCTTTAGGATTGCGATAATCTGGTGCCAGAATTTTAACCTGGGTAACAATTTCTGGGTCCATCAGCCGTGATTTTATGCGCGGCTCAAATTCGCCCAAATCCATATTACTGGTCAGGACAGTAGCAATTTTATTGATGTAGCGGTAATTGATAATTTGGAATAATTTTTCCTGTGCCCAGGGCGTTGTATTCTGAGTTCCAAAATCGTCCATTATCAAAAGCGGGATGTTTCGAATTTCTTCAAAGCGTCCTTCAAAGTTCTTGTCAGCGCCATCAGAGTAAGAAAAGCGCAACCAATCCAACAAATCAGGAACTGTCAGGAAAAGCGTAGGGATACCCATACTTACTGCTTGGTTTGCAATTGCAGCTGCTAAATGTGTCTTACCGCAGCCATATCGCCCCAACAACAACAACCACCCTTTTAATGACCCGGCGAATGATTGGGCGTGATTGAAGGCTTGTTCAAGTGTATCTGCTTGTTGTTTACCTAAACCGACCCTGCCGCGCGGATGAAAAGTCTCAAAAGTTAGTTCCCTAAGAGAATCAAGGTTGCTCAAGAGGAATAAGCGGTCTCTTACTTCTTGAGTAATTTCTTGTTGGCGGCATACGCAGACAAACAACTTACCAAAATCTGGGTCACCAAACTCCACCGCGCGACGGATAAAACCTAACCCATGGCAAATTGGGCAATCGGGCTTTCCAAGACCATAAACATGTTCGCTGGGTGGGGTTTCTTGCGAATTATCCATCTTCTCCAAGCCATTTTTTTCGATATTGCTCTCGATCTTTTGAATCGTTTTGTCTACTTTCTGCATCTTTTGCATTACGACCTTCCTTTTGCCAGGATTCTAAAACAGCATGCACATATTTCCAGTTTCTTGCATTTTTCTTGACAGCAATTTCGATGGCTTCACGTATCCAATAGTCAGGAAATTCTGCCTCATCTTCCTTTAGGATATCAGCAATCATAGGTGTTAGCGGCCCAATATTTTCTTCATAAAGCTTAAAAATATTGGGCTTTTCATCTAGCTTTGAAATCTGACCCTGCCTCAGTTCCTCAAATTTGATAGTGCCAGATTGAAAAGCTTCAAAGGTTGCTCTGCCACGTGGTGAATTCAGCAGGTAAATTGCTGTTTGAGTACGATTATCTGTGATTTCAATAAATATCTTATCTTTGATACATAGGTTAAGCGCTTTTTCAACACGCTGAAGATCATTATCTAGTATTGCAAGAATCTGTTCTGAGGTTTGAAAGACATCAAGCGAAACTGGCAGGGAAAATTCTTTTTGTTTACTCAATAACCAGAAATAGGCTAAAAGAAATTTTAATTGATCAAGATCTGAAATTTTTGGTAATAAGGAATCAAAAAAGGATTTTGGGAAAACTATGCTTTCTGCTTCACCGTTTAGAAACCCAACAAACTGATTATTTTCAATCATGTTGGCAGCTGTTAAAAATTATCTCGAACAGCGGTTTTAAACATCGCCAAATCTTTAATAAAAATCAACTCAATCCCGCCGTGAGTTGGACCATTACGGTGTTTTGCCACGATTAGCGATGCCACATTATGACGGACGCTCTTCTCGTCTAAGGCATCAGGGCGATTGATAAACATCACCACGTCTGCATCTTGCTCCAAGCTACCAGACTCTCGCAGGTCAGAGAGAACAGGCTGTTTATCGGTACGCTGTTCAACCGCACGGGACAACTGCGCAGCGGCTAAAACTGGCACATTCAACTCCCTGGCCATCACTTTGAGGTTACGAGAAATATTCGATACTTCCTGCACTCGGTTATCAGTACGATAATCCCCGGACATCAATTGAAGGTAATCAACGATGACAAGGTCAAGTCCTACTTCCATATCCAGCCGGCGGCATTTTGTTCTCATCTGCAAGGGTGTAATTGCTGGTGTATCGTCTAAGTAAATTTTTGCATTGCTCAAAGAATCCATGGCTGCCATAAGCAATGTCCATTCATTTTCTTTGAGTTTTCCACTGCGCAGGCGCTGTGAATCAATCCCGGTTTCTTGTGCAATTAATCTCTGCACAAGTTGTTCGGATGACATTTCAAGAGAAAACATGGCGATGTGTTTGTTATGTTTAAGGGCTGCATGCTTCATAATCCCAATCAAGAAGCCAGTTTTACCCATGCCTGGTCGACCTGCGACAATGAGAAAATCAGAACGCTGCATACCGCCTAAAACCCTATCAAGATCATCAAGACCGGTCTGCAAACCAAAAACCTCATCAGACCTCTGTGCAAGTGCATCAATGCGTTCATAATAACTATCTAAAACATCCTTAATCGGTAAAAGGTCGTGCCTGATGCGCTGCTCGCTGACACTAAACACTGCCTTTTCAGCTTCATCGACCACAGATGCTATTTTCAAATCTTGTTTATAGGCTAATTTTGCAATATCGTTTGCTGCGCCTAATAATCGGCGGCGAATCGCGTTGTCTTGGATGATTCGCCCATATGCTTCGGCATGCAGCGAAGAAGGGACCTGGTTTGTCAGGCTGACTAAGTAAGCAGTACCACCTATATCATCCAACCTGCCATTATCTGCTAATTCTTTACCAACCGTAATTAGGTCATAAGGCATTTTGGTCTGGTTTAAATGCACAAAAGCTTCCCAAATCCACTTATTTCTATTTAAATAGAAGTCATCCGCATCCAAAAAAGCCGCAACCTCTAAGAATGCCTCCTGGTTGATCAGAATTGACCCAATTAAGGCTTCTTCGGCATCCCGATTGTAAGGCACCCCCATGCTCAAATCACTGCTATTATCATTAATGTATTCTTGGTCACTCATTTATTTGTTCGCCTATTATTAATTGAGACAGGAGTAAAGTCATTTTGGTTTTGGTAAAGCTGATGCTCAATGCCATGCTTTCTTAAACGCATTGACTTAATCGTCCCTACTCGGAGTATCATCCTGTGATTGATCCTTGCCCAAAGTATCTAGAAAATCTTTAAAGATGGAGAGATCTTCTTCTGACTCATCTATCGGGCTGTCAGGTGAGGATTCTTGATCGCGGATATCACGTTCAGGTTCAATTCCTGCAGCAGTCAAAACATCTTCAGAAACATAAATCGGTACATCCAATCTCGTTGCTAAAGCCAATGCATCAGAAGGCCGACAATCGATAAATTTCCGGGTTTCATTTTGCTCTGTAACCAAATTTGCATAAAACACATCTTCCCGTAAAGCTGTGATTTCAACAAATAAGCATTTTGCATCCAGATTTTTTAAGATCGAGCAAATCAAGTCATGCGTTTGCGGCCTGGCCACCTCAATATGCTGCAGGCTAATGGTTATTGCTTCTGCTTCATATAACCCAATCCAAATTGGTAAGTAACGCTCATTATCTTGTTCCTTAAGAACAACAACTCTTTGTTGATTGGTCAGGCTTACTCTTACGCTGTCTATGACACAAGAGACCATCTTGCTCATAATAGACTCCCTTCAGATTCAAGAAATACGATATGTATAAATTCTAACATGCCACCATTCGCCTGGCAACAAAAACAAAAAATAGCGAAATAATTTAAGATTTCAATAATTTCCTGAATTGACTTTCTTTAACATTTTTCTTCCAGAGTATAAATGGTGATATAATCGGAATCCGGCTCATTTACTATTCAGGTGACTCAAGAGTATTATCCTGAATTTATAAATAATTATCTGGTGATGAGTATGCGGGAAAATGACTATTAGCTTGTTCAGGGAATAATTTGTTGATTTTTTTTGCACTCATGTTTGTACCTTTTATTAACTTGCGAAAGGCTTTTTAATTGTCAGTTGATAATGATAGTTTAGTTCTTCTAATAGAAGGCAAGAGAGGAAATCACTCGCTTTTCGCTAAAGAACTAGAGAAAAAAGGATACGATGTTCTCCTGGCGAGGAGTGGGAGTGAGGGTTTATTCCTTTTAGATTCTTACCTACCAGAAGTTATCATTGTTAATGCCGCCTCTTTAAGAACTAACGGCGTTCGAATTTGTCAATCACTGCGCAAACGTCTTGAAAAATGTCCTATTATTCTAATCGTTGCGGAAGATCTGAGCTTGCCCGAACAAGTTGATGCAAATGTGACGCTAAATCTACCTTTCACTGTTCAAAAATTAGCTAACAGGATTAATCTATTCGCACCGATGGATAGTAAAAAAATTTATAGAGTTGGCCCTTTATCCTTAAACTTAGAAACTCACTTGCTTATATGTAATCGGAAGAAAACTCAGCTTACACCCAGGTTAGCAAAACTCCTAAAATACCTGATGGACCGACCAGGCCAAATTATTGGTAGAGAGATTCTGTTTAAAGAGGTCTGGGAGACGGATTATTTGGGGGATACGCGTACACTAGACGTCCACATCAGTTGGCTGCGTAAAGCCATAGAGGTTAATCCCCGCAAACCTCATGTTATTCGAACCATTCGGTCGAATGGTTATAAACTTGAAATCTAATTACTAAGCTGACCATTTTGAAAAGTGGTCAGTTTTTTTATTGTCTACATTAATCCCGTTACCAACGCCAGCAACAAACCGCCAGCTATCACACTGCCTAATTGCCCGGCAGTGTTGGATCCCATTGCATGCATCAAGATGTAGTTTTCAAAGTCTTCATCCTGGGCCATCTTAGCGGAAAGACGCCCAGCCATCGGAAAAGCACTGATACCGCATGCGCCAATCAAGGGGTTGACTTTGTTATGCGTAACAAAAGCCATAAACTTCCCAAACAACAACCCGGCCACAGTGTCAATTACAAAAGCCAACAAACCCAGCAGTAAAATCTGCAAAGTAGAGAAGTTTAAGAAACTTTGTGCGGTCATGGTTGATCCAATTGCTAAGCCTAGAAACAGGGTGGCAATATTTATGATTTCGTTTTGAGCAGCTTTGCTGAGACAATCCACCACCAAACTTTCCCGCAGCAGGTTACCCAACATCAAGGCGGCCATTAAAGGCGCTGCGTCAGGTGCAACTAAGCTAACAATGACCGTGACAAAAATTGGGAAGATGATTAAGGTCAGGCGCGATACTGGTTTAGGTGCGTAATCCATTCGAATCATGCGTTCTTTACGAGTGGTCATCAACTTCATGATCGGGGGTTGAATTATGGGAATAAGACTCATATACGAGTAAGCTGCCACTGCAATTGGCGCTAAAATCTCAGGCGCTAATTTACTCCCCACAAAAATGGCCGTAGGCCCATCAATGGCACCAATCACGCCTATTGAAGCAGCTTGGTTCATTGGGAATCCAAGAAGCAGGGCAAGTAATAAAGTGGCGTAGATCCCAAATTGGCCAGCTGCTCCTAAAAGTACCAAGCTTGGTTGGGATAGCAATGGGCTAAAATCAATCATTGCACCAACACCAACAAAGATTAATAGCGGGAAAAGCTCAGTTTTGATCCCTGCATCATAAATTACTTTCATGAAACCGACTTCATTGGACATACCCAGGTTTGCCATCAAGCAGCCAAAGCCGATGGGCAAAAGTAAAACCGGTTCATATTCTTTCCATACAGCCAGGGCAATCAAGATTAAACCAACCAATATCATGATTGCATTTCCAAAAGTAAAATCTTTGAAACCTCTACTCAGTTCTTCCAGTAAAAATTCAAAATTCATCTATTTGACCCTTATTCCTCAAAACGAAGTAAAGCTTGCCCATGCTGCACTTGATCGCCAACTGAAACTAAAACCTCAGCAACCACTCCATCACGGTTAGAACGGATCGCATTTTTCATCTTCATGGCTTCCAATGTACACAAGGTCTGCCCAACCTTAACCTTCTCGCCAGCTTTAGTTTCAATTGAAATAATCACACCAGGCAATGGTGCATTAATGCTTGCAGAATTTGTTTGTTTTGTTTCTTGCGCCTTTTGTGGAATAGGTGAAACTGCTGACACAGATTTTACCGTGTGAAGTTCTGGTCTTTGTTCTTGCTCCTCTTTTGGCCAAACCTCAAATTGTTCTCCCTCAATCGTGGCAATCACTGGCCTCGCATGAACATCATCAATTTGGACTGTAAATAATGCATCGTTTACTTTGACTTGGATATTCATTGATGTTTCCTTATACCTGGTTTATTTTGCAGCTGCTGAATCCGATTTACACTTTGCCAAAGACTAATCTCAGCCGGTTGGCAGCTCGTCATTATTGAGGGCTGCTTATTGCTCAAATTGATTGCAGCAGCAACAGCAACTGCGGCAATCTTTGGATACATCTTGGTTTTAGGATCAGTTTCAAGTTCAATTGGTATTTCTTCAGCTTCCTGGATTTCGACCTGTTGATCTTTTTTTGATGTTATTTTTACTAAAAGCACCATCAACCCCCAAAGGGCTAGGATGACTACAAATACTAATCCCATCCCTATTGCGGTAATTAACAACCCTGCCTGAATATTTTCCATAGAAATTATCCTCCCACTAAACTGGCATGTTGCCATGTTTTCGTGCAAGTGTTGGTTCAAACTTATTTGAGATCGCTTTGAGAGCAGTGATTAGTTTATAACGTGTTTCAGCAGGTTCAATGACATCATCGATGTAACCTGCACCGGCAGCTGCATATGGGTTTAGATAGCGCTCACGATACTCTGCTTCCAAACGTTTACGTTCTGAAGTTGGATCTTCTGCTTGGCTAATCTGCTTGCGATAGAGGATATTAGTTGCCCCTTCTGGACCCATCACGGCAATTTCAGCAGAAGGCCATGCGTAAGTGATATCTGTTCCTAAATACTTACTACTCATGACTACATAAGCACCACCATAAGCTTTACGCGTTACAACACTGATCTTTGGCACAGTAGCCTCGGAATAGGCAAACAACACTTTAGCACCATGCCTGATTATGCCGCGATGCTCTTGATCCACACCAGGCAGGAAACCGGGGGAGTCGATGAAAGTAATGATTGGTAGGTTGAAAGCGTCACAAAAACGTACCATCCTGCAGATCTTGTCAGATGCGTCAATATCAATAACACCTGCCATATGCGATGGTTCTTGGGATACAACCCCAACCGAAACCCCATCCAAACGTGCTAACCCAATAATAGCATTACTAGCAAAGCCAGCCTGTAATTCCAAGAAGGAACCTTTATCGAAAATCTCTTCGATAGCTGTTTTCATGCTGTATGGTTCGCTTGGATTTTCTGGCACCAGCCTGTTTAACAGCTCCGATCTTCTTTCTGGGGCATCGCCGATTTTAAGTAATGGTGCATTATCTATGCTGTTTGATGGTAAGTAACCAAGCGCAAGACGGCAGAGCGCTAAGGCATCTTGTTCATTTGCTGCCACTAAATGGGCTGTGCCGCTGGTGGTTAGGTGAATGTCTGCGCCTCCAAGGGATTCAAAATCGATCTCTTCACCTGTGACAGTCTTAATCACCTGCGGCCCAGTTAGGAACATAAAGGATTGTTTTTGAACCATGATGATCATATCCGTGACAGCTGGTGAATAAGCTGCTCCGCCTGCGCAAGGACCCATAATCAGGCTGATTTGGGGAACCACACCCGAATACTGTGCGTTGCGCCTAAAAATTTCAGCATAGCCTCCTAGGCTCTTTACCCCTTCTTGAATTCTTGCCCCGCCCGAATCGATCATACCGACAATTGGGCTTCCCGTTCGCACAGCCAAATCCATGGCACGACAAATTTTCCGGCTGTGCATTTCGCCAAGCGCACCACCCTGGACGGTAAAGTCCTGTGCGTAGACATAAACAGTACGTCCATCAACCGTACCATAACCCGTGACAACGCCATCCCCCATAGGAGACTCAGCTTGGGGATCATTTTGCTGCCTGGTAAAAGCTTCTAACTCCTGAAAAGAGCCTTTATCCAAAAGTAAAGCAATGCGCTCCCTGGCTGTCAGGCTTCCTTTGGCATGCTGTTTATCAATCTTATCTTGACCACCGCCGAGCGAGGCTTCTTGGCGCATTTTATTTAATTTTTCTAACCCGGGATCAAGTTGTGTCATATAACTCCTTTAGCTTTTACTTTAGAAGTTGTTGTTTTAATCCATAAGTGAGTTTAAACAACACCACCTATTGTAACATAGACAGGTATGCCGAAGAATCGAATTTATGGTAGAAAAGTGAATAAAAAGAACGAATATTTGTTAATATATTTTAGATTTCTTAGTAAATAACCAAAATAATCGTATAGATTACCCATTTGTTCAAGTGCTTATGATCAATCAGGCTCGCCCAAATAATATGTCATTAGGCGATATGATCCAAAACATTCATCTGCGATGACTAAATAACGGCCTTCTTCAGTTACAGAAATAAACCTCGGCTTGCACAGCGCCGTTTTAGGAGAGCCATCAGCAATATCCGGGACAATCTCCCCATATCGACCGATCAACTCTCCCTTTGTGTTCAAACGGTAGACTGATGTTTGATTGGCTGAATAGGAAAACAAAACATAAGCGTTGCCATCTAAATCAAAATCTAAACTTGAGCCTTCATATTCAAGATTGAGTGCTTTTTGAACTGGAATGCTTTTTTGGACTGCGCCACTTGTGGTGTCTAATTGAACTAGCGCTGTGTCATAATTATGAAGGGCAAATAAGTTGCCCCTTGGATCAAAGCTTAAGTCAACATATCCCAAATTCTGCTGTACTGGGATCTCAGTTTGCAGTCGCCCTTCTCTCGAATCATATTGGCTTAAAAATAATTGGTCATCTATTTCAATTAATGTATAAAGGTTGCCATCAATGGGATTGGTTGCCAACATTTTCGAGGTTTGGCCTTCCCAACTGGAGATTAAAACGCCACTTTGAGTGTAAGACCAGAAAACACCTTTAGCGGCATCTGCTATGATTAGGTCCCCATTTGGGTCTAATTCAATATTGCTAATATTTGTGTCTTCGTCTAAGGAAAATTGATCCAGCAAGTTGCCTTCAATATCATATTTATAAACCTGGTGGGGGGAGATGGCAAGAAATATAAGCCCGAGGTTGCTTATCGCCAAATCAGCAACTTGGCCGGGAAGGCTTTGCTCCCAGAAAAGCAGCCAATCTTGCATAAGATATGGTTTTCCATTAACCTCAATAGAAATTAAACTGGCCAGGTCAGAAGAATTCTTAAACTTCACCTGTACAATGTCTGCCCCAATAGGCTCTGAAACAAGGACTCGGTACAAATTTGCACAGGGGCTTACATTTTCTAAACCTTGTTGGATTTCATCACCTTCTGTGTATAAATGCTGACTTTCCCCACTGGTTTGGTCAAGCAGATCAATGCTAAGAATATCAACCAATGCTCCTTTTATATACAGGTCTACGCTTTCTATATTCAGTTGCTGCTTGTAATACAAAGTAAGGGTTACCGCTTCTTCATTAATTGGCATGCCTTCTAAGGCATTGAAGCAATCTTCCTTACTGCTTAGCCCAATATCGTCTGCGAAATAAGGCTCGGTTATGCTATAGTATGGTGCTTGTGAAATTGGTTCTGAATTAGGTTCAATAATTTCAAGATTAACCGCTGGTATCACTTCTGTGGGTGTGGATTCATGGTTTTGCACAACCTCTGGCTTGGATGATTGAGCAGGGATTTCGGGTGTCTGTATGGGGGTATTATTTGGCTTTAATTCGAACTGATTAGTGTCTGAGAATTTACAAGACGTGAGGATCGAGCCGAGCAGCATGACAACAAGAAGATATAAATGAGCCTTTTTATGCATTGTTAACCTCTTTGTGTAAAAAGAAGCCAAGTTGACCTTTGTAGGTATTTAATTGAATTAGGTTATTGTTTCTATATGAACAAAATATGATTTATTATCGCTACCCGAAAATGATAGAAATTAAGGTACAACTGCATAAAACAGCTGGTTTCCAAACGCAATAAAAGCAGTGCGACTGGATGAAAGCGCAAAAGCCGTAGCACGCCGCTCTGGAAGTGCATCATTGCTTGTGTTAGGCCGGTAGACACGGTTCAGATTCAATCGTAAACTGAACTGGTATATCTCTGCAGCTTCGGGGGCTAAGAAAAAGAGTGAGGGATCAGGCGGGGGCGAATAACTAAGCTGGCCAAATTTTAAATCTTGGATGTTAAGTTTATCTACCCCAACTCTTTCATCGTTGAATTGGGCTGGATCTGAACATTTCAGTGCACTAAATGACAGGCCAGAAGCTAAACAATCAGCAACATGTCCATCGCTAAATAAAATGAAGAGTTCTTCTCCATTAGCTGCAAAATCAATGGCTTGAGATAAATCCATCGGATATTCAGAGAAGTAAGACTCGGGTTCTTCAGAAAATTCGACCCCACTCCCTGAATAAACCCATAAAGCATTGCTAGCCGGATCAAGCAGGTAAAGCATTCCTGAATCGTACATCATCGCTCGAACACCCTGCCAGCCAGTTTCCGGCGGCGTCAGTGACCTGGCAAGTGGTTGCTTACCTGGTGCGCAATATAAAAGCGTGCCGCTTTCATCAACAGCTAAGATGGGTGCCTTATGCGGGTTGTTAATTGGCACCGAAACAACGTCTACCAATTTGCTGACTTTTATGCCATCGTAAACAGAACTCTGACAAACAAAACTTGGGTCAACCTGGTAGCCTCGATTTGTTTGAGTCAGATGTAAGACTGAACCGGCATATGAATCTAAGAGATAAAGATCTGTTCCCAAAGGAATAATTTTTTGAATATCCAAACTAGCAACCTGCTCGCCAATAATGGCTTGCTTGTAAATCAGTCTAACCGCCCCATCCAACTGATCCAGCGCAGCTAAAGCCTGGCTTTCCAAAGCAGTCACTTCTTGTGACTCTTTATAAGACCCAGCTTGATTTGTCCAAAATAACACCTGGTTCCAGGTTTCGCGTTGATCGAGCGTGTCTTCCATCAAAACAGCGTTGTTTGCGGCAGCCTGCGCTTGGGCAAGGTAATACAAATATTGATGTTCCTTACCTCTTGCCATGTAGATACTAAATGCGAAGGCGACAACTAAAATAGGCACAATAATCGCAATGGCCAGCATGGTTCCTGTCGATAGTTTTTCTGGATTGGCAGCCCAACTTGGGAATAGTTTTTGGCCTAATAAGCTAAAAAAGAGCTTTATCTTTTCATTACTTTTTCTAAATCCGGTCAGGAACTTTGCCAAGCCTTTATAAACATCCTGCTTAGAGCTTTCAAGTTCTTTTATAAGATCAATCTTTGGCTTTTCTTGATCTGGGCTGATTTCTGCTTTTGGACTTTCAACAAGTGACTCAAGCGCGCTCTCTCCCTCCATATTAACTTGGTCAATAGCTCCTTCTGATTGTTGAGATAAGTCACTCACAGGGTTGAAATCATCAGCTTCCAAGTTTACCAATTTAGATTCTTCTACAAGGGGTTCACTTGGAATGGATGAAGCCATTTCCTCCTGGATTGGTTGAAAAAGCGGTAAGTCTTGAACCTTAACTTCATCCGTCGATTGCTCAGCTTGGTCCATTGCTTTTGCTAAGGGATCGTTTAGCTGATCAACGGGGGTTGATGGGGATTGTTTGATGCCAGGTTCAGTTGCAAAAGCAGATTTTTTGGGCTCTTCCTTGGTTTCAGCCTTTTTTTGCTCTGGCAAGTACCTGATTTTTCCGTCACCCTGAACAACCTGGATAAGACCAGCAATTTGATCAGCTGGAATTTGGTGATGCAGCCTGCGCCAAAGCTGCTCAAGGTTTGGTTTTCCTGAATGAACAAGCGTGCCAGCATCCCACGATTGCGGCGGCAGTGGGGAAAGCAACACGTAATCACCTTGCTTTAACCCGCTTTGGTAATACCGCACATTTGGGGTCCGACTTACTCCTAAACCCCTAACGCCAACATCAGCATCAAAGAAATGCTGTAAACCGACATCATTGACCAGGAAAGCATGGGAAGATCCACATTGGGCTATAAAGAGGGTATCGTGGTGAATGACACCTAAAGAAAGGTGAGCAACTTGCCGATCGCGATCCTCAAAGAGTTTCAGGTTTTGTTCCAAGAGAAAAACATTTATTTCATCTATCACGGTTCGCATGGCTGTCGTTACAGACCCAGATGTCTTAAAGAAGTCAGCTGATAAACGCTCTTGCCATTCATGGATAGTCTCACGATTAAATGTTTTGCCCCGTTTAATTGATAGCAACATCAGCAGTAAATCATCTTGACGCCCCCGAGCAGCTCTTTTACCGGCTGAGGTAGCGAAAAAACCTGGTGTTACTCCCGCCAACTGCCCAGATTCATACGTCATTGAGTGAAGTATTAAATCAAATTTCATATGCTTATCCCAAATTTATTCAAGTTACACTTTATATAACCATTATACATTACACAAATTCTTCTGAAGGTTATAATAATATCCATGGAATTTAATATCATTGATAACCCAGCCTCATGGCATGAGATAAATGCTGAATGGCATGCACTTGTTGAATCATGTGCAATTAATATGCCATTTTTAAGTTATGTATACCAACGCAACTGGTGGGAGACACTTGGTGGTGGTGAGTGGCCTGCAGAAAATTCTTTTCTCAGGATTATCACAGCTAGGAAAGCAGGCAAATTAATTGGGATTGCCCCATTATTTCTTACACAAAAGGAAGATCACGAACCCGCTTTGCATTTTATTGGTTCTTATGAGGTTTCCG
>Ga0209723_1002737_pt1 | contig 22808 bp, 23 predicted proteins | sample BiotimSIPDNA_2_FD_185750 | JGI IMG/M metagenome (GOLD analysis project Ga0209723, IMG submission 185750) | Anaerobic biogas reactor microbial communites from Washington, USA - Biogas_R2 time_0 SIP DNA (SPAdes) (version 2) | ecosystem: Engineered > Bioreactor > Anaerobic > Unclassified | place...
AAGCAGCTGTCATCTTTGAAGCCGTGACAAAGGGGATAATACCCAATAGAAATATGAAGGAGAGCGGCCTACAATTCATTGGACTCATTCCTGAAACATGGCGTTGTGTAAAGATAGCAAGAGTTCTTGAACGTTCGAAGGATGGCATACGTGTTGGACCGTTTGGCAGTTCATTGACCAATGCTGTTGTTTCAGCGGCAGAGGGGAAAATAAAAATATACGGACAAGCAAATCTCATTAGGAAGGATTTCGCTTATGGTGATAAATATGTGACAGAGGAAACATATCAACGACTAAAGGAATATGAAGTTCGGCCAGGCGATGTTGCAGTATCAATGATGGGCACGATTGGTAAATGTTGTGTTGTTCCAAGCGGTATCGATTTGGGTATTATGGATTCTCATTTGATAAAAGTTCGTTTGAACGATATGATCTTACCCAAGTATTTTGAATACGTATATGAGAGTTATGCCGTATTCGAACAACTGAAAAATCTTTCTAAAGGCTCAATCATGTCTGGCTTAAACTCCTCTATTGTTAAAAGCGCATATATCACATTGCCAGATATTTCTGAGCAAGCATCTATTGTTACATTCTTAGATAGACAATGTGGGATTATTGATTCCCTTATTGCAGAGAAACAATCCTTGATTGAAGATGTTGAAACATACAAACGCTCATTGATCTATGAAGCTGTCACAGGCAAACGAAAGGTGGTGTAAGTCATGGTGGAGAATGAGAAGCTTTTTGAGAGCAAAATAGAAGAGTACCTTATCTCCCCTGCAGGCGGGTGGCTTAAAGCTGACGATTCCGGCTACTGCAATCATGATTATCGGGGCATGGCATTGGACATCGTTACCTTGACAGATTTTGTAAAAGCCAGTCAACCCATGGCATGGCGGCGCTTTGAACGCATGTGCACCATCGATCCGGTGAGACAGTTTTATAAGGCCTTCGACAGTGCAGTGCAGCAGGTGGGTCTGGTAGATGTTCTTCGTCATGGGTTCAAGCACCGTGGCGTTCAGTTCACTGTATGCTACTTTGCACCGGAATCCACCCTGAATGATCTTGCGGTCGCCAACTATCAGAAGAATGTATGCCAGTGCATCCGGCAGTGGCATTATTCTGAAACTACCACCAACACTGTGGACATGATGTTGGCTGTCAACGGCATCCCGGTGGTGGCAATTGAGCTTAAGAATCAGCTGACCGGGCAGAGCATTGACGATGCAAAACGTCAATGGATGTATGCCCGAGATCCTAAAGAACCGTGCTTTGGCCAGAATAAACGAATCCTGGCCTACTTTGCCGTTGATCTGTATAATGCCGCCATGGCGACAAATATAGACCGGGACAAAACGATTTTCCTGCCCTTCAATCAAGGCAGCAACGGCGCAGGCAATGACGGCGGCGCGGGCAATCCGCAAACCGATGATGGCGACTATGTAACCAGTTATCTCTGGAAGGAAGTCTGGCAGAAGGATAAGCTGCTGGACATTATCCAGAAGTTCATCAACGTCCAAAAGGAAGAAATCAAAACAAAAGGTGCTGATGGAAACCAGCGGATGGAAACGAAGATGAAAGTCATCTTCCCTCGCTATCATCAACTGGATGTTGTTCGCAAATTGGTTGCACATGTGCGTGGCAACGGCGCGGGGCATAACTATCTGATTCAGCATAGCGCGGGCAGTGGCAAGTCCAATTCCATCGCGTGGACGGCATACCGCATGGCCAGCCTGCATGATGCCAACAACGAGCCTATATTCACAAGTGTAATCATTGTGACTGACCGCCGGGTGCTGGATCAACAACTTCAGGCTACGGTCTCCAGCTTTGATCATACCCTGGGTACAGTGGTGACCATTGACGAAAAAAAGAGTAGCTGGGATCTGCGTAACGCCATCAACGATGGCAAACGCATCATTGTTTCCACACTGCAGAAGTTCCCGGTTATTTACGAGCAGATCAACGATGTATCGGGAAAGCGGTTTGCTATTATTGTCGATGAGGCACATTCCAGCCAGACAGGTAAAAGTGCTTTGAAGCTAAAAGAAGGCCTTGCCGACATGGGTGATGCTTTGAAGGAGTATGCCGAGATCGAAGAGGCCGCTCAGGACGAAATCGATAGCAAGGATATTCTGGTTCAGGAAATGCTGTCCCAGGGACGGCATAAGAATCTGTCCTTCTTTGCGTTTACCGCGACGCCGAAAGGAAAAACCCTGGAAATCTTCGGCGAACCTTATCCGGACGGCTCGTTCCATCCATTCCACATCTACTCCATGAAGCAGGCGATTGAGGAAGGCTTCATTCTGGATGTGCTGGCCAACTATGTGACCTATAAGATGTGCTATCAGATTGCCAGCAACACACCAGAGAACCCGGACGTTCCGACTTCCAAGGCTATCAAGACCATCAAGCGTTATGAGGAACTCCATCCGCACAATCTGGAGCAGAAGGCCGCGATCATTGTGGAGACCTTCCGCGATATCACCAAGAAGAAAATCGGTGGCAGGGGCAAAATGATGGTGGTCACCGCCTCCCGTCTGGCTGCAGTCCGCTACTATCACACCATCAAAAAGTATCTGCGGGATAATAACTATGACGATGTGGAGATCATGATTGCCTTCAGTGGATCGTTGAAAGATCCGGACGATCCCAATAGCCCTGAATACACCGAGAGCAGCATGAACATAGATAGTAATGGCCATCCCGTCCGCGAGAGCCAGACCAAGGCAGTATTCCACGAAGAAGGCGATGTTCTTATCGTCGCTGAAAAGTATCAAACCGGCTTCGATGAGCCTCTGTTGCATACGATGATTGTCGACAAGGAACTGCGCGATGTGAAGGCCGTGCAGACTCTCAGCCGTCTAAACCGGACTTATCCTGGAAAAGAAGATACATATGTGCTTGACTTCGTCAATCCGGTTGAGCGCATCCGCGCTGCGTTCCAACAGTTCTATCGTGAGACGAGTCTGGACGAGGAGATCAATTTTGACCTGATTTACACGACACAGCGCATTCTGCACGAATATGGCATTTATACGACCGAGGACATTGAGAAGGTTACCAGCATCTATATCGATGAAGAAGTGCGGGCATCCAACTCCACGCAGTCCAAGATATCCAATGCCCTGCTACCTGTCGCTGAACGGTATAATCAGTTGAATCAGGATCAGCGCTACCAGTTCAGGCGAGAAGTGCGTAATCTGGTGAAATGGTATAATTACATCAGCCAGATTACCCGCATGTTTGATAAAGAGCTTCATAAGGAATACATCTTCTGCTCTTATCTGGCCAAGCTGTTACCGGGCGATCCGACCATTGACTTCAATCTGGATAACCGCGTCAAGCTGGAATACTATCAGCTCTCCCAGACATTCAAGGGTGCAATCGAACTGGAGGACGAGTCTGGTTCTTGGAAACCGACAAACCCGAAAAAAGCCGGAGCCAAGAAGGAAAAACTCAGTCCCCTTGAAGAAATCATCCAGCGAATCAATGAGGAATTCATGGGTGAATTCACGGATGCCGACCGCGTCATCGTAGAGGATTTGTACAACCGCATGAAGAAAGATGAAGATGTCCAAAAGGCTGCGCAGACGGATGATCAGCAGGTGTATCACCGCAGCGTATTCCCCGGCATCTTTGATGACACAGCCATGGAAGCCTACGCGCAGAATCAGGAAGCCTACATCCAGCTTTTCCAGGATGCAAAGAAGTACCATGCTGTGCAGGCGGCGCTGGCAGACAGACTGTACAAGGAACTTCATGGGAAGAGCCAAGAGTAGGAGGCAGAGTCATGAAGGGTTCAGAAGCACGACTCCTCGGATTTATGGAAGGCGCAGACAAGCGCTACATTATTCCGGTGTACCAGAGGAAGTACGACTGGAAAATCGAAAACTGCAATAAACTATACGAAGACCTGAAGAAGATCATTCGGAATAAGCGCAGCAGTCACTTCTTTGGGAGCATCGTTTCTCAGGTTGTGCCCGATGGCAGCAAAATCGAATACCACATCATTGATGGGCAGCAGAGATTGACAACAGTCACGCTCTTGCTGTTAGCCATCAGCAATCTTGTGAAAGAGGGACGTGTTCACACCGAGGAGGATGACCTGAACCAGCAGATCCTGCAGCGCTTTATCATCGCCCCCTGGGCAAAAAAAGATGATAAGATCAAGCTGAATCCTGTGCGCGGCGATCGCTCTGCTTTGGAAAAGTTGTTCGGCCCGGCAGAAGATTATGAGCGCGGGTCAAATCTGACCATCAACTACCAGTTCTTCTATGACCAGATTCTGAAAGAAGAGGTCACCATCGATGAGCTTTATGATGCCATTGGAAAATTAGAGATCATAAGCATCACACTCGACCATGGTGATGACCCACAGCTTATCTTTGAGAGCCTGAACTCAACTGGCCTTGCTCTCCAGGAAGGCGACAAAATACGTAACTACATCCTCATGGGGATGTCTCCCAAGGATCAGGAGCATTATTACGATGACTTCTGGACAAAGATTGAAAAAGCCACTGATAATGATGTCAGCGGGTTTGTTCGTGACTACCTGAGCATCAAAACGCTTGTCACACCGACGATTAATAATGTGTATCAAGCTTTCAAAAGGTACGCAGAGGAAGCGGAGCTTCCCGTTGAGAATTTGCTTTCTGATCTGCTGCGTTATGCACGGTACTATGAAAAGCTTCTCACCTGCAAAAGCGGCCTGAATAATAAGAGACTGGACGATTGTATCTATCGTTTGAAGCGTTTGGAAATCGTTGTCACGCGCCCGTTCTTCATGGAAGTGCTCCGGCTTAACCAGGACAAAAAGCTCTCTGTTGACGAAGTACTGAGGATCTTCGAAATCACAGAGAACTACCTATTCCGCAGGAACATCTGTGAAGTGCCGACGAATGCTTTGAACAAGATCTTCCTGAACCTGAATAAAGAAATCTACCGCTATGACAGCACCCCGTCCAATTATGTCGATAAATTCATCTATGCCCTGCTGTCTAAGCGGGAGAGCGGCAGATTCCCGGATGATGCTGAGTTTACTGAAGCACTGGAAACAAAAGCTGTTTACCAGATGCGTGGTAAATACAAGGCATACTTATTTGAACGGTTGGAAAATTTCGGTACGATTGAATCCAAGGATGTTTATACCCACCTGGATAATAGTGTTTACTCAATCGAGCACATCATGCCGCAGCACCTAACGCCCGCTTGGGTTGAGTCCCTCGGCCCAAATGCTGAAGAAATCCATGCGACCTGGCTTCATCGCCTTGCGAATCTGACCCTTACCGGCTACAACCCGAATCTGAGCAACAATCCCTTCGTCGATAAGAGGGATGCAGAAAACGGCGGATATAAAGCAAGCGGTTTGAGAATGAACCAGAAGATTGCTCAGAAGGACACTTGGGGCTTGCCTGAACTGGAGGAGCGGAATTCTGAACTTCTCGCATATGCGAAAAAGATCTGGTCTTACCCTATCACCACATTTGTTCCGGCTGAAAAAGAGTTCGATTCCTGCACACTGGATGATGAAAATGTTGATCTTACGGGCCGGGATATTGTGAAATACAGCTATCAGAATCTTGAACAGCCCGTTACGAGTTGGGCTGATATGCTGGAGCACATAATAAAATACATCCACCAGAAGGATAAATCCGTCCTTTCCAGCCTGGCATACAGTCAGAGCAGCAGCACCGATCTGGCGATTTATATCAGCACAAACCCAGATAATCTCCGGAGTGCATTCAAGGTTGATGAAGATATCTATTTTGAAAAGGGATCAAGCACGACCCTGAAAATGTCCGTTCTGCGTCGGTTGTTTGCTTTGTATGGCCTTGACCCGATGGATTTGGTGTTCTACCTGCGGGATGCCGAAAGTGATAAGGCGGCGGATGAAGGCCGCTATGAATTACGGAAAAGATACTGGACATATGCTCTGCCCATCATCCAGCAGGCGCATAGTCATCGTGGCTCCTTTAGCAATGTCACTCCCGGGACAAGCAACTGGTGTTCTGGCTACTTTGGTGTCGGCGGATTCAGCATCAGCTGTGTTGCTAACTACAACGAAGCATGGGTCGCCATCTGGATGAGCAGCAGTGATGCGGCAAAAAACAAGAGGGGGTTTGATCTGATTTACGCTCACAAGGATGAAATCGAACACGAAATTGAGAACTATGATCTATCCTGGGCGCGTGCAGATGAGCATAAAGCTTCCTGGATTGCCTATACGCTTAAAGGCGTCAGTATTACCAATGAATCTGACTGGCCGAGAATGGCAAAGTTCCAAGCAGAGTGGAGCGCCAAAATGGCGGACGCGATGATTCCCTACCTGTCTGAATTGGGGTCATCAGCGGAGATCAGTCCGGAAAAGGCTGAGAAAAACAAAGCGCTCTTACAAATCTCTACATTGGCTAAGGAATGGGCTGGAAGCAGGGCAGAAAAAGGGCTGGTGTCGATTGACTTTGATCGATGCAATCGGACGTATATCAGATTCCGTACGCCATTCATGGATAAACTCATCCCAGATGCTGATGGCACAAAGAGCGGTTGGAATACTACAAACCACTATTTCTATGAAATCGTAAATCGGACTGGAAATAGCACTTATATACAATTGGCTCTCAGTTCAAAGGAAATGCCCCAGGGGCAGCTTGAATTGAGTGATCGAATTAACGAAATCTATCCGTCAAAGTATGATAAGCAAGGGTGGCAGTGGAGAACGCCATTCAGAACGGAGACAATCAGTTTTGACGATCTCGCTGACAAAGATGCATTCTTTACTAAACTGGATGAAAGCCTCCAGCGCATTTGGGAGTTTGAAGAAGACTTGCAGAAAAAACTCCAATAAACAAGCATAGCGCCCGCCATCGTCGGTGAGCGCTTTTTTTCAATCCTTCCTGTACCATTCCGTCTCATACCCGTCGGCCCGCAGCACGGCCCCCGGAAGCCAGGGCGGTACCCGGCCCATCTGCTCACAGATCGCCTGCAGATCCACACCCTGGCTGGCCTCGATGATGAGCTCGTCGTGAATGTGCCCGCAGATGAAGCAGTGGCTCAGCGTCCGCATGGCGTAACACAGGATGTCCCTGCTGATTGCCTGCACGATGTTTTCCACGAATTTCGGGCCGTAACTTTCGATCCGCTCCCATTTTTTCGTCGCACCGACGCCTTCGTAGGTGACGGATTCGCCGCCGAATTTGTTCTCGCCGATCTTCGGTTTCACGTAGGCCAGCCGCCTGCCGGACGGAAGCTGAATGAACAGCATGGCGCTCTGGTAAACGAACCGGATGCCATGTGTCTCCGTTGCCGTCCGCATGCGGATCGCCGTCTTTACTGCATCATCCACATCCCACCAGAAAGCGACGATGTTCGGATTGGACTGCCGCCATGCGGACACCAACGGCTGGAGCTCTTCCTCTTTAAGGCCCATTTCCAGAGCACCCATTGCTTTCAGAGCGCCGACGCCTTCGTAGGTGACGGATTCGCCGCCGAATTTGTTCTCGCCGATCTTCGGTTTCACGTAGGCCAGCCTCCTGCCGGACGGAAGCTGAATGAAGAGCATGGCGCTTTGGTAAACGAACCGGATGCCATGTGTCTCCGTTGCCGTCCGCATGCGGATCGCTTTCTTCACGGCATCGTCCACATCCCACCAGAAGGCGACAATGTTTGGATTGGATTGCCGCCATGCGGAAACCAGCGGCTGGAGCTCTTCCTCTTTCAGACCCATGTCCAGAGCGCCCATTGCTTTCAGAGCGCCGACGCTGCCGCCGTAGCCGAGTGCCAATTCGGCGATTTTGCCCTTCTGCCGGAGATGACCGTTCACTCCATGTTTTTCCACGGGTACACCAAACATCGCGGATGCCGACGCGCAATAAATGTCGCCGTTGTTGCGGAAAACCTCTGTTCTCCATGCTTCCCCGGCCAGATGGGCGATCACCCTTGCCTCGATGGCGCTGAAGTCGCTGACGATAAATTTGTATCCGGATTTCGGCACGAAGGCCGTCCGGATCAGCTGACTGAGGGTATCAGGCACATCCTCATACAGCAGTCGGAGCATCTCATAGTCCCCGGCCTTCACCAGGCTGCGGGCGGAGGCCAGATCCGGAATGTGATTTTGCGGCAAATTCTGCAATTGTATCAGCCTGCCAGCCCAGCGTCCGGAGCGGTTGGCCCCATAGAACTGGAACATGCCACGGCAGCGACCGTCAGCGCAGGCACAGTTCTCCATGGCGATGTATTTTTTCACGCTCGACCGGGCAAGCTGCTGACGGAGTTCCAGCGCCTGGGCCAGTTCCGGTGGCGCGGTCTTCAGCAGTTCCTTCACGGCTTTCTTGTCCAGGGAATCCACCTCCACCCCATGATCCGCCAGCCACTGCTTCATCTGAGCCACAGAATTCGGATTCTCCAACTGTGTCAGCTTCTGCATTTCAGCGGACAGCTCATCGCGGGACTGGGCATCCAACTGGATGGACTGCTCGACCATCTGCCGATCCAGACCGATGCCTCTGTCGTTGATCTGCTCGGACAGGTGGTATTCCTCCCAGACGGAATCCGGAACCGGAAACTTGGCCAGCACCTTCTGGATGGACATCTCCACCTCCACATCGCGCTTGTTGTACGCCTTGAAGGTGGCCCACTTGTCTGGCGCGTGCTGCGGGTGGTTCCAGAGCCTGCCGCCGTTGACCTTCGTCGGCTTGCAGGGTACGGAAAAGTATTTGATCAGCGACTTGCCCTCTGTCATCTTCTGATCCTGCAGCTTCAGCACTGCGCCGACACCCTCCAGCGACAGCGGCAGTCCAATGTATGCCGACCAGATCAGGGAGCATTTCCATGATGCCGGGTTCAGATAGTTGCCGACGCTGTCCTCCGGGATGCTGTAACTGCAGAATAGATCTGGCCGGTTCTTCCGCAGCCACGCCGACAGACAAATCCGCTCAAACGCCGCATTGAACGCCCATTTTGTCACAGACTCGTCCACAATGGCCCGCAGCACGTCCTCCGGGATTTGCTCCCCGCAAGCCACATCGATGACGGACACTTCGCCGCCGTTGACGGAATAGCCGAACAGCAGGATTTCAAACTCAGGGTCTTCCGTATATCTGTACACACCGCTCTTGGAAAGATCGGTGCCGGATTTCGTTTCCAGGTCAATGGAGAGATATTCGATCATGTGTCCTCCTGAAAAAAGGCGGCACCAGTCCTGCCGATGCCGCCTTGTCGTTATGCCTGCTCGATGATTTTGTCCAGTGCTTTCTGCTTATCCCTGTGGCGTTTCACCATTCTGACGATGCCGCGAACGGCACTATAGATGTTATAGATGAACGCAACAGCGATCAGGATAACAAGGGCCTCAAAGGCGAAGGTCACCAAGAACATCTTCATAGATTCATATGTGATCATTGTCATCATTCCTTTCATGCCGGGCAGCGGAGCTCATCACTCTGCCGCCCGGCTTTTTTTGTCTCAGGACAGGAAGTCCTCATCGTCGTCGGTGGCGAAATCGTCCTCGGCGCGGCTGCGGCTTCCCATGGGCTCGCCGTCCCGGATCTTCTGCAGGTTGTTCAGCCCGCAGGCGATACCCTTGTTGCCGTTGCTGTTGAAGGCGTACAGGTTGATGCTGGCCCGGCCATAGACGCCGGAGTACACCTCGGAGCGATCCAGGATGGGATTGCAGTCCGCATCCACGATTCCCGGAGCGGTGCTGCTGTTGGCGTTGATGAACATGCACCCGGCATAGGCGGGATCGCCCTTGCGCTCCTTGTCGCCGTCGCGGAGGGGCAGCTTCAGGCTCTCCAGGTCGGGGACAAACTTGCTGTTGCCGCGCAGCTTGCTCTGGCCTTCCTCATACGCGGCCTTGATGGCCCGGTTGATCTTCTCGATGGTGGCCGTGTCGGTCTTCGGAATGATCAGGGAGACGGAGAACTTGGGGGTGGAACCGTTGATGGACTTGGCCTCCCAGACGTTCGCATAAGACCAGCGGGTGTTGGGGCCAGTGATAACCTTGGTGGGATTGACAAACTTACTCATGATCTTTTTCCTCCATAAAATCGTTTTTCGCAGTGTTCATGGCCGGACGCTTATCCGACTCTGGTACTAAGGTTGGCTTTCCCGGCGGCTTGAATGTCAGCCCGCCCAGGATGTCGTCGAATCGTTTCTTGCCCAGAAGCGCTTTCATGGCGGTGAGGCCCAGCAGCTTCCGTTCGTAGGGGTCTTCGCCAGCCGCTGTGACGGCGGCAGCTACGGCTTCCTCATTGGTGTACCTGGTGACAGAGCGTCCCTCCACAACTTTGAAGCCTGGGTAGTGTGTGCCTGAGACCGCCTGCTGCAGCGCGTATTCCTTCACGTCGCCGCCCCATGCGATCAGTTCATCGATCCGGGGCAGGATAGCGGCAATCTCGTCATCGGTGAGCTCGGAGGGAACCTCGAAGTCATACCGGGCCATTTCCAGGTTGTACTCTGTCCGTTTCCGGCAGGTGGCCTTCGCGGTGCAGAACTGGCAATGGTCTCCGGCTTTGAACTCACCCTCGCCGTTGAAGGCCTGCCTGGCTGTGGGAGCCAGCACATTCTCGGCCCAGCCGAGCAGGTCAGCCTTGCTCATTTCGAAGGTGGAAATGTTCTCCCGCCGGGGCTGGAAGATCGTCATCCGCACTATGCTCACATCGTAGATGCCGTCGAAAGCCTCCAGCAGGCCCAGCGCATAGCACATGGTCTGCGGATTCTGTGTCGCGTCCACCATGATGCCCACACCGTATTTCAGATCGATCACGTGGAGCACATCGTCGGCCACAATGCAGGCGTCCCCGGTGCCGAACCCTTCAGGCACCCACTTGGAGAAGTCCAACCGCTGCTCCACCAGCACGATGGGATCAGAGCAGTGCTTCCTGGCCTCGGCCAGCTGCTCCATGACGAAGGCACAGTAGGCATCCGTGCAGTCTGCCATCTCCTGATCGAAATACTCCAGATCCTCCGTGGGGTCTCGCGCCTTCATGCCCAGCGCCTTCTGCACCTTATAGGCCGCAAGCTCATGTGCATCGGTGCCCTGCTGGGCATAAGGTGAAGCTCTGTCCGGGTGTGCCGCGCACAGCTTTGCACTGGGCGGGCATTCCAGCCAGCGGTGACTGGAGGATGCGGAGAGTAGCGCGTGTTTAGCCATGGAGCGCCTCCGCTTCCGCGACCAGATCCGGATACTTCGCCGGATCAATGTCCGTGAGGCTCCCGCCGTCGCTGTACTTCCTGACCAGGGCCTTAGCTTCATTGCGGAAGCCGTTCTGGGACAGATCCGCGAGGATGGCCCGGACTTCTTCCTTCGTGTACGCCTTCGGCGCGGGCGTTACCGCTACAGGCTCAGCAACCTTAACAGGCTCCTGCAGTTTCGGCACCGCGTTGTCGTTCCCGGAGAAGAATTCCCTCACGTGGGCGACCGCCCGAAGGACATCCTCTCCGCATGTGATTACCGCTTTGACGACCCGCGTAAGGTCATCCAATGTTGTTGCCAGTTCGCTCATTTTGCTCATGGTTGTCTCCCTTCATCATTACACGTTTTGCCAGCTGCTTGGCCACCACGCTGATGGCGATCAGCACCTCGAACAGTTCCTCATCCGTCGCCTGCTCCACCGGGGCAGGCTTTTCTTCACGCATCGCATCCTGCATCTGCAGCACCTCTCTTTCCGAAGGACTCTGTGTCCCTCCGTCCCCTTACGGACAGTCGGGAATGTGGTTTTCCGGTTTTCCTGAAACTTTTTTTCGAAGCCGCCTCCTGTCGTCCTCAATCCCTATCGGACAGCGGGCGGTCTGTTTTTCCGGTGCCGCTGCATATTTCCCCAGGGGCACACACGCATATAAAAGGAAACGAAATTTTCCCGTCCCAAAACCGGAAAAAACGTCCTCCGACTGTCCGTAAGGAAGCGGAGGACGCATGGGCGCTCCTCACATTACAGGAAAGGAGCGAGTCCAATGGGGCAAGCGACGATTCAGGAACCCGGGAATAAACACAGGTTGGAGGTACAGGCATGAAGTTGATTTTGCAGACGGCAAACATCGTCGGCGATGAGAAGAACTGCCTCTACCCGAACAGGGCGGAGGTCACCAACGCCGAGGAGCTTCAGGAAGCCGTCAAGATGGATCACGTGTGCGCGGAGTATGACAACGACTACCGCAGCAAGGAGAACTTCCGTCAGTCCAATGTTCTCGTCATGGACTGCGACAACGACCACACGGAAAACCCGGCTGAGTGGATCACGCCGGAAAAACTGGACGAGATGATGCCGGATATCAGCTACGCCATCGCCTTCAGCAGGCATCACATGCTGGAGAAAAACGGCAAGGCACCCCGGCCCAAGTTTCATGTGTACTTTGAGATCGAGCCCACGCAGGACGCCGATTACTACGCGGCGCTCAAGGAAGCCATCTACCGGAAATACACCTTCTTCGATGACAACGCCCTGGATGCCGCCCGGTTCATCTTTGGCGCGGATGTGGGTGACGCCATCTGGCATGAAGGCTGGCTGACCATTGACAGCGAGGTTGAGATCGGCACTCCGATAGAACGGAACGATACAGGCCGCGTCGGTAACGTCATCATCGCAGGCACACGGAACAAGACCATGTCCAAGTTTGCGGGCCGGGTCATCATCCGGTACGGCAATACGGACAAGGCTCATCAGATCTTTATGGATGAGGCGGCAAAGTGTGAGCCGCCGCTGGATGACGAAGAGCTCGCGACGATCTGGGCCAGCGCCGTCCGCTGGTACGAGAAGAAGATCAGCAAACAGGACGGCTATGTGCCCCCGGATCAGTACAACGCCCAAGAATTCATGAGCCTGAAGCCCGGCGACTATTCCGACATCGGTGAGGCCAAGGTGCTGGCGCGGGAGTACGGCGACGAGCTCCGATTCACCGACAGCACGGATCTCATCCGGTACAACGGCATCTACTGGCAGGAATCCAAGCAGATGGCCATCGGTGCCATGATGGAGTTTCTCGACCTGCAGCTGCAGGACGCGAAGGATCAGGTTGCCGCGACGAAGCAGGCGCTGCTGGACAGCGGTGTGTCCCAGGAGGATGTGGCTGCAGGCGGCAAAACGCTGTCGAAGGCTGTGTCCGGCGACGATCAGCTGAAGCTGCTCATGGCCTACATGTCGGCCCTGCAGTATTACGCCTTCGTCATGAAACACCGCGATTACAAGTACGTCATGTCCAGTCTGAACCAGGCCAAGCCCCTGGTGCTGATGGACATCAACCAGCTGGATGTGAATCCTTATCTGCTAAACACGCCGGAAGCCACCTATGATCTGCGCAGGGGGCTGGATGGAGCGCAGGAGCATGATCCGCTGGATTACCTGACCAAGTGCACCAACGCTTCTCCCGGCGATGCCGGAAAGGATCTGTGGCTGGATACCGTCAGCCGCGTATTCTGCAACGACCCTGAACTGATCGATTATGTGCATACCATCGTGGGCATGGCCGTCGTCGGCAAGGTGTTCTCGGAAGCCCTCATCATTTCCTACGGCGACGGCGCGAACGGCAAGTCCACCTTCTGGAACACACTGGCCCGGGTGCTGGGCAACTACAGCGGCATGATGAGCGCCGACGCGCTGACGGTTGGCTGTAAGCGGAACGTGAAGCCGGAAATGGCGGAGCTCAAGGGAAAGCGCCTGATCATTGCCGCTGAACTGGAGGAAGGCATGCGGCTGAACACCAGCACGGTGAAACAGCTGTGTTCCACCGACGAGATCGAGGCTGAGAAAAAGTACAAGGATCCGTTCAAGTACGTGCCCACGCACACGATGGTCTTGTACACCAACCACCTGCCCAAGGTCGGAGCCAGTGACGACGGCACATGGCGGCGGCTGATTGTGATCCCCTTCGGCGCGAAGATCCAGGGCAAAACAGACATCAAGAACTACACCGATTACCTGGTGGAGAACGCCAGCCCCTACATCATGACCTGGGTGATCGAAGGAGCGAAGAAGGCCATCGACGCCGGATTCAAGCTGCACCCGCCCAAGTGTGTCCAGGATGCCATCAATGCCTACCGTGAGGGCAATGACTGGCTGGGCCATTTCCTTGAGGAATGCTGTGATGTCGGCCCGGCGCTGAAGGAAAAATCCGGCTCGCTGTATCAGCAGTATCGGGCCTTCAGTACCGAAAATGGTGAATACGTGCGCAGCACGACGGATTTTTATTCCGCGCTGGAAGGCGCAGGCTTTGAACGGAAGCGCCTGAAGGAAGGCCGGATGGTTTTGGGGCTGAAGCTGAAAGCCGGACAGGATTTCGCATAAGGACACGGCAGTGGTGACGGTCGATGACGGGCAAATCAGAAACTTTTTTCAGAATGACTGTGGTTGGTGTCAGTCGATGACGGTCATATCTAAAAAAGTCTCTATAGGGAATTTTCAGAAAAAATCTTATATAGGGGGTTTTTGGAAATGACCAGCATCGACCGTCACCCTGGCCCGGAAAGGTACGATTTGATGAGAGAAAAGACAGTGGAACAAAAACTGGTGAAGGCCGTGAAAAGCCGGGGCGGCATCTGTCCAAAACTGGTGTGTCCAGGATTTGATGGAATGCCCGACCGCCTGGTCTTATTGCCTGATGGGAAGGTTGGCTTTGTGGAGGTGAAGGCTCCCGGCGAGAAACCCAGACCGCTGCAGGTATCCCGGCACAATCTCCTGAGGAGCCTCGGCCTTCAGGTTTTCACCCTGGACGATATAACCGCCATCCCGCGCATGCTGGATGAGATCGGAGGCAAGCATGACAATCCTTCTAACGGATAAAAAGGTCGCAACGATTCTGGAGCCCCGGCACATGCTGGAACTGGTGGACAAGTACATGGGCATGGACGCCCGCATGTGGTTTGAGGATTATCTCGCCGAGGCTGACAGCCAGACTGCGGATGTGACCGCAATGGAAACCCACTATGAAAAGCGGATCGAGCATTACCACCAGGTGATTCGGGATCTCCGCGCACACGCCGAGAAGCTGGCCGGGCTGATCCGGGAAAAGGAACTGAACCGGATGGCCATCTCCCATGAAGCCGGACAGATCGGTGTGATTACGGGGAGGGAGCTGCGATGAAGTATGTGCCCCATGAGTATCAGCGGTTCGCCACGGATTTCATCGTGACACACCCGACCGCCGCCATCTTCCTGGACATGGGCATGGGCAAAAGTTCTATTACTCTGACGGCGATTGAGCGGCTGATGTATCAGGAATTTGAGGTGCGGAAAGTGCTGATCATCGCGCCACTGCGGGTAGCGAAAAACACCTGGCCCGCCGAGATCCAGAAGTGGGATCACCTGAACGGCCTGACCTGGTCGGTGATCATCGGGACACAGCAGGAGCGCATGGCGGCGCTGCGCAGGGAGGCTGACATCTACCTGATCAACCGCGAAAACACACAGTGGCTGATTGAGAAAAGCGGGATGCCCTTTGACTACGACATGGTGGTGATCGACGAACTGTCTTCCTTCAAAAGCTGGCAGTCCAAACGATTCAGGAGCCTGATGAAGGTTCGCCCCTTTGTCCGCCGCATCGTCGGCCTGACAGGCACACCAAGCAGCAACGGTCTCATGGATCTGTTTGCGGAATTCCGTGTGCTGGATATGGGCCAGCGGCTGGGTCGCTTCATCGGGCAGTACCGGAATGCGTTTTTCAAGCCCGACAGGATGAACGGCCCCATCGTGTACAGCTATAAGCCGCTGCCCGGCGCGGAAGAAGAGATCTACCGCCGGATCGGAGACATCACGATCAGCATGAAAGCCTGCGGGCACCTGAAGATGCCGGAACTGATCTCCACGACCTATGAGGTGGAAATGTCTCCCGACGAACAGGAACAGTATGACGCCATGAAGCAGGAACTGGTGCTCTCCCTGCCGGACGGTGAAGTGACCGCCGCCAACGCCGCTGTGCTGACAGGAAAGCTCCTGCAGATGTCTAACGGCGCGATCTATACGGATGAGGGGAACACCATCCAGATCCACGACCGGAAGCTGGATGCCTTGGAAGACATCATCGAAGGCATGAACGGCAGGCCCCTGTTGCTGGCCTACTGGTTCAAGCATGATCTGCAGCGGATTACGGAGCGCCTGACACAGATCGGTGTGCCCTTTGAGCGGCTGGATTCGGAAGCCTCCATCAAAAGGTGGAACGCGGGACAGATCCAGGTCGGGCTGGCGCACCCGGCATCCACCGGGCACGGCCTGAACCTGCAGGACGGCGGGAACACAATCTGCTGGTTTTCGCCGATATGGTCTCTGGAACTGTACCAGCAGACGAACGCCCGCCTGTTCCGGCAGGGGCAGAAGGCCAGCACCGTTGTGGTCACGCACATCGTTACCAAAGGCACCGTGGATTCCAGAGTGCTGAAGGCGCTGGAAGAAAAGGATCGGATTCAGGAGGCGCTGATCGCGGCGGTGAAAGCCGAGGTGAAGCGATGACCGGATATCAGGCGCTGGCCAACGGCATCATCGAACAGGCCGTGAAGGATTACCGGGCGGCGCTGAAAACCCTGCGGCGGCACCCGGATTCCAAAGCGGCAATGGCGACAGCCATGGAGGTGGAGCGATTCTTCCACTCCTCCTGGTTTGCCGTCCTGACAGACATCGACCCGGATTACTTGATTGAAAGACTGAGGAAGGAGGCGGTGAAATGACCGCAAAAGAATATCTGAGCCAGGCTTACTGGCTCGACCGCAGGATCAACAGCAAGCTGGAACAGCTGTCTTCCCTGAACGACATCGCTACCCGGAGCACATCGGTCATGAGCGACGACGTGGTGAGCCGTACCCGAAATGTGCATGCGATGGAAGACGTAATCGCCAAGATCGTGGACATGAAGGCCGAGGTGAACGCGGAGATTGATCGGCTGGTGGATCTGAAAAGGGACATCATGGAAGTGGTCAAGGCGGTGGACGACCCGGAGCTTCAGACCCTGCTGGAACTGCGGTACCTGTGCTTCAAGGACTGGCCGGACATCGCCTGCGAGATGCACTGTTCCGAAAGCAACGTGTACAAGGTTCATTCCAGAGCGCTTCAGGCGGTGCGGGTGCCGAAATTGGATAGCAAATTACAGTGAATTCCACTGTTTTCCAGTAGGCCCCTTATGATATGATATACTCAGCAGAACAGGATCGAGAGAGCCTCGCAGGGACACACCCGGCGGGGCTTTTCCCGTATCCGGACAAGGAGTTGAAGCGCATGCTTTTCACCAGCGAGCAGGTGTCCGCCGGGCACCCCGACAAGATTTGCGACCAGATCAGCGACGCCATTGTGACCGACTGCCTGAAGCACGACCGCAACAGCCGTGTGGCAGTTGAAGCCATGATCAAAGACGAGCACGTGTATGTGGCCGGAGAGATTACCTCCAAGCACGAACCTAACATCAAGTACCTGGTGCGGGATGTGCTTCTCAGCGCCCAGCCGGATCTGTACGATACCGTTCAGGTGGAGACACAGATTTCAAAGCAGTCCGGGGACATCGCCCTGGGTGTAGACAAGAAGGGTGCTGGCGATCAGGGCATGATGTTCGGCTACGCCACAAAGGAAACCGGGAAAATGCTTCCTCTGCCCTTCGTGCTGGCGACGGAAGCCATCGACAGCCTGCAGACCAGGCGGCATTCGGCCCTGCTGCCTGACGCAAAAGCACAGGTGACCTACGATTACCGTCGCCACCGCATCGACACCTTCCTGATCAGCACACAGCATAAAGAAGATGTGGAACCGGATGATGTGCTTCACCTCTGCAAGCGGATCATGGAAAACGTCGCGGATGTACATCACCTGAATAAGGATTTCCGTGTGCTGGTGAATCCCACCGGGCGATTTGTAACCGGAGGCAGCTTTGCCGACACAGGCGTCACGGGACGGAAGATCATGTGCGACACCTATGGCGGTGCCTGCAGACATGGCGGCGGCGCTTTCTCCGGGAAAGACCCGACAAAGGTCGACCGGAGCGGCGCGTACATGGCCCGGAAGATCGCCAAGGATATCCTGCGGCATGGTTTTGCCAGGCGCTGCGAAGTACAGCTTGCCTATGCCATTGGCATTGAGGAGCCGGTCAGCGTGTACGTGAACACGTTCCACACGGGCAGAGTGCCTGCCGCGTATCTGGTCGGCTGGATTCGTAAGCACTACGACCTGACGCCTGCCGGAATCATTTCTTCCCTGGGCCTGCGGGATGTGAATTACAACAACACAGCGACCCTGGGGCACTTCTGGCACCAGTGGATGCCGTGGGAAGAATGATTATTTGCATTGTGTGCCCACTGCCCGTTGACTTTACGGGCATTCAGAGTGAGTAATGGCATGCAAAAAACGCAAAGGAGGTTTTTCTCATGACCATTACGACGAACACGACCGACCGCAAGGCGCTGGCCAAGGCCATCGCCGAGGAACTGGGCACCACTGCCCGCTACCTGGGCCTGCCTTCCTACGGCTACCAGATCGGCGACTTCACCGTTGATCACGACGGAAACATCATCGGAGAGGATTTCGGAGCCCTGCAGGACTTCCTGCGGAGGAACGGATACGTCAACGACGAGCCCGCCGCCGATCAGGAAGCCGTCACCGAAGCACAGCCGGACGAGCAAGCGCCTGCCGATTCGGAAGCGGAGCCCATCACCCAGATGGACATTTCGATTCCGGCGCGGAACGCTACGGTAGCACAGTTGAAGAACCTGATCTTCATGCTGCACAGCCGCCAGACCCTGATCAACCGCATGACTGACAGCGACTGCCTGAACATTCCCGACATCCTGATCGACAGGCTGCAGGAAAGCACACCGGGAACACTGGAGGATCTCACCAGCCTGCTGGACGATTCCAGAGCGGTAGCCGAACTGACCGGATTTGATTTCCGGGACGGAAAAGTCAGCATGACGTTTCCCTTTGACGAGACACATCCGGAGCGCTGGACAACCTACGCCAACCTGCTAAACCGGATTTACGACGCGGCAATGAAGGCCACGCGGGTGTTCCCGGAGCGGGTGGAGCCCGACGACCAGAATGAGAAGTACCTCGCGCACGTCTGGCTTCAGCGGCTGGGATACCACGGCGCGGATTTCAAAGCCGAGCGGAAAATCCTGTTGGGCCACCTGAAAGGCTACTGTGCCTTCGGGAGCGGCGACAAGATGCAGGCCCACAAGGAAAAGTACACCGCCATCCGTCGGGAGCGCAGGCTGGCCGAGCAGGAAGCGGCGGTGCTGGAGGTCATGGTTGAGGAGGCGAACACCAATGAGTAAGAGCATTCAGGAAGCCCTGCTGGATTTGAAAGCCCGGCAGGAAGCCGGAGAGAAGATGCCCTGCCCGCGTTGCGGACGGGACACCATGAAGCCGGATCTGCACACCAACGCGCTGAGCCGACATGCCGACGGCATCTACGTGTGCGACGACTGCGGCACAGCGGAAGCGATGCTGGACTTCATGCGGAACCCGCTCCCGCTGGAGTGCTGGGCACAGTTCCGGGAGGGTGAAGCCACAGCGGATTTCAAAGCGGTGCCCGGCGAGGAAGCGCTGAAGACCATCAAGGCAGAGCATGTGCCGCGCCTGATCCGAATCTTCCAGCAGTGGAAGGCGGGCACAGATTTCAAAGCCCTCCGGATCACGGCGATGAAGGAATGTCCCGGCCTGACACAGATCTGGGAGGAACCTTTCCAGGCGCTGTACACGGTGGCCGACGGTGAGATCGTGATCCGGTTCCGGCAGAACAATGACGCGGTGGAGGTTGCCGCAGACCACCTGACCAAAACGAAGTAAACCCCTGCGGATTTGAAAGCGGTTCAGCAAAGCGCTGGCCGCTTTTCCTTTTGCCCGCGTTGCCGCCACGTTGGCCCCTGTCGCGGGCTTTGGGGCGAGGGCCGAGGAAGAACCCGACCGGGCGAAACGGCGCGAACGTGGGCCAAACACGGCGCGGATTTGAAAGCCGCCCAGAGACGATGAAAGCCGCCTTCCGGATTGGAAAGCGGCTGTATTCGTGTGTCCCTGCGGCAGGTGTTGTCCAGGTGTTGTCTTACCAGTGTGTGCCCCGCTGCAGGCTTCTCTCCAGCGCGGGCTTCAGGATGGTGTTGATTTGAGAGCGCAGGCCGAGCTTCCGGTAGGCGTCCTCGATGCCCTTGTAGTAGGCGCTGTGGGGCGGCGACTGGCGAATCATCTTCATGATGTAAATCATGCCTTCGATTTGAGAGCCGTCCGACATGTGCACGGGCCAGCGCTCCTTGATGTAGTAGCTGGGGAATCCTTCGTAGCGGTCAAGGCTCCGTTCGTCGCGGTCGTTGATTTCCCAGACAGCAACGGGCACCCGGTTGCGCTGGTCGCCTGTCTTTTCGACGGTGGCATGGAGGTAAAACTCCAGCCGGGCTCCGGCGATGTACCCGGTGCCGATGAGCCTGGCATCCGGACAGCGGAATGCCATCTGTTCCTGAACCATGTTTGAGCCGTATGCGATGTATTTCATTGCGATTATCCTCCTTGTCGATTTGAAAGCTGTGTCAGGCTACGCGGTCGGAAAGCTCTGGCTGTACCTTTTCGATCATGTTCTTTATGTGAATGAGTACCTTTTCGCTGTCCTCCAGTCTGTGACTGAGCCGTATAAGCCCCATGGTGTCTTCAATCTGATTTGAGAGCAGGCGCACCTTGAACCAGAAGCCGCCTGTCGGGGTGTATGCAGTGCTGATAATGAGCGGGCTGTCATCGCCCACCGAGGCGATTTCAAAGCGGATATCCTCTCCGCAGTTCCAGCCTTTGTCCACCATCGCCCTGAAATACGGTGTGGCCTCGTGCAGGTAATCAGAAAGCTGCTTAACCAGCCTGCGGCCCTTGGGGGTATTCTTGATGATCATGTGTTCTTCCTCCTTCTTGATTTGAAAGCCCTGCCGGGCGGTTCATTACTCACTCTACCCGGCGGGAAAGTCAACGGGGTTGTGTGCCTGCAGTCGAGCTTAATTCAAAAGCTGTGCCCGCAGGCGAAGGGTCAGGCTGCTGATTTCCCGGTGTGTCATGCCGAGGATTTCCAGATCGTTCCTGCCGTTGATGGTCGCCATCAGGATTTCGAAGAGTTCCGTCTTGAAATCCGGCGCGTGGTTTTCCGGGTCTTCTTCCCTGAACTGTGCCCAATCGCGGCGCAGGTCTTGCAGGGTGTAAACCCTGTCGTCGTTCAGGTCGATGAACTGCATGGTGTGTACCTCCTTCGTGATTTGAGAGCCTGTGGCTCCGGTTGAAGGTTCCTGATTCAGGAGCCCTCAACCGGAACCGCCGGAGCGGTTGCCGTGTGCGTCAGCGGATGGTGTACCGCTTGCCCTTCGCCGTGATTTCGAAGCGGCGCTTGCCGTCCTCGTTCCAGACCCGTTCCATCTTTTCGATGTCCTCCAGCCTGCAGGTTTTCATCTTCGGCTGTTTCCGGAGCCAGCGCAGGGCTGTCGATTTGAAAGCGCCGTCCAGCGTCTCCCGGCGGTCTGCGTGGCTGGCGCGGTAGCGCTCCATCTGGATGCGCCCAATGCTCGCGGCTTCGTCGAGGTCGATGTACCAGCCCTCGCCGCGACCGTTGACCTCGGCCCACTTGATTTGGAAGCTGGGCTCCAGTCGGCTGTTCCAGATGGTGCCGTCCCAGCGGTCGCCGACCCAAGTGTCTGCCGCCGCCCGCCCGATGGTCAGGGTGATCACGTCGCCGTGGAAGCCGTCGCTGATGTGGCTCCAGCAAAGCCCGCGTTCAAGGAGAACCCGGATGATTTCGGAGCCGTTGGTGAGGTCGATGTGCGCGATTTCGCCCTGCGAACCGTTCATGGTGTCCGGGAAAATGGTGTACCCCTGATTCAGGAGCTCGGTGACCTTCTGGGTGTACGCGTTGCGGATGTCCTGCTTTTTCATGGTGTGTTCCTTTCCGGGCTCTCGGCCCTGTCGATTTGAAAGCTGTGGCTGGCGCGGGCTTACTTGGCCTCGCGGATTTCGAAGCGGGTGGTGCCGTGTGTCCAAGGGTTGCTCCGCTCCTCGATTTCGAAGCGGCGCTTCATGGCCTGTGCCTGCTCGAGGGTCTTGGTGCCGCCGACCAGACAGCCGTTGCTGTTGTAGATGTGCCAGCGGACGCCGATGTGCTTGCCGTAGGCGATGGCCTGATTCCGGTTCATCATGGGGTGTACCTCCTTGGGTTGTGTGCCCTGCTTGATTTGGAAGCTGTGCGGCTTCCCGCGACCGGGCGATTCCTGTGCCCGGTTTCGGCCCGGTGCCGCCGGGCCATCATCAGGCGGGTCGGTTTCAAAGCTGTGTCCTCCCGGGTGTGCGCCGCCGGGTTCAGGAGGCCCGGCGGGTGGTCTCGGCACCGTTCCTCCAAGCCGCGTTGCCGGGCATGTGCTTCAGGAGGTGTGTGCGGGCGGTCTTGAACTCCTCGCCGTTCATGCCCAGCCGGAGGAGCCAGCACCGGAAGGTGTACGCCGGGTTGTCGGTGACCGGGCGGGCCGGGCTCGCGGAAGCCACCGTCAGGGCTTGGTGGGAAATCGCGAGGCAAAGCTGGATGTAGGCCTTGACCTCTCCGGCGTGAAGTGTGCTGTTGAAGGCCCGGAACTCGATGGTGCCCTTCTGGAAAACGCTGTGCAGGTTCAGCAGGTGGTACCGGGAGGGGTCGTAGTGCTGGTGTGCGTGGTACTCCCAGCACATGTCGTCGTACCAAATCCGGGCGAAATCCTCGGAGGTCGCGGGCTTCCGGCGGTTCAGGGTCGCGAGGAAGTGTGGGTCGACGGGCTGGCACCAGCGGCTCCGGCGCTCCGGGCTGATTTGGAGGGCTTGGGTCAGGAGGTCTTCCTTGGCGTTGACCAAGTTGAC
>Ga0209723_1002738_pt1 | contig 22808 bp, 21 predicted proteins | sample BiotimSIPDNA_2_FD_185750 | JGI IMG/M metagenome (GOLD analysis project Ga0209723, IMG submission 185750) | Anaerobic biogas reactor microbial communites from Washington, USA - Biogas_R2 time_0 SIP DNA (SPAdes) (version 2) | ecosystem: Engineered > Bioreactor > Anaerobic > Unclassified | place...
AACTATAAAATATTTAAGGAGAAAATAACATGGAAAACGAAAATACACCAATCACTACCACCATTGCAGAAACTGAAAATTATCTTGCCTGGCGCGCAGATGAGCCAGATAGCGAGTCCACCTACCACTTGGAATTGAATAATGTGACCTTACATTTCTTCAAGGAAGAGTGGGATGAATTTCTCAGCCTGATTGAAGCAATCGTGGATGAAGAATTCTAAATCAAACCTTAGTTAAATGAAAAAGCTGGCCATTTTTTGTGCCAGCTTTTTTCTTATCCGGGTTGGTGTTTCATCCAAATCAGTGTGCGGTGCAAGCTGAATCCAGCTTCCTGGAAGGCGGCCTCAGCCTGCTCACAAGGGTAATCCACCTGCAGCGGCCGCCTGCCGCGTGGCTTGCGTAAAAACAATTGCAGCAACTTCAGTACCGCATCTTCTTCATCTAGGCTGGGGTCTACTGCCAGCCATAGGCTATCAGCATAAGTTTGCGTCGCCTGCCTGGTGATGAAGCTGAGCGGTATATCTTTGCCACCATATAAACACCAGTGACGATAATTTAAAGCCTCTGCCCAATGTGAGGGCTGCCAGGAAACTGCAGGATTAAAATCAGCAAAGTTGACCTGGAAATGCCATTGAATTTCTGGGGGATACAGCCTTTCCAACCAATCCTTTTGCGCTTGCCACTGACTGCGCTTGCGGTGGCGCAGGATAAACGACTTTTCGGGGTTGGTTTTATCATTCGCAATGAAAGGTGGGTGCGCCCGCCAGGTGTTGCGGCAGCAAAAGTAGGTAAAACCCAGGTTCTCATACAGCTTAATCGCGCCATCATTAGATGATTTGACCTGCAGCCAGATATCGGTGATGGCACGGCGGTGTAGAAAGCGAATGGCATGGTCTGTTAGGGCGCGGGCAATGCCCCTTCGGCGATAAGCTTCTTGCACGGCCACGTTGGCAATCACATAGGTTTTTTTATCCCCTCTGATAAATGGGATCATGCTGACGTTTCCAACAACCTTCCCATCCTGTTCCCAGACAAAGCCCGGGATAGCTTCTCCTTGCGTTTGTGCCCAACCGCCTACCCAACCCAAAAAGCGCGCATCCTTAGCAGCCTGGCGCATTTCTCTAAGAAAGGCCTGCCCATCCACATCATGTTGCAGCGCAAAGGAAGATTCGATTAGGTCGGCAACAATTTCTAAATCTCGCCGCATATCTAATGAGCGAATATGAGATTCAGCCACTAAATCATCAAGGGAGACCTTTGCCATGTATTGATTTTACCGCTAAACATAGCGGGATTTGGATTTATAAAAAATAAGCCCTGCTTGCGCAGGGCTGGATTGATAAAGTCTAGGTTTATGCTTCGTCCATGGACGAATTGGGGCGGCGTTCCCGATAAACAATGCGGCCTCTTTCAAGGTCGTAAGGAGACATTTCCACTCTAACTTTGTCACCTAAAAGAATGCGTATATAATAACGGCGCATACGTCCGGAGAGGTATGCTAAAACCTCATGACCATTGTCCAAACGCACGCGAAACTGCGTGGCCGGCAAGGCTTCGATGATGGTACCATCAACGCTAATCTTATCTTCTTCTTTTGCCATTAAACCTCCTGCTTAATACTGCTATCCTTCATGCGCTTTTGCGTATGAACGACGAATTGCTTTCTTCTTCTCCATGCGGCGCTGTTCACTCTTAGAGACAAACCAGCGTTTTCTCCTAACAGTGCTCAACACACCACTCTTTACAACTTTCTTGCGAAAGCGCTTGAGAAGAGAATCTTGCGACTCGTTTTGTCGCAAAGATACACTTGCCAAAGTACTCACCTCCTTCAAAGGTGGATTATTTCTGCTCGTCGGAATGAATTGTTATAACCCTTTCCTATGCGCACAACATTATCCCATGCACAAGTTTGTGCATAGCATAATGCGCTCCATATTATACACTAAATTTTATTAACTTTTTATTTGATTCCAATGTCAAGTGCATTTGTAAGACTTATTTTCGATAATCGGCGGTGCTTTTGCTATAATTCTAAATAAGTTTCAGGCTTAGAGCAAAATCATGCGCAGCGAAAAACACATCTTAGATCTCATCCTCAACACCGCCAAACAAGACAAACGTATCAGGGGAGTCATCTTGAACGGTTCGCGCGCTAACCCAAAAGCCAAGCGCGATATCTTCCAAGATTTTGACATCATTTACCTAGTCAAAGACTTCAAGTCTTTCCTGGATGAACCCCGCTGGATTGAACGCTTCGGGGAATTGATGATTTTGCAGAAGCCCGATGACATGCAAAGCCCAGCTCCGCAGGCGCACGTAGGTTACACCTACCTGATGCAGTTCAAAGATGGCAACCGCATTGACCTAACCCTTTTTCCGCTTGATCAACTTGATGCTTTAGAAAAAGACAGCCTGAGCGTAGTTCTTTTAGATAAAGACGGTAGCTTACCCACACTTCCACCCGCCAGCGAGGCAGATTACCTGCCCAAACCGCCTTCGGCAAAGCAATTTGATGACTGCTGCAATGAGTTTTGGTGGGTGTGCCCTTACGTGGCCAAAGGCTTATGGCGCAAAGAGATACTCTATGCCCGCTATATGCTGGACCAGGTAGTTAGAGAGCAATTAATGCAGATGCTAACTTGGTATATTGGTATTAAAACAGGCTTCAGCGCTAACCCTGGCAAATTAGGCAAACATTTCGAAGCTTATCTCGAGCCTGAATTATGGCAGCAGCTATTGGGAACTTTTACAGAGGCCGATTACCATAAAACCTGGGACGCACTTTTTAGCATGGGGGCGCTATTCAGGCAGGTGGCAATTGCCGTGGCCGGGACTATGGGGTTTGTTTACCCTGCTGAGGATGATGAAAATGTGACAAAGCACCTGGTGGTGGTGAGAGGGCTGCCAGCAGATGCGCAAGACATCTACCCAGACCTGATGGATTAGAACACGTCAGGCTGTTAAGCCTGCACTTGAGGCCATTTCCAAGATTTGTTGGGTGATGGCCTGGCGTTTTTGGATTTGAATTTCAATGGTCAGGGTTTCGATCAGCGTGCGTGTATTTTCTTTAGCTTCTTCCAACAGGTTGTATCGGATGGCATTTTCAGCTGTGATGGACTCTAGAATCAGTTCATAAAAATTTATCGCAGCCATATGTTCGAGGGTTTGCCTGATAATAGGCAGCGGGTCCCCTTCTACAATCGGAGGCGGCCATTCGGGTTCAAAACCCGGGATAGACTCCAATTCTTCGGTGACGGGGAGGAGTCTTGAAACCTGTGGTTTGTAAAAGCTATTTGGCGGTTTGCGGAATGAAAGCACTTCAACTGACGAAATCGTTCCGGCTTTGTAATCTGCCAACCAGCCATTTATCAGCGCATGCGCTTTTTGGTACTGCGGAAGTGAACCCTTGCTGAGAGACCCCTTAAAGTCAGTCTGCAGATTGGATTGATTAAGCAGCGACTCCAGGCGGTTGCCGAAGGAAAGAATGTGGTTTGGCTGAGATTGCTGAGCTTGCCAGCTTTGAGCCATAGTGATGAGATTTTTATTATACGGACCGCAGATGCCCCTTTCACTGCCTAGGATGACCAGGACAGCACGGTTCGCTTCAGTTTTGGCAGGTAGAATACCCATTTTTTCCTTGGTTGAAAGCGCGTTTATGACCTGGAAAAGAATGCGGTAATACTCATTTTTATAGGTTAGCAGGTGTTCTTTGCGGTTCAGCGCCATTTGCATGGTGCTCAGTGAAAGTACCCGCAGGGAGCCAAGCAGTGGTTCAATATTTTCCAGGTTATCAAGCCTGCCCTCGGCTTGCTCGCTTATCTCAGACATGCTTTATCGCTTATAAATTCTCAAATTGTTCAAGAGTCCAGATGAATACCACGCCACCCCCAATAGCAATAGCATGTTGAGCGTTGGGGTCAAACCGCCGAGGTGAGTTACCGTGGTGAACCTGGGTGTGGGATTTACAGTGCGCTTTAAGAATATCTAAAACAACCGATACTTCTTCTTCTTTTACAGCAATAAAGAGCGAAAGCTGACTCTGCCTTAGCATGCCACCACGCGTTTCACTGAAGGTCGCAGTATAGCCGGCATTAACCAAGGCATCCAAAACGGCTTCGCCCTGGTTTTTAGGCACAACGGCCATCATCATTCTCATTTTTCACCTCTTTCCATCTTTTGCCACCTGGCAACAAACTCGCCCAGCATCGTATGCATGTCTTCTATCAAAGCTTCGTCTAATGCGCGGTGGTACTTGATGCTGTCAATTAACTGCACCTCTTGTGTGTGGGCGTGGACGATTAAATCATGCGAAAAACGCAGGATATCCTCCACTGCCACACCGTCCATATAATCCCTGGTCAGGGCAAAGAAAAGGATGACCTGGTCTACCATGGAGACTGGCTCATGTGGGTTTTGCCCCAAGAGCTTCTGTAGGCGCATACCGCGTGCAATTTGCCGCTGCGTAGCCTCGTTCACTTCCGTGCCGAAGCGCGCAAAACGGGCTACCTCTTCGTATTGGGAGAGTTCTAATTTAAGCGCACCAACCATAAGTTTCATGGCGTCTTCTTGCGCCGCACCGCCAACCCTGGAAACCGAGCGGCCAATATCAATGGCTGGTTTCTCACCCTTGTTAAACAAGTCGGTATCCAGCATGATTTGGCCATCGGTAATTGAAATCAGGTTTGTTGGGATATAGCCCGAAATATTACCTTTTTGGGTGGTTACAATTGGCAGGGCAGTAATGGAACCACCGCTGTGCGCTTCACTAAGTTTGCAGGCACGCTCGAGTAAACGTGAGTGAAGATAGAAGATATCTCCTGGATAAGCTTCACGCCCAGGCGGTCTGCGTAAAAGCAGGCTCAACTCGCGGTACGAATCAGCATGCTTTGAGAGATCATCATAGACAATTAATACATCTGTGCCCTGGTCTAAGAGGAACTCCGCCAGGGTAACGCCAACATAAGGCGCCAGGTAGCGCAGGGCAGGCGGGTCATCCGGGCTGGCGATGATGACGGTGGTCTGCCCCATCACCCTACCCTTCTTCAATATGTTTATTGCATTGATCACAGAAGTCTTTTTCTGGCTGATGGCCACGTAGATACACTTGACGTCCGTGCCGCGCTGGCTGAGGATTGTATCCAAGGCCAGGGTTGTCTTGCCAGTTTGGCGGTCACCAAGGATCAGTTCCCTTTGTCCGCGGCCAAGCGGGATGAGCGCATCAATGATCTTGGTGCCTGAGTAGAGCGGTTCATTTACGGGCGCTCTCTCAATTACACCAGGTGCTATGCGCTCGATAAAACGATACTCTGAAGGGATGATCGGTCCCAATTCGTCTAAGGGCTTTCCCATGGGGCCAATTACACGTCCCAAAAACTGCACCCCCACCGGGACGCTGAGACGTTTACCGGTTGCCAAGGTCAGATCGCCGCCACGAATGCCTTGGTCTGCGCCTAAAAGGATGACATCAACATGCTTGCGGTCAAGGTTTAGAACCATGCCCTGCACCCCATTAGGAAATGTAACCAGTTCTTCCAACTGGACAGATGGAAGCCCCGAAAGCGTTGCCACACCATTACCAATATGCTGCACGGTACCAACGTTCTTGAAGCTGACCTGGGGTTTTACCTCCTGGCTGACCTTAGATAATTTTCGCACCAGGGCAGAAATCTTGAAGCCTCGCTCTTTGACCTGTTTTTTAGTTTTTATATCTTGGAGGATATCCGCAACAAAGGCTTTTTTAGGGAGGTTGAGCAGGTTCTTCTCCCGTAAATTGGTTCGAAGCGATTCCAGGATCTGTTCTTGCGCGTGGTCTAAATCAATCATTTTGTTCCAAGTTGACGTGTTCAAGTGATTCAGCGATTTCATCTCGAACAGCTTCTAATGTCGCGGCAAGTGAGTTCTCAATAATCAGATCACCTAAGCGCACCTTAACCCCGGCAATAAGGCTTTTATCTATTTCAACTTCAAGATTAATGTTATTATCCGCCAGAGCGCTAAAAGTGCGCACCAGGCTCACTTCCTGCTCGCCCGTAAGCGGTATGGCGGATGTCACATAGGCTTTGGCCTGCCTGTCGGAAAGCGATTCGCGAATGGTTTGGACCTGGTTCATATGTGTTTTACCGAGATTCCAAATCTGTTTGGTTAATTCCTCGATCAAAGCAGCATGAACATTAGGCGGGGTGACTTTCTGTAAGGATTGACTGGAAATCTTGAGGATAATATTGATCAGTTCGTTTTGATGCTGTTTCATATCCACAAATTGTTCTTTGCGCACCTCAAGCAAAGCATCCTGCAAAATCTGGCTGGCTTCATCTTGGGTTGCTTCCAGTAACTCAGCCTGCAGGACCTTATTTTGCTCGTAAGCTTCATCGGCTACTTGCTGTAGTTCCTTATCCAAATTAGCAAGGCGCCGATTTATCTCCTCGAGTTTGAGCGCAGCCGCCTCACGGTCTGCTTTCATTTCTTCTAAGAGGCGGGCTTTCTCTTGAGCACGTTGCTCAGAGCGCTTGACAATCGGTTTAAAGACCAAAAAGTAGAGGGCAACAGCTATGATGGCAAAATTAACAATTTCCCAAAGTATGGTTACCCAATCGAATTCCAGCATGGTTTATCCCCCAAAGAAGCGTTCGATTAATGGGTTGGCAAAGAGCAATACCAAGACGACCAGCAGAACATAAATAGCCGTGGTTTCAAGCAAAGCCATTGAAATGATCATGGTGGTGCGGATCTGGGGGGCGGCATCTGGCTGCCTGGCTATGCCGTCAAGTGCCTTCCCGGCGGCAAGCCCCTCCATGATAGCAGGCACAATGGTGCCAATGACGATGCCTACGCCAGCTACAATGATGGTAATAACGGTAATTAAAGTGTTGGGGTCAAGATTTTCCATTTGTGATTTCCTTTCGTCGAGTTAATTTCTTGCCAAACCCTGCTTTTTTCATTTTCTCATCTTCGATGTTAATTTCGACAGCAGAGGCAATGTATAGGGTTGCGAGAATAGTGAGCACATAAGCCTGCAAAACACCTGTCAGCAGGCTGAGAGACATGAGGGCAACAGGTACGATGAGGGGGATGATGGAGAAGATAATTGCCACAATTAAATCGCCACTCATGATGTTGCCAAATAAACGTAGTGTCAGGGATAGGGTACGGCTGATCTGCGAGACAATCTCTAATGGGAACAGCCAGATTGGGTCTGAAAAGGTTTTGACATAGCCCCAAAAGCCCTTTTGGCGAATGCCGTAAAACTGCACTGCAAAAAGCACAATCAACGCCATTGCCAGGGCAGTGTTGATATCCGAGGTAGGTGATTTCAAGCCAGGGACGATGGATAACAAATTAGCTAGCAGGATAAAAATAAACAAAGTCCCCAGTAAGGGCAAGTATGGATTCAGGTTATCAACATCCAGAACGTCGTCGACCATGGCGGTGATAAATTCCAAAACGGTTTCCAGCAGGCTTGGAAAAGCCTTGCGGATGAGAAGTACCAAGACCAGGATGAAAACCATCAGGATCCAAGTCATCACGACGGTATCCCGAATGGGAATAATGCCAAATAGATAAAAAAGGATGGGGTGTTCAAATACATTCATACGCTATCCGTCCACAACTACTGCTTGTTCTCTTTTAGATTGAAGGTGTAATTTATAAATCAAAAAGAGCCGAACGACCAAGAAAGAGAAAAACATTGATAAAGCATAAACAATGTGCATCCTAACTGCAAGGAAAAGGAGTGCGCCAGTCACCAACCACCTCAAACCAGCGCCAAGGATTATAAACAGCGCGGCTGATGGCTTTTGCCCTGATGCCAGCTTAGTAATGGAAGCCTTGATTGATTGCATGAATATCACCGCGCAAATTGCGCCAATGGCTATCCAAAGCACTACCAGGCTAATATTCTTTATGCTCATTTCGATCATCTTTATGTTTTTCTTCTTCTTCTTTTTCTCGAATTAATGAAAATTCGTAAACAATAAACCTGATCAGGCTCATAACACTGATCACCAAACCAAAAAACAGTAATCCCAAAGTAAAGGTAACGCCTGTTTGATAGCGTTGGTCAATCAAATAGCCAATCACCGTTCCGCCAACAATTGGCAGGGCAATCTCCCAGCCAATAGAGGAAGCCCTCAGATCCCTCCCTGAAAGGTTCGATTGGTATTTCCTTTTGAGAGGATCTCGCTCTTGGTTTGACACAATCTCACTTTCCATTTATTAATTTTGTAATATACATTCCTTGGCAAGTAAGCTAATTCGCTTGGGCGATCTTAAGCATTATGGTCTGCCAGGTTTTGTGCCTGTGGTCAAAATTCGCACCAAGTTCTTGCGCACGGTCAGGATGCCAGCTTCAATGTGAGCCCGGTGCAACTGTCCTGAAATGGTATAGCTGATGGAGCCTGCCTGGGCGGGTCCTATCAGCGGGGCGTGGCCTGGGCGAATGCCGAGCAGCGTGCCGTTTTCCATGCGAACGTTGACTGATGTGATCTCATCAGCTTTCATGATGACCCCTTCCGCACCTATGACTTCCAGACTGAGCTGCTCAGGCTGCATGGTCATCCTCGTTTTGTTTATCCAGGCGCTCAGCTTTTTCCAGGACATCCTCAAGGGTGCCGACCATGTAGAAAGCTTGCTCTGGCAGGACATCGTAACGGCCTTCTAAGATCTCGCGGAAGCCGCGGATGGTTTCTGCGAGGGATACAAATTTGCCCGGGTTACCTGTATAGGGCTCAGCTGAAAAGAAGGGTTGGGTCAGGAAGCGCTGCAAACGGCGGGCGCGAATGACGGTTTGTTGATCGGCCGGGCTCAGTTCTTCCATGCCTAAGATAGCAATCAGGTCTTGCAGTTCTTCATAACGGGCAATGGTGGCTTTCACCTGCATCGCTACCCGGTAATGTTCTTCGCCTACGATCAAGGGCGAGAGCAATGTGGAGCCAGACTGCAGGGGATCGATGGCAGGGTAGATGCCCAGGCTGACCAGCCGCCTGGAAAGAACGGTGTTAGCGTCCAAATGGGAGAAGGTGGCTGCAACGGCGGGGTCGGTGATGTCATCCGCCGGGATGTAAACCGCCTGGACCGAAGTGACACTGCCGCTGCTGGTGGTGGCAATGCGTTCCTGGAGGGTACCCATTTCAGATTCCAAGGTGGATTGGTAGCCCATTTCGCTGGGCAGGCGCCCCAATAAGGCTGAAACCTCGGAGCCGGCTTGGATGAAACGGAAGATATTATCGATAAATATTAGAACAGGTCGCTTTTCTTTGTCACGGAAGTATTCCGCCATAGTCAGCGCAGTATAGGGGATGCGCAGACGCGCACCGGGCGGTTCATTCATTTGACCAAAGGCTAAGACGGTGGAATCTACCAAACCCTGGCTATTGAGTTCCAGCCACAGGTCATTGCCCTCGCGGCTGCGCTCACCAACGCCAGCAAAGACCACGATGCCAGAGTGCTGACGGATGGTGTTGCGCATCAGTTCAATCATCAAGACAGTCTTACCCACACCAGCGCCGCCAAAGAGCCCTATCTTGCCGCCTTTAGGGTAGGGCGTAAGTAGGTCAATGGCTTTGATGCCCGTTACCAGTGGCTCTGTGGTGGGGCGCTGCTCAGCCAAGGTGGGCGGTTTGCTGTGTATCGGGCGCACCATGCGCGTTTTCAAGGGTGGTTTTTCGTCAATCGGTTTGCCAACCACGTTGAAGATTCTTCCAAGCGTGCCTGGGCCAACCGGTACGCGGATGGGGGAGTTGAGGTCTTCGACTAATAGGCCGCGGCTCAGACCCGCCGTGCTGCCCATGGCAATGGCGCGCACCACCTTGGTGCCAACATGTTCTTGAATTTCAAGGAAGAGGTTGTCTTCGTGCTTGCGCCGCACCAATAAGGCGTTATGAATGCTGGGCAGATCACCCGAGGGGAACTCCACATCTACCACCACGCCGACCACGCGCACAATAATGCCCTGGTTTCGTTCTGGGTTGACTGGTTGTTCCATGACTATGTTCATTTGACTTTTCTTCGCTTTTTTATTTTTTTTCCGGGCTGCCTTGCAGTTGCATTGGCAGTTGTGCTCAGAAGGTTTGGAAACCTTAATATATTCAGCTTAAATCTAAAGACTCTAATAAGAGCCGGCACTCTTAATCCCGGTTAATGCTGGTAATATCTTATCATATTTAGGAGATGAGATAAAATTTTGGAAGGTAAAAATCAAAGCTTCTGATCGCGCAGGTCCTTATTATCCCCGTTGTAGAGTGGAACCAGACCAGTGCGATCGTTAGGTTTCTAACTCATCCAAAACGAGCGCGGATCGAAATTGGCGTGTTCGCAAATCAATTCCCTGATCGCATCCCAAGGTACTGACTCGTATGACCTCAAAACCAGGTGGCGCATGGCTTTGCCCGTTCCAGTTAATAGCTTGTGTGGATCAGGGATAAGGGCACCGTGAGGAAAACTAAGCTGCACAGCATCATCCTTCAAACCGATCCCACAGATGCCGGCGCTGACCGGTCCCCCGCGGTTCTCGCTGAAATAATAGCTCAGATAGCGTGTGCGAGCGTGCAGCACCTCAGTGGCAGCAGGTGCCACTTCCATTACCAGGTTGCGCAGTTCGAGGACAAGATCAGCCAGATCTGGCGGGCAGTATTTCAAAAATTGCTCGATCTCACGAATGGATAACATGATTGTTTTATCTATTATTGTAGAAAAGACCAGATTGTCCTTTTTCTTACTTAATTGTAAAGTAATTTCAATAAGGTTGATGATTTACAAACAAAATGTACTTTGGTGTAAAATAAGTCCCCAGCAATGATCTGGGGACTTGCTATCAAGTTATGCTTTTTGTTTTACCGGTACGTAGATATACATGACTGAGTCTGGGGCGAAGAAGGTAAACTCCTCGTCGTAGACTTCCATGTCAAAGCCTGGCTCAAGGGGCTCGTAGTTTGAGGATGGCAGCCATTCGTTATAGATGCGGGCATAAGTTTGGTGTAGGGTGTCTGCAGCGCCTAAATGCTTGAAAACTGCCACGATGCAGGCCGGGACCTCGCGGATAACGGTGTCCTGAGGTAGGGTTTGCCCTTCTTTATATTCAACCCCAGCCAGGTATTCAAACTCCCCTGTTGTATTCGTGGGGATCATGCGACAGACGCCAAAAGCCTGATCTGTGGTGGATGGGCACAGCTCTTCTCCCCGTTGGTTAAATTGATCCCACAGGGCTGAAATTTCTTGGTTTTCGTTCTTACCGACATAAAGCAGTCCGTAGACCTTAAATGCAGGCAGTGATTTTAATTCCAGTTCCATTTGTTTCTCCTTCTGGATTAAGTAAGTTTGAGGGTTATCGAACGCGTGGACCAGGTGGTGGTCAAGGTTTACCAAGCGCTTTTGGTCTGCCTCGATCTGCTTTAAGAGCTCTTTGCGCTTGTTCTCAAACAGGTGGCGCTGATTTTCTTGTGATAGATTTTGGGAGAGCAGCTGCCTGATTTGCTGTAGGGCAAAGCCCATGGACTTCAAGTAAACAATGCGGTTAACTTGTAACACCTGGCTATGGTCGTAATAGCGGTAGCCGGTGTACTTATCAATCCAATACGGTCTGATCAAGCCCAGGCGCTCATAATGCCGCAGGGCTTTGACTGTTACGCCAGTTGTTTTTGAGAACTCACCTATTTTCAGCATACCTGATCCTTTCTTAATACTGTTGGGCCACAACAACTATAGTTTACATCCTACCCTAGGGGGAGAGTCAAGTAGGAATTAGAAGAATGAAGAAATCAAATCAGATAAGATTTAGAAACCCACGGTCATATGATCAGAGTCATTGGAAATTTTGTTGGAGACCTTCGGTCAAGTCTACGCTCTGGTCAGGAGACCAGAGCGATCAATAGAATCCCATTTCGCTTCGCTAAAGGGATAGTAAAGACTTGCAGAATCGGGGAGACCTACGGTCATAATTTCGCTCTGGTCAGGAGACCAGAGCGAGCAATAGAATCCCACTCCGCTACGCTAAGGGGATAGTAAAGACAAGAGTGATCAAGTGATTGATTAATAAAGAATACAAGGCAAGGTGCCAGGATTGACCAGGCAGTCCTTGCCTTGCACTTGATCTAATTTTCTGATTGACTAAGCGAAACGGCCGCCTTTGAGCGAATCTTGCAGAGCTTGCAGTTCTTCCAGCTTGCCTTCTGCTGCCAGCTTAGCCTGCATGGGCCATGTGCCGGTATCTGCCAATCGTAAACCGGCATCCGTCAAGATGCCCTTTATCTTCTCTGCATCCATCCCAGCCAGGTCTGCAAAGGTGTTCACGCCGGCGCCATGCAGGATACTGTTGATTTTGGGGCCAATGCCTTCAATCAGGGTCAGGTCTTGGGGCTCAGTCCATTCTTCTACCTCTGGCAGGTCCAGGTGCTGTACTTTCTCAGCCACTAAGCCTTCTGCTTGGGCTTCTTCATCTGAGATGCCCAAGTCTTCCATTATCTCGTCAAATACGGCCTGGTCGAGCGCCTGTTCGACTTCGTCGCCTGTTTCCTGCACTGTTTCAGACTCTGGTGTAATCACAGCTTGCAAACCTTCCACTGAGCCAATGCCCTTGGCTTCATCCACAGCAGTTGTTGAGACATCCAAAACCCCAACCCCTGTGCGTTCATCAAAAGCGCTTTCTGCCACTTCCACAATATCAACACCTTGGCTATCGACGACAAAGGCATCCAGGTTTTCAACCAAATCCACATGCTCGCTTTCGGTTGAGACTTCTTGCGCGACACGGGTGACATCGAGATCTTCCGTATCGACAAATAAGGTTTCTGACACACCCTTGACCATCTCCCCATCGATGAGTGATTCAACTGTTTCGGTGGTTTTGGTGACGCTCATGCCTTCTGCTTCAGCCTTGACTGTTTCAATTGTCTGCACCACCTCTGGTCCTGGCAAGCCATCAAGATCTGTTTCAATCAATTCAAGGGACTCAACCGTCCCGCTTTCATCCAACAGATCTTTTGCCTTTTGCTCTAGGTCAAGCCCGCTGCGCTTTGATGCCAGCACTTCAGCCTCATCAATCGTGGCTGCTGCTGTTTCTGGAAGTGGTTCTTGGCTCAAGTCAAACTCAGTGGTTTTCGATGCGGCCCCAAGGGTTTTGTCTGCTGCCTGTTTGGGCTTTTCACTCAGCAATAGCCACAAAATCAAAGCGATTGCCAGGATGATGAGCAGCCAACCCCACCAGGGCAAACCTAGAAAAAGCCTTTGCTCTTGAATGGCTAGTGCCTGCAATAATGAAAAAATTAAACCGGTGTTGTACATAAAAATTCTCCTTTTTTAGACAATATTAGTGATTAAATTATAGTACTAAATGTATTAAGTTGCGGTTTTACTTAATTAAAGTAAACGCACAATGTATTTGTTGAGCACCCCAGTTTCGGATAAGGGTGTGGGCAGGCAAAGCTTAGACGCTAGTGCGATCAAGCTTTAATTCACAAATTTACATCAGGTAAAATTAGTTGAGACATCTAAAATATGCGGAGGTATACATGAAAGTCCTATTTATCGGCGGCACAGGCACCATCAGCACAGCCAGTACGAAGTTAGCTTTGGCAAGGGGTTTTGACCTCACGCTGCTCAACCGCGGCAGTGAGAGTCGAGAGGTTCCAGATGGGGCAAGGGTGATTAATGGCGACATTCGCGACTTGACCTCAGCTCGCAAGGCCATCGGCAGTGACCGCTTTGACGTGGTGGTGGATTGGGTGGCTTTTACCCCTGAGCACATCGAGACCGATCTGCAGCTTTTCAATGGCCACTGTGGACAGTATATCTTCATCAGTTCTGCCTCAGCTTATCAAACCCCGCCAGCAACACTGCCTGTGCGCGAATCTACCATCCTGGATAACCCCTATTGGGCATATTCGCGCAATAAGATGGCCTGCGAGGAACGCTTGCAACGCGCGTACCGAGAAGACAAGTTCCCAATCACGATCATTCGCCCTTCGCATACTTACGATAAGTACTACCTACCGATTGAGGGCGGTTGGACGGTGGCTGAGCGGATGCTGCGGGGAGATAAGATCATTGTGCATGGTGATGGCACTTCATTGTGGACACTCACACACAGCTCTGACTTTGCTAAAGGCCTGGTGGGGCTGCTCGGCAATGACCACGCCATTGGTGAAAGCTTCCACATCACCTCGGATGAGTGGCTGACCTGGAACCGCATCCATGAAATTATTGCTGCTGCGCTGGGGGTTAAGGCGGATATCGTGCACATCCCATCAGACCTGATCAATGCCTACGCGCCGGAGTGGGGTGCCAGCCTGCTGGGCGATAAGGCACACAGTTTCATCCTGGATAACAGCAAGATCAAACGCCTGGTACCCGATTTCGTGTGCACCACGCCTTTCTCACGCGGCGTGGAGGATATCATTAACTGGCATATGGCAGATGCATCGCGGCGGGTGGTGAGCAAGGAGTTTGATGCACTGTGCGACCGCATGCTTGAGGCGTATCAGCAAGCTTGGCCGAAGTAGTTGGATAACTTTCTCCAATACTGATTGATTAAAAATTGTTTTTTGCAGAACCATATTGACAAGATACCAATTCAGTGCTATTTTTATGCAAAACCAATGAAGAAGAGTGAGTAAGTTTTATCTCTTTCTCCACAGAGAGCCGTAGATGGTGTGAGTACGGCGGGAAACATAAAACTGAATGGACTTCTGAGGGCAATAAGAAATAGTATCAATTATGGGGAATTGATATTAAAGTATGGGAGACGGAGCAAAACTCTCCGTTATCAAAAGTCTGCATATGTTTGTATGCGTAAAGTGGGCATATTGCTAAGGTATGCCAAGCCGGGTGGCACCGCAGGACTGATTTGATCCTGTCCCAGCAGATAACTGGGACAGGATTTTTTGATTCTGTCCCGAAATAACAACGAGGAGACAGAACGATGACAACACAAAATATTCCATACAAAATTTATCTTGAAGAAACTGAGCTGCCTAGGGCTTGGTACAACCTTCGTGCTGACATGAAGCATAAGCCTGCCCCCCTGCTCAACCCCGCAACACATGAACCAATGAAGGTTGAAGAGCTTGCAGGTGTTTTTTGCGAGGAATTGGTCAGGCAGGAGCTTGATGATGTAACAGCGCTTATTGAGATTCCTGGTCAAATTAGGGACTTTTACAAGATGTACCGCCCATCGCCATTGGTAAGAGCCTACTGCCTGGAAGAAAAGCTGCAGACGCCAGCCAAAATCTACTACAAATTTGAAGGAAACAATACCAGCGGCAGTCATAAGCTGAACTCTGCCATTGCGCAAGCATATTATGCCAAAGCGCAGGGCTTAAAGGGCGTTACAACAGAAACCGGCGCTGGTCAGTGGGGAACTGCCCTTTCCATGGCTTGTTCTTATTATGGCCTTGACTGTAAGGTTTATATGGTTAAAGTTTCTTTTGATCAGAAGCCATACCGGCGTGAAGTGATGCGCACCTACGGGGCAACGGTGAAGCCTTCACCATCAATGGATACCGAGATTGGTAAAAAAATTCTTGCCGAATACCCGGGAACGAATGGTAGCCTTGGGTGTGCCATTTCTGAGGCCATAGAAGATGCAACAACCCACGAGGGTTACCGCTATGTTTTGGGCAGTGTATTGAACCAGGTGCTATTACACCAGTCAATTATTGGCTTGGAGACAAAAATCGCCCTAGATAAATATCAAGTTAAACCAGATATTATCATCGGCTGCGCTGGTGGCGGATCCAACCTTGGCGGACTAATAGCCCCGTTTATGGGCGAAAAATTAAGGGGAGAGGCAAACTATCAATTTATTGCCGTTGAGCCAGCCTCTTGCCCAAGCCTCACCAGGGGTAAGTTTGCATATGACTTCTGCGATACCGGCATGGTAACACCATTGGCTAAGATGTACACGCTGGGCAGCGGGTATATCCCAGCCCCAAACCATGCCGGCGGGCTGCGCTATCACGGCATGAGCACTGTGCTTTCAGAGCTTTATGACGAAGGGCTCTTGGAAGCTGTGTCTGTGCTGCAGACAGCAGTATTTGAAGCCGCAGAGCAATTCGCCAGGGTGGAAGGGATCCTCCCTGCCCCAGAGAGCGCTCATGCCATCAAAGTAGCCATTGACGAGGCGATTAAATGCAAAGCCACAGGTGAGGACAAAACGATCGTTTTTGGCCTAACTGGCACTGGTTATTTTGACATGCTAGCTTATGAAAAGTTCCACGATGGCAAAATGGAAGATTATATACCTACAGATGAGGAAATCCAGGCGAGTCTGGATAAGTTGCCGAGAATGGCATAATGATTAACTATTCACAGATTTAAGCTTAACAAGACGGTATAGTTTGGTAACTATGCCGTCTTCTTGTCTATGAATGTACTTCTGACCCCCGCCAATTTTGCTTATAGAAATTGAATAGAAAATTTTTGTAATTACCCTGTCTCCAATTTATGAGAGCAGATCCAACGAATAAGATCAAGTAGTCATTAATAGAAAAGTCTTTTGGGGTTGACCTGCCTCCGACTGAAAGGAGTGGGGCCGCCGATGTATTATTGAATGAAAAATCTCTTGGGGTTGAACTGATGTTAAAACTATGGCAAGAAAAAACTAAAAAAGACTTGGTTGAGTGTTTTGAGGATTTTTAGAAATAATATGCTCATCAAGCCAATGCTTTAAATCAGCAGGATGGACTGGAAGAGGAAAAGGTAAAGAATTGGCTCCTTTGCTTAATAAAACACGATTACCTTGAGGCATACTGGGATGTTCTAATACAAAAACTGGTAGCCAATTAGCCTTAAGTGCTTCAGTTGCCCCAGCCCAAGTCCCACCTTTCTCAACGTCACTTGCTACAATGATAGCATAGTCAGCCAGGGTATAGATCAGGCGATTCCGTCCCATTGCAGCTCCAACGCTAAAACCTGCAGATGGATGGTAATTGGTAACAAAGCAAGCATCACCTTTGCTAAGTGCCGAGCGGTATTCAGGTTTGCGGATGGTTTTTTCAAGGCTATCAGCTAGAACCCCAACGATGAAGCCACGGTTTTCCAGAGCCGCTTTCATGCTAATTGTATCCACACCCCGTGCGCCTCCAGAATATAAAACTAATCCAGAAAATCCGCAGGCATTCCCTACAAACTCAGCGCAGGACCGTCCCACATCATCAAGATTTCTTGACCCAACGACGGCCAAACCAGGTTGACCTAGTAATTCTTTGTTGCCTGAGTAGAACAAGACTGCTGGAGCTGAGTCTTTGAGTCTGTCTCTGTAACGTTGGGGGTAGTCAGTTTCAACACGAGTTAATGGATGAATACCCAAATTAGCCAGACGTTCCAGATCTATTGCTAAGCCACCACCTCGCATAAGTAATTTTGAGAATCGTTTGGCATTTTCTTCACTTATTTCCAAGTGTTTCTGTAAATCATTTGCTTCTAATCCAAGTAGATCACCCGGCCGCCAAGACAATAAAGATAGTTTTCTTGCCAAAGGATTCCACTCTCGAAGTGTAAGTGGTTTCAATTCGGTATCGATTGTTAACCCTATTTGTGAACAGAGCAACAGCATTGCTTGAGAATCGGGAGAAATAATCATGCATTCCTACCTGTAGCTTGCGCCAGTGTGAATGGATATACATTTCCGCTGCCATTAGTACGCAGCAAATAACCTGCCAAGGTTAACGTCCAACCCGAATCAAGAATATCATCAACAAGTAAAACTGGCCCGTCTGGAATCTTATGAATAATTGCTAATGTATTTATTACATTACGAGCTTGCATGCTGCTGTTTTGCATCGTTTTCTGTTCAGGTGCATCATTTATTCTTTCTAATATTGTTAAATATGGCAAGTTTAATTGTCGAGCTAAGCGTTGTGCAAAATCTGGAACTAGGTGTATATGCCTTCGAGAAGGTATTGCAGTTACCCATGTAATTTCTGGTTTCCAATTATTGGTGATTAAATTTACTGAGGCATTAATTAGCTCATCAGAGAATCGTTCATCTTGGTATTTGCCTTTCTGCACCAATTTTCCCCAACCAGCATCACCATAATAACAAAGCGATCTTCCTTCGGCATTTTTTTCATCGTTTGGAATAATGACCTTCTGATCCCATAACAAACCTTTTGGCAACCATTTACGTGGCTGGATAGTGATAGTTGCACCTTTTAAAAATTTTTCGGCTTCTTTAACCAATTCTTGTGAAACCTCGCTTGAAAAGCCTTTACCCCGGCAGTTTGCACATCTTCCACAGGTTTGAGGACTCGGATCATCAAGCGCCATCTGCAAGAATTGCATCAGGCAGCCAGGATGCTCCACATATGTCTGCATTTGGGCTAACTCTGCTCGACGAAGATTCAGGACACGCTCCACACGCACAGTGTCGGGTACCCATCTATTTGGTGTGCGAAAGTAAGTAGATTTATGACCTCTTGTAATACCTACGGCGCCATCAACCTCGAGCAACTTGAGCGCTTTTTCACACAACGAGGGTGTTACATTTACACGGGACAGTATTTCATAGAACCCCAAACCCTCGTTTTGCTCCAAAACAGTCAGAATATCCAACATGGTGCGGGTATTTGGAAAAGCTGAATTGATAAAATAATTTTGAATATCATCATCTTCAGCACCACTAAGCAAAATACCGTATGCTCTGTCCAACGCACGACCAGCCCGGCCGACTTGCTGATAATAAGCAACCACCGACCCTGGTCGTTGAAAATGGATCACAAAACCAATATCAGGTTTGTCGAATCCCATTCCCAGGGCTACGGTAGCAACGAGGATCTTGACCTCATTTTGAATAAAAGCCTTTTCCAAAGCTGGACGATCCAACTCACGATCATTCCCTGCATGATAGGCTTCAGCCTGAAAACCATTCTGGCGCAACCAAAGCGCAACTCGCTCCGTATCAGGTACTGTTAAGCAGTAAATTACTCCACTTCCTGGCAACTTGGGTAAGTTTTCTACCAACCAAGCAAGCCGTTCGCCCTGATTTTGAAGGCGAATAGTTTGTAACCTCAGTGATTCACGAGCAAGTGGTCCACGCAATACAGTAAGATTTTGGCCAAACTGAGAGACAACATCACCAATAACACGATCGTTGGCGGTGGCAGTTGTTCCCAAAACCGGTAACTTTGGAGGGAGCATCTGGATAATTCGTTTGATTCTCTGATAATCTGGCCGAAAATCATGTCCCCAATCCGAAATGCAGTGAACTTCATCCACAACAAATAAACCGATTTGACCCGCGATTTCTGGCAAAACCTTTTGGACAAAGTGAGAATTATTGAGGCGCTCAGGTGAAATTAGTAGAATGTCGCATATATTGCAGCGGAGGGATTCTTCAATCTCAGACCAATCCTTTAGGTTTGAACAATTAATTGTTCGAGCTTGAATTCCGATCCTCTCAGCCATAGCAATTTGGTTTCGTATCAAAGAGAGAAGCGGACTGATTAGAAGTGTTGGCCCAAATCCTTGCTCTCTTAACAGCTTTGTAGCCAGGAAATAAATAATACTTTTACCCCAACCGGTTCGTTGTACTAACAATACTCGCTCGCGACGGACAACAATCGCTTCAATAGCTTCCCACTGCCCTTCTCGGAACTGACAATTAGCTCCGAGCATAGCTTGCAAGTAATATAGGGCTTTAATTTTTAATTTATCCATGTCTCAGTAACTCCTATAAACTCCTAATTCGGAGTTTATTAGACTATTTTCGGAGTTTATTTTCAGAGTTTTAATATGTAGTGCGCTGAACGTCCCATGCCTTGCAGATCCAATTTTCCGTCTTCAACCCAGGTTTTTAAGAGATACTCAGCTTGCTTTGCGCTAATATTCAGTGCTTGCATCGCACTCCGCCGAGTGACGTGTCCATCGTTATCAATCAGTTTGAGAATTAGTTCCCAAGAATCTTCTCTGGATTTGCTTTCTTTGTGAGCTATATCATAGGATAGCTGGTCGATATTCACCAAACCAGTTCGAGCTAAATTTTCTAATAAATCCTTAGCTTCTATACTATTGATTTGCAGATGATTGCTTAAATCAGTAATTGTCGCTGGTGACTCTTGCCAAGCCAGCCATAGAGCCATTAATTCAGACATTTGAAGCGCGATCTCTCGCTGGCGATTTGTTTGCAGGATATAAGTTACAAATGCTAAATCTGCTGGTCGAGTATCCAATGTTATTGTTACCATTGCGGTAGTTGATCGGTCGTAGCTTGGGGGAATTCGCCCATTTTGCAGCTGGCTATGATATATAATGCCAACGCCGCGTCCACTGCGCTCAACTAAGCCAATACGTTTGAAGGCATCTGCTAATAGTGGGTTGCGGGGATGAGGAGAAGCAACCAGCACATTGTTCGGTGTGACGCCAAGCACAAACCCACCAGGATTGCTAATAATTGCTTCATTGTCGAAAAGTTGGATATGAGTAGCGCCTAGATGGGAGTAATCTCGATGGATCAGGGCATTATTGATGGCTTCGCGTAAACCACGCAAATCGTAACGTGGTATACCAACACGTGTACTGCCAATCATCATTTCTTGTTCTTCATTGCGCACCTGAATAGATTGCATCAGCCACTCATGAGCACGCAGTAACGGCCAGCGTCGAAATTCATTTACCTTTACATCGCTTCCATGAAGTACCTGGAAAGCAACTTCATGTGCAGGAAGGTATTTCTGTAAGGAAGTTTCTTTACCTAGCACCAACAAACCAGCCAGTGTAGGACATAGCTTACCATTATCAAATGCAACGAGACCTAATGTTTGAGCAATCCCTTCATCTGTTAGCTCTAAGAAGACATAATCACCCCGATTTTCCTCGACCATACGACGTAGTCGCGCAAATTCCAATGGATCTAAATCTTCCCATGTTGCTTCAACCACAGGCATCGCTGTCATATCAGCCTGACCTCGGTCGGCTTTCCAGCTTGACAATTCATAGGGATAAAAAGGGCGACAGCCAGGTTTGTTATGAATATCAAGAAAACGGATGGTCACCTTGCCTTCGCTGGTTGCCGTTGGTTGATGGGCAACTGGAATGTCAAGCACCCCTACTGTACCTTCAGGTAATTGAATGAACTCAACTTCTGCAAGTAGAGGAGGCATTGTCCTAGCAGCAACAAAAGCAGCCAGTGTATTCGGGTGGTTCAAATGTTTTGGATGTAAACCGGTGACATGCCCATTATCTTCTACCCCAATTAAGATTTGGCCGCCTTTATAATTCGCCAGACACACGCATGCTTCAATAAGCTCTGCGTCAGGCAAGGGACCACTATCACTCTTAAATTCTAATCTGAGGGATTCCCCACCTGCAATCATCATGCGCAATTCTTCTGGTTTCATGAGAACTCTTCTACGCCTAGCTGATATCATGCAGAATTTTCAGCTTCTGCAGGCTCATAGGTCAATTGTAACATTAGGTAAGCTAAAAGACAAAATTTGTCTCTGTTATGAGCTCGGAATAACTATTTTAATATATGTCTCTTGGGTTTAACCTGCCTCCAATCAATGAGAGTGGGGTCGCCGAAGACAAAATAAGGAAAATTACTAAAAAGATATTTTGATAATTAAATGAAAAGTCTCTTGGCAATGACCTACTCTCCCAGGGGGTCGCCCCCCAAGTACCATCGGCGCTGGCAAGCTTAACTTCCGGGTTCGAGATGTTACCGGGTGTACCCTTGCCGCTCCAATCACCAAGAGACCAATTTCTATAAAAAAGGTCTGAATAACATTGTAGACTTTTGTAATCAAAAGCACCGAATTCCCCGCACCACGTTGGAAGCACTCGATCATTAGTACAGCTTAGCTCAACGCATTGCTGCGCTTACACATGCTGCCTATTAAGCAGGTGGTCTACCTGCGATCTTACTCCCTTGACGGGAACATAGAGATCTAATCTTGAGGCGAGTTTCCCACTTAGATGCTTTCAGCGGTTATCTCTGCCAGACATAGCTACCCAGCGATGCCGTTGGCACGACAGCTGGCACACCAGAGGTCTGTCCACTCCGGTCCTCTCGTACTAGGAGCAGCTCCTCTCAAATCTCTTACGCCCACAGTGGATAGAGACCGACCTGTCTCACGACGGTCTGAACCCAGCTCGCGTACCGCTTTAACGGGCGAACAGCCCGACCCTTGGGACCTTATCCAGCCCCAGGATGCGATGAGCCGACATCGAGGTGCCGAGCCAGGTCGTCGATATGGACTCTTGGACCTGACTAGCCTGTTATCCCCGGGGTAGCTTTTATCCGATGAGCCACGGCCCTTCCACACGGAACCGTGGGATCACTAAGCCCGACTTTCGTCTCTGCTCGACGCGTTGGTCTTGCAGTCAAGCTCCCTTATGCCTTTACACTCTTAGGCTGGTTTCCATTCAGCCTGAGGGAACCTTTGGGCGCCTCCGTTACTCTTTGGGAGGCGACCGCCCCAGTCAAACTGCCCACCTGGCACGGTCCCCCAACCGGATGACGGTATGGGGTTAGGGTCTAAATATCATCAGGGTGGTATTTCACTGATGGCTCCACCAAGGCTGGCGCCCTAGTTTCATAGCCTCCCACCTATCCTACACAAATGAGATCCAAACTCAATGCCAAGTTGCAGTAAAGCTCCACGGGGTCTTTTTGTCCTACTGCGGGTAGGCCGCATCTTCACAGCCATTTCAATTTCACCGGGTCCCTCGTCGAGACAGAGTTCTAGTTGTTACACCATTCGTGCGGGTCGGAACTTACCCGACAAGGAATTTCGCTACCTTAGGACCGTTATAGTTACGGCCGCCGTTCACCGGGGCTTCAGTTCAAAGCTTCGCTTGCGCTAACCTCTCCCTTTAACCTT
>Ga0209723_1002740_pt1 | contig 22787 bp, 11 predicted proteins | sample BiotimSIPDNA_2_FD_185750 | JGI IMG/M metagenome (GOLD analysis project Ga0209723, IMG submission 185750) | Anaerobic biogas reactor microbial communites from Washington, USA - Biogas_R2 time_0 SIP DNA (SPAdes) (version 2) | ecosystem: Engineered > Bioreactor > Anaerobic > Unclassified | place...
TATTGACGATTGCTCCAAATGAAAGACTGTTATATAATAAAACACAGGATACTTATAGTACCGATACAGTTCAGATTGAAAAGCATACCTCATGGACAGAAGGCAAGCTTATTTTCAGGAATGACCCGATTGATGTCATAGCCAACAGGCTTGAAAGATGGTATAATGTAGATGTCGAACTGGTTAATAATAATTTTAAAGAAATAATGTTAAGAGCAACTTTTGAAGACGAAAATCTTGAAGAGGTACTTTATTACTTAGAAAATAGCTTGAATATTGAATGTAAAATTATTAATGGAAAATTGAGAGAAGATGATGAGATTTATGTTAAGAAGAAAGTAATAATTAGTTCCAGGTAAGAAAATAATAACCACCTATAATATTAATTTTAAAAATCGACTGCCTATGAGATTATTTTTGTTATAAAAGAAGCAGGAAAGTGTTAGAGCCACTTCCCTGCAGAAATTAAGTCACTATTAAATAAAATAACCTAATAACAATTCAAAAATATGAAAAAAAAACGTGATTTATTCTTACCACGATTCTATTATTCAAAGAAGTTAATTATGGAATTAAAGATTGCAATTTTTATAATCCTGACAAGTATAACCAGTTCTTTTGGAGCACATGCATATTCCCAGTTGGCTAGGGTCTCATTAGAGATGGAAAATAAACCTCTTGAAAATGTGATAAATGAGATCGAAAAGCAGAGTGAGTTTTATTTTATCTTTAACCAGACGCAGATTGATGTTTCGAAAAAGGTGACTATTAGCAAAGATAATGAGTTAATAGACGGAGTGTTACAAGATCTCTTTAAGGATTCAAATGTCAAATATGCCATTATGGATAGGAAAATTCTGTTAAACACAGAAAATAAAGATGGAGATTATACAATAAAAGTAGCTGACATAGCAATCCAGCAGAAACGTGTAACCGGTACTGTCTCCGGTTCTGATGGATCTCCTTTACCGGGAGTTACAGTATTAGTAGTTGGGACTAATACTGGAACTATTACAGATGCTGATGGCTTTTATTCTCTTGATGTTCAGAATAATCAGTCAGTATTACAATTTTCATTTATTGGTTTTGGAACCAAGAATGTCACTGTTGGCTCTCAAAATGTAATTAATATCAGTCTTGAAGAAACGATGCTGCAAATGGAAGAAGTGGTTGTAATAGGATATGGAACCCAGAGAAAGGAGACACTGACGGGCTCTGTCTCTAACGTCACCGGTGCGGAAATCGCTACACCTAACATGAATGTTGCCAGTTCAATGACAGGTAAGATGCCTGGTTTGGTTGTGAGCCAGCGTACAGGAGAACCGGGAAATGAGGATCTTACAATTTTGGTTCGCGGTAATTCTTCTTTTGCCTCCAGTAGTGCAAACAACCCCTTGATCATCATCGACGGTGTTGAGCGCGACAATATGAACCGCCTCAATCCGGACGACATTGAGAGCATCTCAGTACTCAAAGACGCTACTGCGGCGATTTACGGAGCTCGTGCTGCCAATGGTGTTATTATAGTAACCACAAAAATAGGGTCTGTAGGAAAACCTAAATTCACTTTCATCTCCAATACATCTTTCTCAAGCGTTACCCAGAGACCGAATTTATTGGGTTCTCCTGAGTACGCGCGTGTTCAGAATGAGGCGGTTTGGTATCGAGCCAACCGTCCGGAAAACTGGACGACACCAACCTTTACCGAGGACGCTATTAAACAAATGGAAGATGGCTCAAATCCTGATGTTTATCCTAATACTGATTGGTATAGTGAAATAAAGCAACCTTTTGCGGTGCAGAACCGCGCATCTTTACAGGTAACAGGCGGTAATGAAGGAGTGAAGTATTTACTTTCTCTTGGTTGGCAGGACCAGGGGTCAGAGTTTAAAAGCATGAATTTAAACTACAATCAATTCAATCTGCGTTCTAATGTAAATGTTAATTTGACCCAGCATATTTCAGTGGGAGCCAATATCAGTGCTATTGTTTCTGAACGAAAAGGTCCATGGGAGAATATAGGTACAATTTTTACCAATACGTGGGCAGACCCTACACTTGTGGCACGATTTTCTACCGGTGAATTAGGTCCTGGCAGATACCAAGAAAGCCCACTTCTACTTCCCGATAGAGGTTGGTTAAAAGTCTCAAATCTCCCTATTAACTCGACCTTTACATCAACAATTATGATTCCATGGGTAAAAGGATTGAAAATAGACGCTTCTTTCAATTATGATATTCGTAATCAATTCCAAAAGCGATGGGTAATTCCATATTTCTTTTATGAACGTAATCCTGTGACTGGCGAACTTGAACGTAAACAAGGAACAGGAGGCGAGGGAAAAGGTGCTGTAGAAGAATTGACAGATACATACAATAAGTGGACTACCATGATGTTCAATGTGCTTCTGTCATACAACACAATAATCAATGAGGTTCACAATATCACCGCCATGGTCGGTACAGAAAAGCAGAAGAACAACAATAATATGATTGAAGCTTGGCGCATGAAATTTCTTTCTACACTTCTTCCCGAACTCAACGTAGGAAGCGAGGACCCAGTTAATAGAGATAATGCTGGTTCCTCGGAACACTCAGCTCGCGACAATTATATGGGACGTTTTAACTATGCTTACCAGAAAAAATATTTGGCAGAGTTCATATTCAGATATGACGGTTCCAGTAATTTTCCAATAGGTAAACAATTCGGATTTTTCCCCGCTGCATCATTTGGCTGGCGTATATCAGAAGAATCGTTCTTTCGCGATGCGTTACCGTTTGTAGATAATTTGAAATTTAGATATTCTGTAGGACAAACAGGTAACGACCGAATAGCCCCTTATCAATACCTGCAGTTGTACGATTATGCGGGCAGTTACGTGTTTAACTCATCCGTCAATGACGGTATTAGAGCAAGCACAATGCCAAACCCAAATGTTACCTGGGAAAAAAGTTTAAAAAATGATATCGGAATTGAAGCATCGCTTTGGAACAGTTTATTGGGATTTGAAATAACCCTGTTTAAAGAACACAGAACAAATATTTTGACTGCCCGCAGAATGTCGATTCCCAACACGCTTGGATTTACTGCTTTACCGCCGGAAAATATTGGCGAGGCTGAAGTCAGGGGCTATGAAATAGCTCTAACCCACAGGAATAGAGTTTTTAATGACTTTAATTACAGCCTTTCGGCAAATGTGTCATACAGCAATTCAAAAATTATTTTTATGGACGAAACACCTGAATCAGTACCTTGGCGAGAGCAGACAGGCAGGCCGATAGGCGCTCAATTGGTGTATAAAACCGACGGCACGATGTATCAGCGCGACCCCGACGGGGGATCTAATACCATAGATCCTACTCAGGGAGCATATCATAGAAGCCACAGGCCCGGCGACTTGAGAATCGTCAATTTAACCGCCGAATGGGGCGGGGCTACTGATAATACAATCAATTCTGATGACATGTATCGCTTTAATTATACTTCAACACCAAGAGCAGTGTTTGGGTTGAATGCGAACTGTGAATATAAGGGTTTTGATTTATCCATTTTCTTCCAGGGTCAAACGGGAGCATATAATTACGATGGGACTTTCGTTTCTTTAGGTGCTTCTTCCAGGCAGAATTCCTACGTAGCGCGTGCAACAGACCGTTGGACGGTGGATAATACTACCGGTAAAATGCCAAGATCGGACGCCTATCAACCCGGTATGACAGATTTCTTTATGATGGATGCTACCTTTATCAGATTAAAAACAGCTGAATTTGGATATTCTATTCCCGAAGATATCATATCAAGGTATGGACTTAGCGACATTAGATTATATTTTAGCGGCTACAACTTGTTGACGTGGGCAAAAGAAATAAAACATGCCGACCCTGAAATGACTGGTGGATCTGGAAATTATCCGCCACAGCGCGTATTAAATTTAGGAATAAATGTTAAATTTTAAATATAATAAATTGATAAAATGAAAAAATATCTGATTTTATTAGTAGTAACAGTTTCCCTGTCATTTGCTGCATGTGAGGATATGCTTGATCTCTCGCCAACGGTAACAATTGATGAAACAATAGTTTTTCAATCTCCAAAATTGATGGAGGCTTATCTGAATGATTTGTATTGGGGTATCCCCAGCGAATTTTCATATACTTATCAAACAGCTCCTGAATGGACGTCGCGAGCAACGGATGAAGTTTTTAATAATGGACGGTCTGGATACATAATAACAACTGGTTCACTTAACGAAGACAACGTTAATACTTTAAGTGCTATGAAACTATATATTTGGAATTCCTCCTATCAATATATTCGCAAGATCAATATTTTCCTGAATGAGTTGGAAAAAGCTGAATTTTTGATTGAAAATAAGGACAGAATGATTGCAGAAGCTAAAGCTATAAAGGCGTTTATCTATTTCAATCTGATTATTCGTTTTGGAGGCATTCCCATAGTTGACGAATATTGGAATTTGCATGATGAAATAACCTTTACCAGCAATACCTTAGAGGAATGTGTTACAGAAATAGAAAGATTGATTGCAGAAGCCATGCCCGATTTAGAAGAATACTATTCTGGCAGCAGCGCAGGCTATGGCAGAATATGCCAGGATGTACTTCTCGCTTTACGTTCTCGAATGTATCTGTATCTTGCTTCGCCGCTGTTTGCAGAATTGCACAATCCTACCGAGTCTCGTACTGACAAATGGCAAAGGGCCGCGACTGCTGCCGAAGATTTTTTTAGCGCAACGGGTAACAGGTATCAGTTACATCCTGACTATGCAAGAGCCTTTAATAATCCAAACGGGGTTGTAAACAATGAATTTATCTTTGTAAAAAATTACACAACCACTTCAGGTCATAATGTTCCATTAGACAATCTTGGCCGTCGTTATGGAGGATATGGCGGATGGTGGGCAAGTATGGGACCATCGCAGAATTTGGTAGATGATTACGACATGCAATCCACTGGATTGCCTCCATTTATTTGGAGTAATGATGATACCAAAAGCGTCAATCCAGCTTCCGGATATGATCCTCAAAAGCCATACGAAGATAGAGACCCGCGCTTTTATGCCACAATATTGTATGATGGCGGGGTGTATCGAGGCGACTTACATGAAATGTGGGTAAGCGAAGACGCAACACAATGGGGAAGTGACAGTCCACTCCAAAACGGAGATAATCCACTGGGACTCTATATATTGAGAAAATTTGCACCTGACGTTGACCAAGAGGATTTACTCTGGGGCCAAAGTACAATTACGTATTGTCATTATCGTCTTGGTGAAATATACCTCAACTATGCCGAAGCGATGTTTGAATTGGGCTATGAAGATGTTTGCCGTGAATATATGAACAAAATCAGAGCCAGAGCGGAAATGCCGGATATTCCAGAAACTGTTACAGGCGAAGAGTTGAGAGCTAGGCTTTACAATGAACGAAGAATTGAACTGGCATTTGAGATGCATAGATACTTTGATGTGCGCAGATGGAAAATAGCCCATATAATAGAGAATAGAGATATATACGGCGCTCAAATTATTAAAAACATGACTACTGGCGTAAAAACATATAGTAATGTTTTACGTCAAGTTAGAAAAGGTTCGTGGGATGATAGATATTATCTCTTGCCTATCCACAGAGATGAAATTAAGAGAAATAAGGGGTCATTGCTTCAAACTGTTACGTGGCGGTAAATATTCTTTATTCAAATATTTTAGCCCCTCCAATAAGTACCTTTTGTTGATATAATGGTTTGTGCCAACAAGATTCCTCACTTCGTTCGGAATCAAAGGAAATGAAAGATGTTTAACGGTGGTAAAGCAGCTGCTAAACACCTTTCATTTTACACACAGCGTATCATCATGTCGACTGCAGGGAGAATTTTTTTGAACTGGAGCAAAGCCGGAGTTCGGCAAAGCAAACAATTACAAGATAATAAATACATATCTAAATACATATGAAAACATGGCATTGGTAAAAGAGAATAGATATAGAAAGATATTAGCACTGTAAAGCAATGATTTACGATCTATGTTTCTATAAAGATTTACCAATGCTAAAAACAATAATCATAATTATAAAATATTAAGAAAATGAATAAATTAAAATTTTCAATATTTGTTGGTAATCTGCTATTTCTTTCATCGCTGTGTTTGGGACAGAATTATCTGGACTATGTGCAGCCGAAGGCGAAATACGCTCCCATGCCTATCTATAAGCGCGCAGATATTGTTCCCCGTATGGGATTCTGCAGCACAACTCCTCCGGAAACCGCTGCAGACATTATGCTCGGCGGAAACGGATCAATCAAATCGACTGTTTATGGCGATCCTTACACAGAACGCGTAAGTTATACCCGCCAAATAGTCGGTGATCCCATCGGACCACCTATGCCCCCACCTAAAATAGCGAATATCCTGCCTGATGTGCGAAAGATGTTGAGAGAGGGTAAGTTCATTGAAGTGAACATGTTTGTGATGAATGAAGTTCTGAAGGATTCTCTTTACGGCCCGCTGTATACCCTTGATGAAAATGGGATTGCTCACCAACCCCTAAGATTCAATAGCGGTACCTCAATCCCGCCGATTAATATGAGTATTAACTCCGATCCCTTGGATAATGTTACCGACTATCTGCGCGTATGCGATTGGACCACCGGCGAAACGCGCATTTATTGGACGGACGCTCGGGGTGCTAATGTGCGCCGTTCGTTTGTTTCCTTCCCTGCACAGGCAGCATGCCAACTGCTAACAGCGCCAAAAGGCTCCACATTGAGTACCACAATTACCATTAATCAAATTGGTGGTTTGGCTGCACGTCGGGGTCCTGGGCCCAGTACTATAGAGTTCGTTGACACGGATGTGCAAATCGAAAATAAGGAAGCTTTCATAATCGTCAAAGGCAAGTTTAGTAAAGAGATAACAGAAGCTGGGTTTGCCGGCGTGATTCGCGTTGTACTGGATGGTGGCAGCGTTAAAGTGGAAAATGGTACGCTGGTCATCAACGATGCAAACAAGGCCACCATTCTAACAATGATTGAGCCTCTCCCCCTCTATAGCGAGGAGGGTGTAAAAACTATAAAGTCACGGGTAACAGCGCTCAAGCCGGATTATGAGGCACTTTTAGCCGAAAATGCCAAGGTACTTGCTCCGCAAATGGAAAGCTCTACAGTGCGGCTCTGTTCTGACTATGAAGCGCTTAAATCGGTGGAAGAATTGTTGGTGGAACAGATTTCCGTGGAGGGACAACTCAGCGCGCCGTTATTAGAAAAACTATTCCATATGGGGCGTTATTGGAGGATTGTCTCTGTTAGCGAGGAATCGGCCGGTGTAGGGGCTCAGTGGAACATCAATGTCAATTTGCAGGTACATTCCGACAACATCACAGGATTACACAAACAGTTGGATGTCTTATTCCGCGTATTTGAAAGCAAGTACGATGATTTTCGCCTCAACGCCAAAAACATATTCGGTTGTCGAGGCATCATGGCCAACATCCATCCCAACGCAATATCCGGTTATCAAAACCATTTCTCTGCCAGCTGGCCCCATCAATATTGGATCCCTTGTGCGGGTTGGTTTTTTAACGAGTACTGGGGATATTACCTCACTACAGGCGACGAGAATTTTCTTCGTGAGCGAGTTCTTCCAGGCTTGAAGGAAATCGCCCTGTTCTTCGAGGACTATCTCACCGATATAGGTCCAGACGGCCGCTATATATTCTACCCGAGCTTCTCAGCGGAAAACCTCGAGGAGTGGGGACGTCCCATCGGCATTAATTGTATGCAGGATGTGATGGTTTGCCGGGAAGTTCTGACCAACCTGCTTACTGCCTGCGAAACCCTGGGTATCTCCGATCCCAAGGAGGCCAAATGGCTTGATATGCTGAGCAAGCTCCCTGCAGTCCTTCTGGATGAAACTACAGGAGCCCTGCGTGAGTATGGTTGGGATGCAATAAAGGAAGATCTGGATCACAGGCATGTCTCACATCATCATGACGTGTGGCCTGGACATGCCATTAACTGGGAGGAAACGCCGGAACTGGCTCTTGCCGTGCTTAAGTCCAACCGTAGACGCGGCATGGAGAACGAATCATACCACGGACTCGCGATGCGACTGTTCACCGCCATCCGCTTAAAGGACGAATCGCATGCTACCAGCCTCATAAAGGAAATACTAGAGCATGGCTTTGTGAACCGTACTCTTCTAACCAGCCACAATCCCAATACCCGGGGAGCTCAGTCTGACGCCCAGGGCTCGTTGCCTGCTGTGTTGGCAGAAATGGCAGTTTACTCAAAGCCGGGACTAATTGAACTGTTGCCTGCTATGCCAGGTATGCTGGCAAAAGGCGAATTCAAAGGCTTGTGGCTGTACACCTTTGCGAAGCTGGAGCGCCTTAATTGGGACCTGAATGAAAACAACCTGTCTGCACGTATCATGCCTCTGAAAGATCAAACGATTACCTTAAGGATACGCCAGGGATTTGAAGAGCTCTACGTGGACGGCGTTTCACAGTTTTCGCAGAGGAATGAAATTACGCTTAACCTGAAGAAGGGTGTTCCAGTGGATATCTCCGCAAAGTTAAGGCCAAAAACACATTTAGCCTTTAAGTAAGGAATAAATAATAAGCAACTTATAAAGTGTCGTTTCTGCGGAAACGATGTCCGCATGGACAACATTAAAATATTAAAGAAATGAGGAATATAAAAATTTCAATAATTGTAGTTAATCTACTGTTTATTTCATCTGTGTGCTTGGGGCAGACTTCTCTGACCTATGTACAGCCAAAGGCGAAATATGTGCCTATGCCTATTTCCAAACGCGCAGATTTTGTGCCCCGAATGGGATTCTGCAGCACGACTCCCGCAATCAGATCCGGAGACGCCATGTACACCGCAAACGGCTCGATCAAGGCTCTCGTCTACGGTGATCCTTACGCAGAGCGTATTGACTTTTCCCACGAAAAACTAATTGTTCAAAACTTTAAGCCTTTGGAACCCCCGAAAATAGCGAATATCCTGCCTGACGTGCGCAAGATGCTGTTAGAGGGTAAGTTCAGGGAAGCGCCCAATTTTGTGATGGATGAAGTCATAAAGAATCCTCTTTATGCCGAGCAATTCAACAAGCATATAGTTCAGGATACGTATGACAGGACAGCATTGATACGTCCTAAAACCACTGATACTCCTCTAATGCAGGCTAACTTACATGCTCCGTTTAACATGTACATTAACTCCACTCCATCGGACAATGTCAGCGACTATCTGCGTGTCAGCGACTGGACCACCGGAGAAACGCGTATTTATTGGACAGACGAGCGGGGTGCACAGGTACGTCGTTCGTTTGTATCCCGCCCTGCGCAGGTAGCCTGTCACTTGCTCACAGCACCTAAAGGCTCCACTCTGAGCAGTACAATTACCCTAGATCAAATCGCCGAAAGGATCAGTTCGGATGAAGTGAAAGCCTTAGCTCACGAAAATCCTTATCTCCAGCAATTCTTCTCCCTCGCATGGGCCCATCCCATGATACCGCGTATTAAGTTCGGACTCCAAGGTATAGAGTCTGTCAACATGGATACGAAAATTGAAAAGAAGGAAGCTTATATGATCGTCAAAGGCCAGTATGATAAAGCCATAACAGATGCCGGCTTTGTAGGGGTGGTTCGCGTTGTACTGGATGGTGGCAGCATGAAGGTGGAAGATGGTAAGCTGGTCATCAGCGGTGCTAACAAGGCAACCGTTCTGACGATGATTGAGCGTCTCCCAAAATATAGCGAGGATGGTGTGAAAATGGTCAAGTCAAAAATAGCAGGTATCAAACCGGATTACGAGGCATTGTTAGCCGAAAATGCCAAGGTACTTGCCCCACAGATGAATAGTTCAACAGTGCGGCTCTGCTCTGATTACGAAGCCCTCAAATCTGTGGAAGAATTGCAGGTGGAGCAGATTTCTACAGTGGACCTCAGTGCGCCGTTATTCGAGAAACTCTACCATATGGGGCGTTTCTTCCTGATCAACGAAACAGGCGAGTTGCCTGCAATGCAGGGGCTGTGGAGCATCAACGTCAATTTCCAGGTTAGCTCCGGCAACATTACAGGGTTACACGAACAGATGGATAACTACTTCCGCTTTTTTGAAAGCAAGTACGATGATTTCCGCCTGAACGCCAAAAACATATTCGGTTGCAGGGGCATTTTGGCCAGCGTTGATCCCAACATGATGACTGGCTTTCAGTCACATTTCTCCTCCCATCGGCCCTATCAGTATTGGATTCCAGGTGCAGGACAGGTTCTTAACGAGTTATGGGGATATTACCTCACTACAGGCGACGAAAAATTTCTACGTGAACGAGTCGTGCCTGGTTTGAAGGAAGTCGCTCTGTTCTTCGAGGACTATCTCACCGATATTGGTCCGGATGGTCGCTATCTGTTCTATCCTGGCTTCCTGGCAGAAAACAATGAAAACAGAGGACCCATTGGGATAAATTCCACAATGGACGTGATGGTCTGCCGGGATGTTCTGACCAACCTGCTTACCGCCTGCAAAACCCTGGGTATTTCCGATCCCAAAGAGGCAAAATGGCGCAACATGCTGAGCAAGCTTCCTACACTCCTGCTGGATGAAGTTACAGGGTCGTTGCGTGAATATGCATGGAAATCGATCCCTGATGAATTGCAACACAGGTATGTCTCCCACCATTACGACGTGTGGCCTGGAAACGCCATTAACTGGGAGGAAACGCCGGAACTGGCCCTTGCAGTGCTAAAGTCCAACCGTAAACGCGGCCTGACGTCAACTATGGAGGTTGCCACGGTGCAGGGCTTCCTGCAACGGCTGTACACAGCCATCCGCTTAAAGGACAGTGAGCACGCTTTCTTCATCTTAAAGCAACTATTCGAGCACGGTTTTGTGAACCACTCTCTGCTGACCAACTTCTATTCCAATCGCTTGATGTGGCCGGACGCCCAGGGCGCGTTTCCTTCTGTGCTGGCGGAAATGGCGGTATACTCCAAGCCGGGACTTATCGAACTGTTGCCTGCCATGCCAGGTACGCTGGCAAAAGGCGAATTCACCGGCCTGTGCCTGTACACCTTTGCGAAGCTGGAGCACTTTAACTGGGACCTGAAAGAAAACACTATGTCTGCGCGCATCATGCCTCTGAAGGATCAGACGATTACACTAAGAATCCGCCAGGGATATGAAGAGCTCACCGTGGACGGCGTTTCGCAACTTTCCCAGGGGAATGAAATTTCACTTAACTTGAAAAAGGGTGTCCCTGTGGATATCACCGCAAAGTTAAGGCCTAAAACAATTCTCGCCTCTAAGTAAGGAATAAATAATAAACAACTTTAATAGTGTCGTCCCTGCGGAAAAAATGTCCTGCAGGTACGACACTTTAAAATATAAAACTTGAGTCCACTCTGAAAACCCAGTTTTATTACTTTTTAAAAAATAAAAATTGATTATCAGCTTTTTATAATGTGAATAATTATTATAAAGGACTTATACGAGAGGGCTCAAACTTAAATAAATCATAAAAAATGAGCAAATTAATACTGTGTGTAGTAAGAGTATTGTTCGTTATTGCTTCCAGTTGTGGAAATTAAAAAGTCAGAATCATAGGAAAATATTGATTGTAATAAAGTATCAAGAGGCAGTTAAGCTCATTCTAAAACCTCAAGAAGATGAAAGTTATTCGCCAATCAAAGACCCGGAAATTCAGGCTCTGTTTTTGAAACACGGTACAACAATAATGCAGACGTAGCCTGATCCATAAGCACCTCAGGAGTTATAATCAGATTATGATTTAAGAGTACCATGCACTATGAGCAATGAAAGCATGGAGAATTGCATCACTGCTTTTTTGGCACCAGGAAGATTTTAAGACGAAGTGTACGAAACTGGTATTTTTCAAAAAGGCAATCGTTATAAATCACTAAGCTGATTTATAAAGAAATGAAAAGATGTGTTTTATAACATAAATATAATAAGATGAAAGAAGTAAATGATATTGCTGATGCAAAAAAAGCCGCAGGTCCGGTTTTTACCCGGTTTACCTATTGTGGCAATGATCAGGTTTATAAAGATAATCCCTTGAAGCCTGACGAGTTTTACTCGCCAATTCTCCAAGGATGTTATCCGGATCCGAGCATTGTTCGCAAAGGGAATGATTTTTTTATGGTAACCTCCTCATTTGTCATGGTTCCGGGAGTGCCTGTTTTTCACTCTAATGATTTGGTGAACTGGCGGCAGATAGGGCATGTACTCGACAAGCCATCGCAGTTGAATGTGGAGGATGCACCGATCGGTGAGGGGATATGGGCTCCGCAGATAACATATAATCCGTTTAATGAAACGTTCTATATGATAACTACTCACAAAGCAGCTGGTCTGGGCAATATAGTAGTAAAAACCAAAGATCCGTTCAATGGATGGAGTGATCCGTTCAAATTGCAATTCGATGGAATTGATCCTTCGTTATTCTTTGATGACGACGGCAAAGCATACGTGGTTCATAACGACGCACCAGAAAAGGTGCTGTATGAGGGACATTGTGTGATTAAAATCTGGGAATATGATACGGATGTAGATCAGGTAATTGCTGGAACAAATAAAATCGTTGTTGACGGCGGTGTGGATATTAGCAAGAAACCGTTCTGGATTGAAGGTCCTCATATCTACAAGAAAAATGGACGTTACTACCTGATGTGCGCCGAAGGCGGTACCTGCGAGTGGCACAGCGAAGTGATTTTTATGGGCGATCACCCCAAAGGTCCTTATGTTCCTGCACCCGGCAACCCTATTCTTACTCAAAGGCATTTGCCGGTGGACAGGAGTAACAAAGTTGACCAAACGGGTCATGCGGATTTGATACAAAACTTTGATGGCAAGTATTATGGCGTATTTCTGGCAGTTCGTCCAAATAATAAAGACCGAGTCAATATCGGACGTGAAACATTTATTTTACCTGTGGACTGGAGAGGCGAATTTCCTGTTTTTGAAAACGGATTACTTCCTATACAACCCAAACTGAAAATGCCCAAAGGAGTAGACAATAGAACAGGTCAAGACGGATTCTTACCAAATGGGAATTTTGCTTTTACTGACAACTTTACATCCGAAAAATTAGGTTACCGCTGGATAGGAGTCAGAGGCTGGCGCGAAGAGTTCATTGATATGAGTAAAGACGGTTTAAAAATCAATCCATATCCGGTAAATATCAAGGAAGTAAAGCCAACGTCCACGCTTTTTTGGAGGCAGCAGCATAATAATTTCGAGGCGACGGTAATCATGGATTATAAACCGGTATCGAGGTTCGAACTTGCCGGTATAGTTTGTTATCAGAATGAATCTTTTAACTATGTTTTTGGTATTACCCGAAAAGACAATGATGATTACATCGTGCTTCAACGAACCGAATGTAAAGGAAAGGGAAAGGAAGCACAGGTGGCATCAACATTGATTGCTTTCGAAAAGATTGACATGAGTAAGCCGGTAAAACTGCGAGTAAGAGCTCAAGGTGACGACTATCAATTCAGTTATTCAGTTAATGAAGGTGGATATTTCAAAAACCTCGGTGGAGTTGTTTCAGGAGATATACTTTCTACCAATGTAGCAGGGGGATTTACCGGAAGTTTAATAGGCTTGTATGCTACATCAGCAAACGATATAATATTTTAAAAATATGCAAACAAATCTTGAATCAAAAGGTTTTTATAAACTCTCATTGATACAGCGTATTGGTTTTGGCTCGGGCGATCTGGCACAGAACCTGATTTACCAGACTGTATCCATGTATCTGCTTATTTTTTATACCAATGTTTTTGGAATAACCGCAGCTGAAGCAGGTGTAATGTTTCTCATTGTCCGGATTGTTGATGTATTATGGGATCCGATTGTGGGCGCATTTGTAGATAAACGCAATCCGAAAATGGGGAAATATCGATCCTATTTGGTTTTAGGCGGCATTCCACTTACCGGATTTGCCATCCTCTGTTTTTGGAACGGATTTTCAGGCTCTTTGCTGTATGCGTACATTACATACATTGGTTTATCCATGTGTTATACGTTAATCAATGTTCCCTACGGAGCGTTGAACGCATCGCTTACGCGCGACACCGATGAAATCACCAAACTCACTTCGGTACGTATGTTTATGGCTAATCTTGGCGGATTGGCGGTAGCTGTCGGCATACCGATTATTGTCAAAGCTCTTTCGCCTGACAGAAAAATCAATTCTTCTGAATCGGGAAGTGCATGGTTTATCACCATGACCATTTTTGCGATTGCAGGCTTGATATTATTGATTTTCTGCTATACGCAAACGAAGGAACGAGTGGTCATGGACGATCAGGATGCGCACGATGTAAAAGTGTCCGATTTATGGACGGAATTTCTACGCAACAGACCATTACGCATATTGGCTCTCTTTTTCATTACGGCATTTGCTATGATGGCAATAGGAAATTCTGCCAGCTCTTATTATATGATTTACAATATTAAGGCGCCCGATATGTTGCCTTATTTCATGGCACTCTTCCCTATTCCGGCATTTATCTTTATGCCAATGGTTCCCGCCATCAAACGCGCAATCGGTAAGAAACATATGTTTTATCTCTTCCTGACTGTTGCCATTATCGGAATGGCAATGTTTTATGCTATTTCGGCTATTCCGGTGCTTAAAACACAGGTTTGGCTGGTTTTTGTCGCCCAATTTGTGAAATCAACAGGCGTCATTGTCGCTTGCGGATACATGTGGGCATTGGTGCCTGAGGTTATTTCGTATGGTGAATATACAACAGGAAGACGTATTTCGGGCATCGTGAATGCTTTAACCGGTATATTTTTCAAAGCGGGTATGGCTTTAGGAGGCATTGTTCCGGGAATGATTCTGGCATTTGTAGGTTTTGACGAAAAAAACGCCGTGACGCAATCTGGTTTTGCAAAACAGGGGATTTTGTGGCTGGTATCAGTAATTCCTGCTTTGTTGCTTATTGTTGCAATGTTTATCATCTCAAAATATGAATTGAACGATGAACTGATTGACAAAATTAATCTAGAGATTGAAGAAAAGCATAAAAAATCATAAACCGCTTGCGGCAGGCGATGCCGAACGTCGTTTTTTTGATGTATCGTGGATGCACAAAAATAACGGGAAATATTATTTTTCCTATTCGAGGTGCGACACACATTTGCTCTGTTATGCGACAGTGGATAATCAATTCGGCCCATTTACTTGCCAAGGTGTAATTATAACGTCCGTTGAAAGTTGGACAACCCATCATACGATTGTGGAATATGGAGGGGAGTGGTATCTATTTCATCACAATTGCGTTCACTCATGTGGAAAAACTTGGCTTCGAAGGTTAAAAGTAGTTGAATTGGAATTTCATACAAGTGGAACGATTCAAACAATTGAGAGAATGTATTTATTCAGTTACTATATTGGAAGTTCATCAGTCAAAGTGTGTTTGGTTAGCACATCAACAGAACAAATTTGTGCGTCGGCGTTATATCCAAAGCAGGAGATGTCCATCAAAGAGATTCATTCTGGATGGGCAGAACAGGAACCAGCCGACTGGTGGACTAATTTGAAAACGGCTACTGCCGAAGTCATAAGTGAGTCGGGTGTATTGAAGAATAATATTTGTGCCATCGGCATTTCGTATCAGATGTACGGATTGGTGTGTGTGGACAAGAATATGCAAGTATTAAGTCTGTCGATTATCTGGTGCGACAGTCGAACTATGCCCTACGGTGAGAAAGCGTTACAGACGATTGGCGAACAGGAATGTTTAACGCATTTGTTGAACTCGCCTAGCAATTTCACGGCTGCCAAATTAGCTTGGGTAAAAGAAAATGAACCTAATATCTTTGCGCAGATATACATAATAATGTTCCTGGGAGATTGCATTCCCGCACGCCTCACGGGAAACAATTGTACAACTGCATCTGGTTTGTCCGAAGATATTTTCTGGGATTTTGCAGTAGGAAGAGTTACTGACAAGGTGATTGATTATTTTGGTTTCGCAAAAAATATTATCCCCGACATTGTTTCGAGATTTTCGTGGCAAAGCACGGTGACTGAAGCGCCTTCCAATGAATTTGGACTGACGACAGGTATACAGGTATGCTACCGTGCGGGCGATCAGACTAACAATTCTCTTTCGCTGAAGGTGCTGCGGCCCGGCGAAATTGCAGCAACAGCGGATACTTCAGGGGTACTTTACGTTGTGAAAGAACAGATAAAGTACGAATCTGTGTCACGTGTATATGCCTTTGTACATGTGAATTACACTACAGAAGTTCCTCGAACAGGCGTGCTGTTGTGTATCAATGGTATGGGGATTCTCACTTCGTGGGCAAAAACGCATATTGTACACGAGGGAATTAACTACGCTAAAATGAATGATTTGGCTGTTGAAGCACCCATTGACGCTGATGGATTGAGCGTACTTTTCGGAAACTGCACCGAACGCATGTTGAGCAACAAAGAGGTAGAATGTACGTTCGACGAACTGAATTTTAATATTCAAAACGAGCGTAATTTATTGCGTGTTGTACAAGAAAAAGTAACATATGCTTTTCAATATGGCATTAAAATCATGCAAAATATTAGCGTTAACCCGAAAACCATACGGGCTGGAAATGCCATTATTTTCCTTAGCCCACTGTACCGTGAAACTCTGGCGACAGTTATCGGCACTGCCATCGAATTGTTTGATACCGGTGGTACTACTAGCATGGTCAAAGGTGCATGTGTAGGCGTAGGTATTTACAAAACGCCCGAAGAAACATTGTCTTCTCTCAAGCGTATAGCCACCATCAATCTTAATTCATCGCTGATAGATGAATATGAGATTGCAAATCAAAGATGGGAAGGTGTATGAGAAAAAAATAAACCAATCTCATAAATAAAAACCAATGGCTTAGTTCAATAATACAGCTGAATGTTTACATTTGTGAAAACCAATGGCTTTATAGGGATAGAAAAATTAATAACCGGCTTCAAACGACTGAGTGCTGAATAGAAAAATGAAGTTGTAAATGAATTATCTAGACATCTTATCCATGGAGAGACCGGCAATACATCGTCAAGGGCAGATTCTGTCAAATTACTTGGAGAGAAGTGTCCGCACTGCGGTAGTAAATCATATTTTGCTAATGACAGGTTAAAGGGGATGCAGAGGTTCCGCTGTAAGGAGTGTGGCAAATACTTCAATGAATCAACTGGGACAGAATTGGAAGGATTACACAAGAATAATAAGTTCAGTAAGTATATATGATGAATGTTCATGGGCTATTCTATACATAAGTGTTCAAGTGAGACAGGTATTAGTATTCCTACATCATTTAACTGGCTTCACAAGGTACTAGGGGCATTGTCAGCCATATCAGATGAAGACTTCAGGTTTGTTTGTGAGAGTGACGATGTGTTTTTCCTTTATAGTGATAAGGAGAACAGGCATTTGAAGAGAAAACCCCAGTGTAGAGGAGGCAAAGCAAAGACAGCCGATATTACAAGAGATCATGTTATAGTCATAGTTACATGTGACAGGGTTGGCTTTCAGACCATGCAGGTATCCGGTCGTGGAAGAATCCGCAGGATTGATGTTGCAACAGCCCTCTCCATAAAAATCCTTAAGGATACCGTCTTTTGTACCGACGCCCACCGTAGCTACAGTGCATTTGAAAAGAATCAGGAACTGGAGCATCACAAGATTAAGGTTGGAAACAAGAGATACACGAAGGAACAGATTTATGATGTTCAGACTGTTAACAGTAAATTGAGCAGGTTGAAAACATGGATCAGGAATTTTAACGGAGTGTCAACAAAGCAGCTTCAAAATTACTTTAATTGGTTTATCACTCTTGAGAAACTGAGAGACAAGGCGTTACCGTTAAAGACGTTTTCTCTTCTGGCCAAATTAAAGGCCATTCTTTTATCTGAGCTAAAGATTTCTTGTTAAGTCATTCGTATATTTAAACATAACCAAACCAATCAAATTAAAAAAGATATGAATGTTGTATTGGATAATCAGGAATTTTTTCACAGAAAAGGAAAAATTATGTTTGAAGATCATGCATCAAATAATCCATTGACATTAAGATGCTATGATGAAAATAAGGTCGTTGCCGTTAAAACAATGAAAGATCATCTGCGTTTTGCAGTGTGTTACTGGCATACTTTCTGCGGAACAGGTGCCGATCCGTTCGGATCTGGAACCAAGACTTTTCAGAGGGACGCCTCTTCCGATTACATGCAGGCAGCCAAAGACAAAATGGACGCTACTTTCGATTTCATCACCAAGTTGGGTGTGCCCTATTATTGTTTCCAAGATGTGGATTTAATCAGCGAAGGCGCTTCTGTAGCCGAGGATGAAAAAGGTCTGCAAACAATGGTCGATTACGCTCGCAAAAACTGTTTCAAAGGCTGTTTCTACATCGAGCCCAAACCGATGGAGCCTACCAAACATCAGTATTACTATGATGCAGCAACGGTCATCAATTTCCTTCCTTATTACGGTCTCGACAAGGATTTCAAACTCAACGACAAGGCGGACTATGCTACACTTGCAGGACATACATTTGAACACGAGTTGCAAGTAGCCGCTGACGGTATGCTCGGCTCTATTGACGCCAATTGCAGCGACATGCAGAACGGTTGGGATGCCGACCAGTTCTCTATCAATCTGTATGAACGGACCAAGGCAATGTTAGTAATTCTTCAGGAGGACAATTTAATTACCACCAGCTTGAATTTAGACGCCAAAACACCCCGCAATTCCACAGACCTAGAAGACATCTTCATTGCACACATCGCAGAAATGGACACCTTCACCCGTGTACTAACCATAGCAGTGAATGTTCTTAAAAACTCTCAATACAAAAAATGCTCAAGGAATGTTACGCATGGTTCGACAGCGGCAAAGGCGCCGAACTGGACAAAACTTTTATAAAATGGATAATTACAAGATGCGATTATAATAATGTCAAAGAACGAAAAAATAACCAATTAATAATCAGTGGGATTTAGGTGTCCACTAATGATATTTAAACAAAATCTTTCTCTATGTTCCAAAACAGGATATATTCATTTACAATTGGTTTTTCGGTCTTTTTGTTTGCCGTGTTTGCAACATTGTGGTTTTACTTTTGTAACCGTTTTAATGTGCTGTATAATCACGAGCAATTACAACTTTTCCGGTTCGACTTGTTGTATTTCTATTCATACCTTATCCAACCCGGTGGTTTATGTGGATATTTCGGATCGTTCCTTACGCAATTCTATTATTACCCTGTTGTTGGTTCAATGATCATTGCAGGTGTAATTATTGCAGTTATTTTGCTTTTTTATGATATATGCCAGTCTTGCGGTAACATCAGTCGGTTGTTTTTTATTCCGTTTATTCCCGCAGTTTTGTTGATGATGTCTTTCGTGAATATTCTCTTCGATATGTCGTCAGCATTGGGGGTTTTGTTTGCATTAGCCGGATTTAGGGCGTATATTGCCTTCAGTTCGTCGGTAAGAAATTATGCTGGTTTTATTCTGTTTACCGCTATGTACTTCATTGCAGGAGGCAACTCCCTGTTATTTGTCGTATTGGTGCTTATTTTCGAATTACTGGATTCACGTTCTTTACATAAAATATTCTATCTATTGTTGTTGCTTGTCTGGTCGGCAGCGCTTCCCTGGTTTGCCTGGCAAATATTCTATACAACGACAGTTCGGGAAGCGTATTTCGCTCTGACTCCGGGAAATTTCCTTTTCCCAACCCTTACCAATCATGTTTTATGGTTCTCTTTTCCGGTATTGTATCTCTTTTGGAGATTAGTTGCAGCCCATCTGAATCAATGGATTCAGAACCTCGCACCGTGGATAATAATTACGTCTGATTGTCTGTTGATAGTTGCAGTAACGACCTTTGGCGTGTATTCAGCGAACGATCGGAGGGCCGAAATGCTGAACCAGATGGCTTACGAGGTACAACAAGAAAACTGGGATTCGGTTATGTCGCTCGGTAAGGTTTTTCCAGGCAAGAATCGTTTGGCATGTTATCTCACCAATATTGCTATTGGCGAATCAGGTCAAATGCCCTACCGTATGTTTCACTACAAGCAGATAGGCGTTGCAGGTTTGTTTCTTGATTGGCAATTGACTTATTTTACAATGTGGCATCTTGGCGAAATCTATTATCGTCTTGGGATGGCAGCCATAGCAGAACACTGCACTTTCGAAGCATTGGTATCGAGTCCTAAGGGACCGAACGTGCAAACCATGCGCCGTTTGGTACGCACCAATATTGCTCGTCGCGATTCAGCAACAGCCATCAAATATATCGGATATTTCGAGCGCAGTCTTGCTTATCGCGGCTGGGCGCAAGAACAATGCGCACATCTTTCATCATCGATGACCGATACCTCCTTTCATATTTCCAGTACTCCCATTCCAAGTCACTACGACAATTTTTTTATGGTTTATCATCAGCCCGACTATGTGTTGCTGAAGTTACTGCAATCTAACCCTATGCATCGGCTGGCTTTTGAATACCTGATGGCTTATTATCTGCTGCAAAAGGACATCGAACAGGTCATATGGTGTATGAACGCTTACTTAAATAATTTTGATTATAAAGGAATACCGATACACTACGAGGAAGCATTGCTAGTGTATAAAAATTTGACACTGGCAGGCGACGAATTTTACGATTCATACCCTGTCAGTGCCGCTACGCGGGATCGTTTTGACAGGTATGCCCAGGCTTACAAATTGGCACAGGGGGGAAGCAGGCACTATATCGAACAGTTGGAAAAACAATTTGGAAATACATATTGGTTTTATGTACATTTCATTGAACCTTCAACATTACAAAAAAAAGATGAAAAGAACAGGTATTAGATTTTTTGCAAATAGTTTTGGTGTCATTTTTATGTTCTTGCTCTTCGCCTGCAAACAGCCGCCGGGTAACGATTTTTCTAACATCCTGCAAGAGGCTAATATTTATCCACCTTATCAGGGGACAGTGATTCCGTACAATATAGCCCCGCTGAATTTCATGATCCGCGAAGAAGGCATGCGTTTTGTCGTTCGTTTTGCCGTTGCAGGAAAGGATTCGTTCGACATTTCATGTAAAGGCAAAGTTTCTATCCCTTTACGGAAATGGGAAAAGTTACTGACTAAGCATCGTGGTGGACAGATGGAAGTAAGTATTTTTGCCAAACAGACTACCGGATGGACGCGCTATCGCCCGTTACGGTTTACCATTGCCACTGAACCTATTGATCCGTATTTGGTATACCGGTTAATTGAACCGGGGTACGAAGGGTGGGGCAAGATGGGCATTTATCAGCGCTGTGTAGAAAATTTCGATGAAACACCCGTTATACTAAATAGCTTGACAGACGGGAATTGTATGAACTGTCATTCGTTTTGCAGAGGTAACCCGCAAACGATGCTGTTTCACATGCGGCAACAAAATGCCGGTACTCTTTTTTTGAAAGAAGGCATGGTGCGCAAGATCAATACCAAAGCATCTGAAATGATTTCAGCTGGAGTATATCCAAGATGGCACCCAAACGAGCGTTATGTGGCTTTCTCGGTGAATAGCACCCGACAGGCATTTCACACGGAGCATACCAACAAAGTGGAAGTTTACGATATGGCTTCGGATTTAGTAATATTCGATACCGAAACCAACACAGTCTTTACAGATAGTTTGATATGTTCCGAAAGTTTTTTTGAAACATTCCCCGAATGGTCGCCCGACGGCAAAGACCTTTACTTTTGTAGAGCTCCGGCGCGACCGATGCCCGATGAGTATGACTCCTTGCGTTACGATCTGTTACGCATCTCATTCGACATTTTTTCCGGACGGTTCGGTAATAGGGTAGATACGCTTGTATCATCCATCCGTTCGAAAAAAAGTGCTACCCTGCCAAGAGTTTCACCCGACGGCAAATACTTAGTTTTCTGCATGTCCAATTTTGGCACATTTCCTATCTGGCACCGCGAAAATGACCTTTATCTGATGAATTTGGAAACAGCCAAAATCACTAATCTTTCAACAATCAACAGCAACCAGAGTGACAGTTATCATTCATGGTCAGCCAATGGTCGATGGATGATCTTTGGTAGTCGCCGAATGGATGGTACATTCACACGCCCCTATATCTGTTATTTCGATACGGAAGGTCATGTTTATACGCCATTTCTTTTACCTCAAAAAGCCCCCGAACACTACGATTTTACAACAAAATCGTACAACATTCCCGAATTTATTACCGGAAAAGTTACGGTTTCGCCATACGAATTTGCTAAAGCTGCGAAAGGAACCACCGTCGAGGTAGTTTTTAATTCTAATTAACTCAAGTGGATATTTAAATTATTGTTCTTGGTCATTTAAAAATACTTGGATCTGACCACTTAAATGTCTCTCATAAATATAAGATAGCTGGTGTGGATTATTACTAAATCTCACATACGTGATAGCGTAACCGGGGAAACCTTCAAATTTACCTCACCCGCTACTGAACTAATGTAAAGTCAATTTATCTCCATTAGTTAAAAAGTGCAGGCTTCTACCGCACTAATTGTCACAAGTTAGGACGTATCCGTCCTACGAACTCCATCTTTTTTGATGGCAGCTTAGTTCGTAGATTTGGATCATGAGAAAAATCCAACGACACACCCAGGCTGAGATGTTCGCTCACGTGGAGGCCTGCAGGAAGAGTAACCAACCACAAAAAGTCTATTGTCAACAGAAGGGGCTTGCCTATTCAACAT
>Ga0209723_1002741_pt1 | contig 22786 bp, 18 predicted proteins | sample BiotimSIPDNA_2_FD_185750 | JGI IMG/M metagenome (GOLD analysis project Ga0209723, IMG submission 185750) | Anaerobic biogas reactor microbial communites from Washington, USA - Biogas_R2 time_0 SIP DNA (SPAdes) (version 2) | ecosystem: Engineered > Bioreactor > Anaerobic > Unclassified | place...
TAGGTTGCACAGCAACCATACCTGACCTACCTTTAATCGCGCTGGTCTCTGAATAGTGTGGCAGGCTGACCGCAGGTCTCCAAACACCCAAAACCCAACAAATTCTTGTAGGGTGCGGTTGAGGAGGTTGAAAGCAACGACATCTATCTTGTCAACATATACCTCCTCAACCCACCAATCAGATTGCCTTTGATCGCATTAGCCTTCATTATCCCCACAGCGCAGCAACCAACCGGTGTAGGGGAAGGTTTGCTGAGTGAAATTACCTAGGAAACATCAGTGCATAAACCTTCCCCTACCAAGATCCAACAATTGCGCTGGCTGACTCAACGATACCTCATCTATCTAGGTCCAAATCGTTTTGGTGGGTTGAAGGCTAAAACATACTCGTACCCATTACCCTGGTTTACCCACCTTCAACCACACCCTACACCGAAATAAACCCTCACCCAACCCTTGTCACCACCACGATGTCTTTGCTCGCGCTGGACTTTATTATCCCCGACGCGCAGCGGAGTGGGACCGGACCAGTGCGACAGGCTGACCGCAGGTCTCCAAATCAACAATTCGTCCATTATGTTATCCACACCAAACCAGACCCCTATTAAACCCTCACCCTGCCCTGGTCACCACCACGATGTCTCCCTTATAAAAAAGCTCAGGTAAAGTCAATTGAGTCGTAAAGGGAGAGGGTTTTTTGTGTCTGTATATCTTTTTTGCTATCAGCTACATAGTCCTTGAACGAAGTGAATGGGATCAGTTTTTATCTTTCACCTTTCAGCTTTGAGCTTTCACCTTATTTTGCTTTCACCTTTTACCTTTCAGCTTTCAGCTTTGAACTTTCAGCTAAATTCTACACGCAAAAAATTTCCGAATCGGCAAAAACTCGTTGAAAAATTTCCGCTTTTGACATTGACAAACACCCCCATTTATGTGAATAATTAGAACAAGTATTCTAACAGAAAGGAGGCTTTTGGGATAAACAAAAGAGAGCGCCAGTGGATTCGCAGACCGCAGCGCTCTCTCAAGGGCAGAGAAACCTATCAGCTCATTTGAGCAAGGTCCCTCTATTCCCAGTATAGCACAATGCTTACAACTGCAGCGGACCAGGTCAAGCTCTTCCCAGAGCTGCTCTTCAAGGCCATCCACTCAGGCCAACCCGTCACAGCCTACAAGCTGTGGTTCCTGGCTAAGCGCTTTGACCAACCCGGTTGCGGCTTCATCCCGGCTAAAGCTTTCAGGCAACATCTCAAAGGTCTGGTTATCCCCCGCCAGACCATTGCCCGCTGGTTAGCCCAAGCTGAAGCTTTAGGTCTCATTGCATTAGAAGGCAAGGTCTACCGCTTATGTTCCTGGCAAACCGGGGCACAAAGAGCTGGCTTTGAGCAACTGTCAAGACCGGTATATGTGCCAATCTCGGTTTTCCTAAACCGGGGCTGGCTGGCACACTGCTGGGCAGGTTACCTGCTGCGCTTCAAGGGCTTGGTCTCCAGGGAAACACTGTATAAGCTCTCCGGCGTGCCCCCGCGCACGCAGCAAGCCTACGAGAATCAAGCACAAGTCATCAACCAATTCAACTATGCCAGTTACGGGTCTGTGCAGGATAACCCAGAGCTGGCCATCAAACTCTATGGGCAGGACGGGCACTACACTAAGCAGGGTCAACTGCGCAGGCAGTTACCTAACAGCCGTATTGTCTCAGGGGTAAGTTTAGCTAACAAAGGCCGTTTGAAGCAGGTGAACGGGGCGTTGTGTGTAAAAGAGGACAGCAGCCCCATCTTCGCCCACACCCAGCGGTGCTACAGCCATACCCCCCAGCAGACTAAGCGCGCCATCCGCCGGGATCGTAAGAAGGACATCCACCCGCGTGAACGCATCGGCTTCATCTACGAGTTCACCCATCAATTACACAATTATGGGATCTTCATGGCCATTGCCCTGTAAAACTGCCCATTTAATGCGCCCATTAAAGAGGTTTTGGGTGTCTTGGCCTCAATTCTTGGCGTGTCCAATCTTTTGAGACGACGACCGTCCTGCGTGTACTGGTGAGGATTAGGTGTTACAAGTCGTTATCGCAGGTTTTTGGTATTGATTATTGCCTGCGATCTGATCTTGGTCGGTTTACTTGTAGGTTATGTTGTGATGGATATGAAGGTACTTAACCAACCAAGACCACACCCTTATCACGGGCATGTTTGCGTACCGAAAATTCCTGCAGGTGTGCACTCAAGCTGGTTGTTACCCCATGCGCTCCTGGATAAACTGCAGCACCTCTGTGATCACTTGATCCCGTTCCAAGTCCAGGAACATGCCGTGCTCACTGCGTTCAAACCAGGCGATGCGCTTATCTGCCTTGGGCGTGCTCGTGCGTTCACGCAGCATCTCTGCCGATTGGGGTGCGCAGGCGCTGTCAGCCCTGCTCTGGAGGATCAGCAGCGGTACATGTACCCTGGGCAGGTAATCATCCTGCTGACGGATAAAGTCAAACAGCTGCTTGATGGCAAACATGGGCACCTGGCGCAGCGAATCGTCCAGTTGCTCAGCGGATGGGTCAGCATAGGCCAGTTTGCCCTTGTCGTAGGTCGGGATCAGCCGCCACAGCAGCCTGAAGAGCGGGTGGAGCGCGTTGCCAGGTGCAAAGGGGGTCAGCATCTTGCCAGGCGTGCCGACAGTCACGACGCTGTCCACGTCCTGGGGTTGTGAGGCTGCCAGGCTGAGCGCGATCATGCCGCCCATGCTGTGGCCGACAATCATCGCTTTGTCTACCTCGCCCAGAAGGTCCGCCAGCGCCAGGCGGCCGTCTCCCAACCAATCCTGCCATCTCACCCCCAGCAGTGCCGAGGGCGTGCCGTCCTCACAGCCGCGCAGGGCAGGCAGACGGGTGGGCAGCCCCAGCGCATGCAGTGGCCCTTCCAGTGGGCGCATCATCGTGCGCGTGCCCGTCCAACCGTGCAGTAATAAAACGCCTAAATTTGTTTTTGTCATGCTCACCTCGCTTTTGACATTAACGCTTTTGCGGAACTAGATGCAGGTGTCATTCCCCTGCATATTAATTTTATACCAGTTGGTGTTAAGTTACTAAAGAATATTTTTACTTCGTGTACAGCTCGGGAATGGCAATTGATGATGGAAGGTACTACAATATCCAAAGATCGATAAATAGGATTGGATAACTTACACGCATTTAAGGAATGTGCCCATGGAAAATAAAAATCGAGAGCGGAAACCAGCTTTACTTATTGTGGATGTTCAAAATGGGGTCGTTTCAGGCGCACATAACCGGGGCGCCGTGATTGACAACATCAACTTATTGATTGCAAAGGCCCGTGCCAAGGGGGTCCCGATTTTCTGGGTGCAGCATTTCAATAAACATATGCCGATTGGTAGCTTTGCCTGGGAGCTTGTGCCTGAATTATTGATGGAAAGCGGGGACCAGCGCATCAATAAACGTTTCAATTCAGCCTTTGAAGAAACAAACCTGCAGGAAATCCTAGTTGAAGGTCAAATAACCGACATCGTGCTAGCCGGTGCACAAACCAACTGGTGTATTCGCGCAACAGCCTATGCCGTCTTGGAAAGAGGCTATGACCTGACCCTCATCGGCGACGCGCATACAACCGAAGCGCTGGGTGATAATCCCAGCGCTTCACTTACCTCATAAATAATTGAATTAGGCAGGCTTACCTATCTTCCCAAGATGCAAGCATATGGCCAGTCTGGGTTGCGGTCAGCAGAGGGGTGATTAGTTAGGTTATAGAAGATATCGGGATACATCTCGCCAATCAGGTAAATTTCATCGTTTCCATCGAGATCTATGCTGACGCATTCAACACGATTGCCATCCTGATCCCAGAAGGGCAAGAATTCCTGGATCGTGCCCTTTCCACCGGCATCGGCCACGTTTGATCCATCAGCATTCATAATGCAGTTAAAGCAGCCTGCTTCGCGATTATCCCAATGCAGGAAAATGCGTCCATCCACGCTCCAGGTCGCACCGGTTACCTTGGCATCAAAGGTCACTTGGGTGGGGTTACTGCCATCTATATTAGCAATGACCAAATCCCAATTCCCGTTAGTCCCAGAGAGCCATAGCAGCTGATTGTTATCTGGGGAAAAGACAGATCGTATCTCTTCCTGCGCGCTGTTCGTGATATTTACCGCTGGGCTGCTGCCATCAGCATAGATCACATAGATATCGCCCTGGTGGGTGTAGGTGATTTTCGTACCGTCATGCGACCAATCTGGCCACTTGCTTTCGTTCTCGAGACTAAGTTGGCGCACGGCGCTGCCATCTGCGTTCATGATGTAAATGAACTGGCCGCCCTCTGCGCCATTCTCGCGGTTTGAAACAAAAGCAACCTGGCTGCCATCGGGCGACCAGACCGGGGCAAAATCATCAGCCGGGTTGTTGCTGAGGTTGAGCAGCGTGCTGCCATCGGCTGCCATGCTATAAACTTCCCAATTACCGTCACGATTAGTTTCAAAGACGATGCTGCAAGGTATTGGCACAACTTCAGTTGGCGTTGGCATAAGAGTAGGCTCGGTAGTTGCTGTTGGCTCAGGTGCCTGGGTTGGCAGGGAGGTTTGTGTAGGCATTGGTACCTGGGTTGGCTCAAGGCTGGTGAGAGTAGCGCTCGCGTTGCATCCCGTCAATGCCAGGATGAGGGTGGTGAGCAAGAGTAATTTAATATATGGTAGATATTGCTGCATGGTAGGCCTCGATGTAGGATTAAAATAAAATTTAGGACTGGAGGGAAAAAACACATCCTGCCATGTCCAACGCAAGATTATAGTGCAAAACCGCTTAAATACACGAAAAATTAATCACAAGCTGGACAAGCCAGAGAAATAAGGACCTATATTGTAGGCGCTGATAGTACAAAAATGTCAAGCAACCAAGAGAAAGGTAAGTTAATAGCGGGTAACCAAGGCTTGAGGAGGTGTTTATGGTTTGCGAATTCACCCGCCCCTAAGGGAACAGACCACCTTAGCGTCCCTGCGAGCTCTGCGCGAGGAATAGATTTTGGTCATTGGGATAACCTGAGTGCCCCAAAGGCAATTCAGGCTTACGCTGAATGTGAGGAAAATTTGCGATAAAAGGAAGCGATCTTAATCATTAAATGAGAGAGTTATGTCTGATTTTTGGAGACCTATGGTCATTTGCTCGCACTGGTCTGAAGATCAGCGCGATCAATGTTATTTGTCATTATTAAAATCTGCACAATTTCCTCCCAAGCCTGCCCGATTCCTGTATAATTAAGCAAGCTTTCATAACCATTCCAGGGGCTTTCAACTCACCAAAGGAGGATCTCGCATGGCAAAGCAAGGCATGAAATCATTCAATTATGCAATCGGTATGTTCGGCACGTCTATCCCCATCAACCTGCTCAAGACTTTTGCAGCGGCTTTTTACGTCAAAGACTTGGGGCTAATCACAGCCGCGCAATGGGCAACCATCCTATTCGTATACACCTTCATCGATGCGCTCGATAACCCGGTCTATGGCTACCTCTCTGACCGCACGCGCACCAAGTGGGGACGGCGCAAGCCCTGGCTGCTGATCGGTACACCACTGCTGGTCTTGGGCTTGATATTCTTCTACTCCCCGGCCTCTTTCCTGAGCGGGCAGTCGGCTATGGCCTGGGTGATGCTGTTTTACATCTTCACCGGCACGCTCGACTCGGTCATCAATGCCAACTACGGTGCGCTGTTTCCTGAGCTCTTCCCGGATGATGTCAGCCGCGCTAAGACCAACGCCCTTCGCCAGGCTTTCCAACTGGTAGCCATGATCATCAGCATTGCCCTGACGCCCATCGTCACCAACGCGCTTGGCTTCAGCTTGACCTCGATCATCTACGGTATCTTGGGCGGCGCGGTGATCTTGTATATGGCACTGACCAGCAAAGAAAGGACGATCGAGCCAGACGAGAAGAAACCGCAGCTGTGGGAAAGCCTCAAAACGCTGCTCACCAACTGGAAGTTTTGGATTGCTGGCTTTGCCAACGCTTTTTACAGCGCCACCATGTCGCTGGTGCTGGCAGCCCTGCCTTTCTACGCGGATTACAAGCTGGGCATCAGCAGCCTGCAGCAGACCATCCTGTTTGCCACGGTCTTGTTGATTGCCATCGGCAGCGTGGCGGTGTGGGCAGCGCTGGTGCGCAAGTATGCGCTAATCCCGGTCTGGCGGGCAGCATTGATCACCCTGACTTTAGCCTTCATCCCGCTGTATTTCGCCAACACCTTCGTGCTGGCCATCATCTGCAGCGCCTTGGTGGGCTTTGGCTTTGCAGGGGTGATCACGACCATGGACCTGGTGCACGCCAAGATCATGGACGAGGACCGGCTCAAGCACGATGTGCGCCGCGAGGGCATCATCTCCAACGCGCTGGGCTTTATGAATCGCTTGAACGGTTTATTTACCTCTTTGGCCTTCCTGCTGATTACGCGTTTCTTTGGCTTCGTGAGCGGTGACCAACCCGGCCCGAATCCCGACCAAGCTTCGCTGTTCCTGTTGACCGTGTTTCCCTTTGTGCTCTCGGTCATCAGCGTGGTGTTTGCGTTTATTCTGAATTTTAAGGATATGCCGACCAAGCCAGTGGAGCCCGAGGTTTAGTTATTAGTAGGGTGCATTCTGTTGTTGAACGCACCATAAAAGCTTAAAGTCATTGCGAGACCCCGAATGGGATCGTGGCAATCTCAAAAACGAGATCGCGTCCCTATGAGATGCTGTGCACTCGTGCGATCGCTGATTGTAGAGACAATCAGTATACACCTGGTCCCGGAAAAGAACTGGGACGATGTGTGCCTTGATGGCGCCCAGGTTATCGCAATGACAATCATTTCTAGAACTGAGATTGCTTCGTTCCTCGCAATGACAAGATGGGTCGCGATGACAAAAGATTGATCACCTGCACTGCAACGAACGGCAGTGAGGTGCATGTGTCGCAAGCTCGCAATGACAAAAAAAGGAGAACATAATGGCATTACTACGACTTGACCACACACCCGAAACTGTTAAACTGTGCATCCCGCTCTACCTGATTTTGCCCGACCCCGGGCGCATGGCGGAAATCCCGCTGCAGGAGCGCAAGGTGTTGTACCTTCTTCACGGCCTTTCGGACGACGGCAGCGTGTGGGTGCGCTACTCCAGCATTGAAAACACGGCCAGGGATTACGGCCTGGTGGTGGTGATGCCCTCGGTGGGGCGCAGCTTTTACGCTGACCAGCCTGACGGCCAGCATTACTACAGCTACCTGGCCGAGGAACTACCGGCTTACCTGCAGGCGGTCTTTGGGCTGTCACCAGCGCGCGAAAACACGCTCATCGCTGGGCTTTCTATGGGCGGATACGGTGCCATGAAGATGGCCTTCAACTTCCCGGAGCGCTATGCTGCCGCGGCGTCCTTCTCAGGCATGCTTTCGCTGGAGTTCCTGCGCCGCTACCCTGATGACCCGCGCAACAAGATGTTTGAGTATGTATTTGGCGAGCTTGCCAGCCTGCATGGCTCCCAGCACGACCCGCTGACCTGGCTGCGCCAAGCTACCAGTAACCCATCTGCGCTGCCACGCTTGTATGCTTCCTGCGGGCGGCAGGACGACCTCTACCCACTCAACCAGCTTTTCTGGGGCACCTGCCAACAGCTGGGTATTCCCGTTGAGACCTATGAAGAAGACGCCATGCATGACTGGCATTTCTGGGAAAAAGAAATCAAGCACTTCCTCAAGCTGGTCTTGGGCGAGCCACCAGAGCGCAAGGAGCGCAAATGAACCCTCAAACCGAGTTAGACCTATTCATCCCGCATACCCGCCAAGGCGAATACTTGACCCTACCCTTCGAGGTGCCAGAAGGCGTGGCGGAAATGACCCTTACATACAGTTACCAGCGCCACACCACAAGCCAGGCACCAGCCGGCCTGGGCGAATTCGAGCGCAGCGAGAAGATCAATACCATCGATCTGGGCCTGCTCTCGCCGGATGGCCGGCCGGTAGGCGCCTCTGGCTCGGATAAGATCTCGGTCACCGTCAGCGAAACCACTGCCACGCCTGGGTACAGACCCTGCCCGCTTACCCCTGGCACCTGGCAGATCCTGGTAGGTGCCTATCATGTAGCTCCAGAAGGCGTGACCGTGCACTACACACTTAGCTTCAAGCCCAAAGCGTTGCGACTGCTGATGGGCGACCTGCATACCCACACAATTGGCTCGGATGGGGTGTTGACGGCCAGCGAACTGGCCACCCACGCCCTGCGGCATGGGCTGGACTTCTTAGCTATCACCGATCATAACCAGCTGGTCAGCCGGGACGCCTTGCCGATTATCGAAGGCATTACCCTCATCCCGGGCGTGGAATGGACGCACTACCAAGGCCACGCCAACTTCCTGGGGGCGGACCAGCCTTACGACGAGCCTTTCTTCACCAACAGCCTGGCCGAAACCCAGGCACGCTTTGCCTCTGCGCATGCACGCGGGGCGTTGATCACCATCAACCATCCCTTCGAAGAAGGCTGCCCTTTCCAGTTTGACCTGCACAGCCTGCACTTTGATGCCCTGGAGGTGTGGAACGGGCCCATGCGCGAGAGCAATTTGCGCGCCATCGGCTTGTGGCAGACCCTTTTAGCCGCGGGTCAGCGCATTCCCATTACTGGCGGCAGCGATTACCACCGCGACAAGCTCTTCCAGATCTTGGGGGGACCATCCATGGGCGTGTACGCGCTCTCGGCTGGTCAAAGTGACATCCTGACAGCAGTCAAAGCCGGGCATAGCTTTATCACTTTCGCCCCAAAAGGTCCGCGCTTGCAGCTGTGCTGCGGCGATGCCATCATGGGCGACGAAGTGCCTTTCCAAGACGGGCTGGTGCTGGACATCCAAGCAACTGGCTTGCAGGCCGGGGATATCCTGCGCCTGGTGAGCAAAGATGAAAACCTGACCTTGCTGCAGGCAAGCGGTGAAGGCAACTTCGATGCACACTTCAATGCACACTTACCGGTCAGCCAACCAGGCTTTTACCGCGTTGAGATCTTGCGGGTCTTTCTGCCGGGCGTGCCGCCCCTGCCAGCGCTGATTAGCAACCCGATGTATTTCAAGTAAAATTAGGGATCGCTATACTGGATGAATTAATTATTTCATGCCAGTAGAATCTAAAAACCAGGTTTGTGGCCTGCCTTTTGGTTATAATAATGACATTAATACGCCTTAACACCAGGTATATTTTTTTATTTGAATTTTACAAACTACTACTTGTCAATCTGTAACAACTTAATTTGAGTCGTGAATAAAGGAGCTAACATCATGCAGAAAACTAATACCAAATCAATTATCATCCTTACCCTTATGGCACTCGTCATTGGGTCTGCTTGCAGCCTGACGGGTCTCGCTTCTACCACACAAGAACCACCAGCGCCAAGCCCCATAACGGTGGAGCAAACGCCACTGCCCGTTCCGACAGCAACAACAGCTGCCCCGCGCTCAGTTAGGGTGGCTGTGGATGGCAGTGGTGATTACCCGGACCTTGCCAGTGCGGTCGCTGACCTGGTCCCTGGTTCCACCATTATGTTGGACGAGGGCACGTATTTCTTAAGTCAATCACTTGTTATTGATAAATCGCTCACAATGATTGGCGCTGGGCAGGAGAAAACCGTCGTTACCAGCAGTGATGCCTCGGGTGTTTTAGATTTTCCAGGCCCAAATATGCTTGTTTTGCAGGGGATACATTTCACCTATACTGGAACAGCCTGGACTTATACCGCTGAAATCACAGATGGTAGTTTCAGGATTGAAGACTGCCGCTTCAGCAGCGCAGTCAGGGATATAGACCAGGAAATTGGCGGCAATGGGCTGTATATCAAAGGTTTAAGCATTGGTTCAATTGTTAATAGCAGCTTCATCAGCAATCAGCATAACGGCCTTTCAATCAATGGATCATCCTATGTGGATGTGGACAGCTGCACATTCTATGCTAACAGTAACACTGGCGTGGGTTTTTGGGAATCTGCGTCTGGGACGGTCAGCAATTCGAGCAGTATTGAAAATAACCATGGATATATCGCCAGTGAAAATAGCCGGGTGGTTTTTACCAATAACAGCGCGAGTAAAAATTTGGAAAGCGGATTTGTTGCTTTTGAAAACGCGAACATCACAGCCACAGGTAACCAGTCCTTTCAAAATGGTCTAAATGGTTTTAGCATAACTAACCAGTCTATTGGCAGCTTTGAGAATAATATAGCCTATGAAAACACGGAAAGTGGCTTCGCAGCATTTGATGAGTCCAGCATGACGCTGAGGGTGAATGAGTCTTATAGCAACGGGTCTCAAGGTTTTTCTGCGCAGGACTTCAGCAAGCTGACGGCGGAGGATAACACGGTATATGACAACCAAAGCGGTGGAGGTAGGTGTAGCGGCGAATCAAATTTGGTCGTTCGCAGGAATACCATAAAAACCAACCAGTTAAGCGGGGTTCTTGTGGCAGAAAAATGTGATGCTATCATAGAAAACAATGTACTCAGCACTAACCAGGAGGGCGGCATTTCCACGTTTGGCGAATCAAAGGCAAGCATACAAAACAACAGCATTAGCGATAATGCCTTAAGCGGCATTAATATAACTGAAGGAAGCACCGCAGATATTATTGATAACACTGTATTTGATAATCTACAAGCAGGAATAAGGATTTCTGATGACAGCAAGGCTAATGTAATCCTAAACCTAATCTATAGTAATAATTTGAGCGGTGTGATCGTGCGTGATCGAGCTTATGCTTACTTGGATAAGAACACCATCGATGATAATGGCGAATCAGCAATTGTGTTCTTTGACTCATCCCTGGGCGATGTGAATAATAACACTTGCTCTGGCAATGCAAGGATGGGCATCGAAGTCATTGACGAGGCCGCGCCTAATATTGGGAGTAACACCTGCCAATGATTGAGGGTTTATTGAGCGAGGGCAGAGTTAGCGTTATTCCATCCATGCATGCCGCCCCTGCCAGCGCTGATCTGCAACCCGATGTATTTTTATGTTTGATCACATGGAGAGCAAGAAATGAAAACATCTTATAGTCGGAATAACCTATTTGCGGACTTGTCCTTGTATGTCTTGATTGAGGGCTTACATACCTGGATGGTTGATGAACCTGAGGATGCGGATTATTATTTCCGCCCTTACCTGCTCTTGTTAATTGAAACCAACTCTTTAGCCCTCATCGATTTTTACCTTGCTAAACAAGAACCCTCACCAGAGATGGTGATGACGTTTTTGACCAATGCCATGAAAGGGAAAGTAACTATCCCCGACCCTAGAATGAAATCCTTTAAACCAAAGATGGTTACCTTTGAATCGGATGCACTGTACCAATCTTTGAAACACGACTTAGCTGACTTGGGTATTAAGAGTAAGCTTGGACACCGCACCGTTCAGCTTTCAAGTATTGTGCGCGATATAAAAAATGGCTCGCCCCATTTTCGTGACAATACGCTGCCTGGTTTGCTATCCTCCGGAAAGATCACGCCCAAACAAGCGCGCGCTTTTTACCAGGCTGCGAATGACTTTTTCTTTCAATATCCCTGGGAATACTTCAATAATGATGATTACTTATGGGTGGAAGTGCCATCCATTAAAAAGGGCTTCGTGGTAACGGTTATGGGCGAGGCAGAGGTTGAGTATGGCTTGGCGCTTTTCAAAACACCAGAACAAGCCCTGGCTATTGAAGACCCGCAGAGCGAAGAATTTGACATTCCTTCTGGCGGCTATCACACGATGTCTTATAATGAACCGCCTTATTATTCTACATATGACCTGGATTACATCACTGCTAACGCGCTGAGCGTGCCTGGAAAGACATTGATCCCAACCCCGCAAATCTATTATAAAACCAAGAATTCCAGGCCAGATGACACCATGCTGTTGTGGTATGAAGCAGCCTTGAAGGCCATTCCTATCTTTATAGAGCAGAACAGCCAGGCGTTAATTGAAGGGCGGGCTGACCCTATCGAAGCACAAATCACTGTGCCGACCTCCCAGCAAGAGCGGCTGGTGATCATCCGCAAACCAGCTTTCGACCGTGCTGATTTTCCAAGCTGGGAGGATCAAGGTCGGCCAGCTGGAAGCAGGCCCTCAGTCACCGTTAACCCGGTGGAATATATGGGTAACTTGGCTGAAATGGTCGACGAATTAGAGGGCGTGACAACCCCTGTCAATCAAAGAAAAGCCCAGGACCTGATTTATGATGCCTGGGAAAATCGTGACCAAGAAAGCCGCATCAAGCTTGCCAAGAGAGCGCTTAAGCTCTGGCCAGATTGTGCTGACGCTTACAACCTGTTTGCAGATGAGGCGGCAGGCTCGCCACAAGAACGCTTAGACTACTATGCAAAAGGGATTGAGGCAGGCAAGCGCGCGCTTGGAGAGGCATTTATGGCTGATGAGGAGAATATTGGTTACTATTGGGGGATATTGGAGACGCGGCCGTACATGCGCGCGCTGCAAGGCACTGCCCAGATATATTATGAGTTGCGCCGATACCAACAGGCTGAGGAAATCTACAAACACATGCTGACCCTCAACCCCTCCGATAACCAGGGTATGCGCTATACCCTGATGGAAATTTACTTGACCCTGCAAAAATATGATGAGGCGCAGGCATTAATGGAACGCTATGACGAAGACACCCCTGATTTCAGCTATACCAAGGCACTGATTTCCTTTAAAGATAAAGGCGATTGCGAGGAAAGCCGTGCCCTCTTACTGGATGCTTTCGAAAGAAATGATTATGTGCCGGCGTTTTTAAGCCTGCGTGAGCGCATTAACTTTTCTAAGACACATTACATCACCGTTGGTGAAAAAGACGAAGCCGTGGATTTTGCCCGCCGGCATTTGAAATTTTGGCGGCATGTGCCCGGTGCGCTGGCTTGGCTGGAAAAGATTGCAGACGAGGAAGGCCTGCTGCCTGAATAACCTTCCATCAACAGCGTGTGCAATGGTATGATTGGGGGAAATGATTGACAATCAAGACACACCCAACTCGGGCAAACAGATCCGCCTGACGGCGCTTTCCAGCTGTGCTGGCTGAGCGTCTAAACTGAGCGCGGAGACGCTGGCGCAGGTGCTGCGCCCTATCAGTGCGGTTTATCAACCAGCCGATTACCCTGATCTGCTGGTCGGTTTGGATTCCCCGGATGACGCGGCCGTCTGGCATCTGGATAGTGAGCGTGCCTTGGTGGTCACAACGGACTTCTTCACACCTGTGGTGGACGACCCCTACGACTACGGCGCCATCGCGGCAGCTAACAGCCTTTCGGACGTGTATGCCATGGGCGGCGTGCCTTTCTTGGCGCTCAATATCGCTGCGCTACCGCCGGACCTGCCGAACGACATTTCGGCTGAGATCGTGCGCGGCGGGGCGGAGAAAGCCAAAGAAGCCGGCGTGGTGATTGCCGGCGGGCATACCATCCAGGATAAAGAGCCCAAGTATGGCTTGGTGGTTTTGGGCATGGTTGACCCACGTAAAATCATCAGCAAAGCCGGTGCCAGGGCGGGGGATATCCTGGTATTGAGCAAACCTTTAGGGTTTGGCGCTACAACCACCGCGCTCAAACGCGGGCTGACCGATGCGCAGGAAGTGCGGGAGGTGACTGGCTGGATGAAGCGCCTCAACCGTGAGGTTTCCCAGGCGGCTGTTTTGGCGGGCGTACGCGGCGGCACGGACATCACCGGTTACAGCCTCTTGGGGCATGCCCACGAGATGGCACAGGCTTCTGGGGTGGGGATGCGCATCGATTATGACAGGCTGCCGATGCTCACTTGCGCGGAGAAGTATGCTGCAAAGTATACCTTCCCAGGCGGGGCGGCGGATAACGCGTTGTTCTTCGGCCAGTTTGTGAGCTTTGAGGCAGACCTGAGCGAGGGCCAGCGCATGCTTTTGTTCGACCCGCAGACCAGCGGGGGCTTGCTCTTATGCGTGCCGCCTGAGGGTCTGGACGCCTTCCTTAAAGAAGCAGAGCGCCTGGGTCAGCCGGTTTGGCAGGTGGGGCAGGTCGTTGAGGGCCATGACATCAGCGTTTACCGGGGTGGGGCAGACTGAGCACAAAGCAATCATTAGCAGGCTAGGAATCTTTTGGAATTCAACCACAGAAGGAATTATTGAGTTATGACCGAAAAAATTGGCACTTTGATCCGTTCTTTATTTGCAAACATGGCCCTCTCTGGTGATGATGTGGTCAACATCCTGTTTTCGATGATTTTGGCGCTGTTGATCGGCGTGGTCATTTCGCAGGTCTACAAGCACACCCAGCGCGGCATGAGCCACGAACAAACTTTCGTGACCTCGCTGGTCTTGCTGGCGCCGATCGTGTGCCTGGTGATGCTGTTCATCCGCGGCAACCTGATCCTCTCGCTGGGGCTGATTGGTTCGCTCTCGATCGTACGCTTCCGCTCGCCCATAAAAGACACGCGCGATATGGTGTTTTTGTTTTGGAGCATCGTGGTGGGCTTGGGCACCGGCACCAATAATTGGACGGTCACCATCATAGGCTCAATCGTGGTGGTAGCGGCCATCTTCGTGTTGTACCTGGTCAAATACGGGCGTTCGCAAAACCAGGATTACGTGCTGGTCTTAGGCGGGGATAAGCAGCCCAACTTCAGCGCCGTGCAATCCGTCATCCAGCAATACGCCCAATACAGCAACATCCGCTCGCAGGAACTGCACGAGGCGGCCTGGGAAATGGTTTTGGAGCTGGGCTTCAAAGCCCCGGATGGGCTCATCTTTGAGAACCTGGTGCGTGACCTTAAGGCGCTGGAGGCTGTCGGTCATGTCTCCCTGTTAGCGCCGCAGCTCTCACTGCCTGCTTAATTTCTCCTATGGATCATGCCTTGTACTTCCCCAACCTGGACCTTGATACAGATTGGCGGATAGAAACCAAGTACCGCATCCCCCTGCGCACTTACCTAGCCCTGCGCAATGCCATCACCCCCTACCTGGCACAAGACCCATACACCCAGGCTGCGGCGGGGCAGCGCTACCTAGTACGCAGTTTGTATTATGACACCGCCGATTACCGCAGCTACCATGAAAAAATAGACGGCAACTGCGACCGCATCAAGTTTCGCCTGCGCAGCTACAGCGACCAGGCCGAGGCAAGCCCGGATATCCGCGTGGAAATGAAGGTACGCAAGGGCAACGTGATGGAGAAATACGGCTGCTTCGTGCCCTACCCGGTGTATGCCGCGTTTCTCCGCAGCGGCCACTGGCCAACCGACCAGGAGCCGGTGCTGATCGAATTTGAACGCTACCTTGCGCTGTGGCGACTGGTGCCCAAGACCCTGGTGCAGTACCGCCGCGAAGGCTACAGCGACAGGGCGCGCGAGGGCATCCGCCTGACCTTTGACCAGCAGGTCATGAGCGCAGCTGCAAGCACGCTTTTCCCCGTCTCACCATTCTTCCGCCGCCAGTATGAGCAGCAGGTGGTCTTGGAGATCAAACACCGCCAACAACTGCCCAAATGGCTGGAGCGGCTGATCAGGGCTTATGACCTTAAAGTGGTAGCCAACAGCAAGTATGCCATGGCAGTGGAAACTGCCCAGCACGACGTGATCCTGCCTGCCTGGCGGCAGGTCTGAGGCTGTTTGCATGAAGCGAAGCCTGGTCTTCGTCCTGAGCTTGCTGGCACTGGCGGGCTTGTTCTTTGCCACCACCCTGGTGGACGAACCGCTACAGTTTGCCGACGCACAACTCGAAGCTGCCCTGCGCGAGGAACTGGGCCAGCCGGTAAAGCCAATCTTCCGCTCGCAGATGCTCAACCTGGTAACGCTGGATCTTTCGGGGCGGGGCATCACGGACCTTTTGGGGCTGGAAGGCTGTCGCAACCTGCGCGAGCTCAACCTGGCTGATAACCAGGTTTTGGACGTGAGCCCGCTGGCGGGGCTTTCTAACCTTCGGGAATTGAACCTGGCAAATAACCCCATCACTAATCTTGAAGAAGCCAATTTGCAGCTTTTGGTGGGCATCCCGCTGCGCAGCCTGGACTTGAGCTTTAACAGCCAGACCCAGGAAGACCGCACCCTGCTTTCACCGGCTGATATCAGCCTCTTGGCAGGGTTCCGAACACTGGAGGTCTTGCGCCTGGCCGGCAACCAGGTGGAAAGCGCGGAGGGACTGGCTGGCTTGACGAACTTGCGCGAGCTGGACTTGCAGGGTAACCAGCTTTTAGACCTCCGCTTTTTAGAGGACTTGACCCTGCTCGAAACGCTCGACCTGGCGAGTAACCAACTCTGGGATATCACGGTTTTGCAGCGCATAGGAAAACTGCGCATGCTGAATTTGCAGGCTAATGCCATCACGGATATTACCGCGCTGGAGGGCTTGGTCTTGCTGGAAGAGCTCAACCTGGCTGAGAACCAGGTCAGCGACTTGAGCCCTTTGCGCGATGCCCTGCGCTTGCGCGAGCTGGACCTGCACGGCAACCTGGTGGGGGATATCAGCGTCTTGGCTGATTATACTAAGCTGGTTAAGTTAGACCTTTCCGGCAACCAGGTGCAGGATATCCAGGCTTTGGCAGGTTTGCGGGAACTGCGCGAGCTGAATTTACGCGATAACCAAGTGTCCGATATTGCCCCCTTGCAAGGCTTAGCCACCCTGGAAAAACTGAACCTGCGCAGCAACGTGCTCAGGGATATCCACGCGCTGGCAGGTTTGGAAGCGCTGACTTACCTAAACCTGCACTCCAATGAGCAGATCGCGGACCTTGCCCCGCTGGCTGGACTACCAAACCTGCAAGAGTTGATCTTGCGCAACGTGCCGGTGGGTGAGCAGGTGGGGGTTTTAAGCGGCCTGACTCAGCTGTGGCGCTTGAATTTGCGCAACTGCGGCATCATAGACCTGGCAGCGCTGGAAGACCTGATGCGTGAGGGCAACCTGCGAGATGACCCCGAGCGCGGCATCAGCGCCCTCGTGGACCTGCGTGATAACCCCCTGGGGCAAGACCCGCAAGTGTATGCGCCTATCCTGCCTTATTGGCACAAGATCCATGTGCGCTACCCGCTCGAACTGCCAGGATATGCCCTGCAGGCGCCTGAATTTTCGCACCCTTCTGGTTTTTACGAAGGCGAGATTTCCTTGAGTATGCGGGCATTAGACAAGGGCGTGCGTGTGTATTACACCACTGACGGATCAATGCCCACCAAACAATCGAACCTTTACAGCAGCCCCCTGCCCATCCGCAGCCTCGTGGGCTTCCCTAACACGCTCTCGCTGATCCCCAGCAACGCCAGTGACTGGGTGGAACCGCAGGGCGAGGTGCGCAAGGCCACGGTCATCCGGGCCAGGGCGATTGACGCCTACGGCCGCGCCCAAAGCCCGGTGGTGACGCACACTTACTTCGTCGGCGAAGACCTGTTGGGGCGTTACAGCCTACCGGTGGTTTCGCTGGTGAGCGCGCCTGAGTTCTTGTTTGACCCGCAGATCGGCATTTACATCGAGCAAAACTACGAAAAACGAGGCGAGAAGTGGGAGCGGCCGGCCTATTTTGAATACTTTGAGCTGGACGGCAGCCTCGGGTACGCCAAGGAAACCGACATCCGCCTGAACGGTGAGTGGACGCGCAACTACGCCCAGAAATCCCTGCGCCTGTATGCCGATGTGGACTACGGCGAGGGCGGTACCTTCCAGTATGACTTCTTCCAAAGCCAGGATCCGCCGCAAAACCTGGAAGCCGGGTATGACGTGTTGATCTTGCGCAACGGTGGGCAGGACTGGCGCCGGGCCATGATGCGTGATGCCATGGTGCAGGGTCTGGCAGCGCAGATCGGCCTGGACACGCAAGCCCAGCGGCCGGTGGTGGTGTTTTTGAACGGCGAGTATTGGGGCGTGCACTACTTGGTGGAACGTTATGACGCCGGTTACTTCGTGCAGCACTACGGCGTGGACGAGCAGGACCTGGCTGTCTTGGAATACGAGGGCATGCTGCGCATCGGTGAAGAGGCGCAAGCAGATGCTTACAACGAGATGCTCAATTACTTGAAGGGGCAATCCCCACTGGACCAGGCCATCTACCAAGAACTGAAGGCGTGGATGGACATGGACAATTACATTGACTATCAAATCCTGCAAATATTTGCTGCTAACTCGGACTGGCCGGGCAATAACATCGCTTATTGGCGCGTGACTAACCCGCAGGCTGGGGCAGAGGGTGCGCTGGATGGGCGCTGGCGCTGGTTGGTGCAGGATACCGATAGTACTTTTTTCTATGAAGACTATGATGCCATCACTAAAGCCCAGCGTCTGGATAAAGGTGGCTTTTTCTTTAGCTGGCTGCTGCAAAACCCGGACTTCCAGGCGCAGTTCATCACCCGCCTGGCGGACCTGATGAACAGCGTGTTTTTACCAACGCACGTGATGGCCGAGATCGATACGCGCGAAGCAGACCTGGCTCCAGAAATGAAAGAGCACATCCAACGCTGGCAGACGGTAGAGCGCTCGCTGGCAAACTGGTTTGAGCAGGTGCAATTGCTGCGCGAGTTTGCGACCGCACGCCCGCAGGTCTTGCGCCAGCAGCTTGTGGATTATTTTGGCCTGGCCGGCACCTATACCTTAAGGGTGGAAGCAGAGCAGGCGATGGGTTACGTACGGGTCAACAGCCTGGACCTGCGCGCGGGCAGCCCGGGCGTCGAAAACCCAGGCGCGTGGGCGGGCGTGTACTTTCTGGGCCAGGAATTGCGCCTGAGCGCTGTGCCTTTACCCGGTTACCGCTTTTCACACTGGGAAGGCCTGGATGGGCAGACTGACCCCAGCCTGAGCTTGCAGCCGGGTGCGGACCTGGCGCTCAGGGCGGTATTTGCGCCGGAGGATTAAATGCAAAAAGAGCCGGTGGGCAGTTCCGGCGCTTTTTGATCAATCAGAAAACAACTTTTCTTCTAAGGAGACTTACTTCTTCAAGGTGGAGAACTTGAAGAGATGATACAGGGGGCAAAAGGAGAGCAGGCTGGTTAGTGCCATGATGAATGCCAGGACGAGCAGGATAATGCCGAGTGTGCCTGAGACGACGCCGGTGGCGTGCAGGACGAGGATTAATGCCGCAATAATGAGGCGGATAATGCGTTCGGTGGTGCCCAAATTTTTCTTCATGTGTTTTTCTCCAATAATCCTAAATTAATTTGATAATAATTAGATACAAGTTATCAGAAAAGGTTACATTAATTGCGGAAATTGGGTAAGAATTGGGAAAATTCTAAGCTTGCCAGCACGAGAATCCGATTATAATTAGGGAAAGATGATGGTCAATTATTTTGACAAAAGGGAGAAAGATTTTCGGCAATTTTTTCAAGCTGCGCGGGTGGCCGGGCTACCCGAGCGCGAAATCACCAAAGAGGAGCAAAAGGATGAACAGGACTAAATATGTAATTTCATTGTTGTTGATTGGCATGATGTTATTAGGCTATGTGGGGAGGGTAGATGCGGGTGGACTGCTTCCACCTTCCACGTTCATTGGAACGATAATATTTGCATCCGGTGATCCTGATGAGCCTAACTATTTAGATTTAGATGATGATTATATTTATGCCTACGTTCCTGATGTTGTTAGTCCATTTTCCACTTTGATTACGGACAATTTTCCAGCGGATTCTGTTATGGATTATAGAATGTATGTTGACAGTGATGACACAACAGATGAGGAAGAGGTTATATTTAAGATTGGTGATCGGGTGGTTGCCAAAGGAAAATTTGATAGAGATACTACACAATACTTGAATATCCACCCACCCTTCATCACCGATACACCGAGACCAGTTGAAGTCGCAATGTCTGAAGATGGCATCCCTACAGCTTGGAGCCTAACCTTGCATGCAGCGGATATGGGCGATGGGGATGTCATTACCTGGAGCATTTCCACCGCAGCTGGCCATGGCACGGCGGCAGCCTCCGGAACAGGCACAGAGAAAAGCATTGGTTACGTGCCTACTACCGATTATGTGGGATCAGACTCATTTGTGGTCAAAGTGACAGACAGCCAGGGCGGAGAGGATTACATTACGGTCAATGTGAACATTACAGAAACCACCTATAACCTGGCAGTCACTAAAGTTGAACAAAATAGCGGTGGTGGTACAGTTACGAGCGTTCCAACCGGTATTAATTGCGGCGATATATGTCAATATGATTTTCCTGAGACTACCGAGGTGACTCTGACAGCTACCCCAAATGAGGGATCATTATTCATGGGCTGGAGCGGTGATTGCAGCGGAACAGAAGTTACCTGCACACTTACCATGACTAAAGATATGGACATTACCGCGACATTTAATGCCTCACTTGACCTGATGGGGACTGTCAGGGAGGGTACAACAGGGCTGGCTGATGTGGTCATGACCTATGGCACTGGGTTGAGTGTGACCACAAACAAAGATGGGAATTACCTCATCAATGTACCTTATGGCTGGAGCGGAACGGTGACACCATCCAAAACTGGTTATACATTCAGCCCAACTTCGAATACCTATTCAAACTACACAGCAATTCTTTCAAATGAGGATTATGCTGCTACATTAATTTCCTACACCGTTTCTGGTTATGTTGGTACTGTCGAAGGCGTGACGATTACATACACGGGTGAATCGACCGCAACAAACAGTAGTGGATATTACAGCTTCCAGGTCCCTTACGGTTGGACCGGCAGTGTCACTCCTTCAAAAGCAGGGTATACTTTTGTTCCAACAAGTTACCCAATAACAGAACCCACCTATTCAAATCTTCAATTAGATTTCACTCCTACTGAACTGACCTATACCATTACGGGTAATGCAGGTGTGGGTGGTGCCAGCTTAGCTTATACGGGCGGTGCAGAGCCTGTCGTTGCTGATGGGAGTGGCAATTATGAAATAACTGTTCCTTGGGGCTGGGATGGTACAGTAACCCCATCGAAACTTGGTTATAATTTCACACCTACTAACAGGACTTACACCGATGTAATAACAAATCAAACAGCCCAGAATTACACGGCAACACTCAATACCTACACCATTTCGGGTAATGCTGGAGTTGTAGGTGTCTTAATTACCTATAATGGTGGCACAACCACAACGGATTCAGCAGGTGACTACAGTTTTACAGTCAGTTACGGCTGGACCGGTACAGTTACGCCTTCCTTGACAGGGTATGTATTTGATCCTGCCAACCGCGCTTACAACACTCCCATAGCAGCAGATCAAACCTTACAAAACTTTACTGCCACCCAAATTGTTCACAGTATTGACCTGGAAGAAGGCTGGAACCTGGTGTCGTTTAATGTGGTGCCGTTGAATAGTAATATTGGGGCTATACTCGAAGACCTTGTAGATCGCACAGATCCGGAAAATCCAATATTTAAATATGACTTGGTCTACGCTTGGGATGCGACTGCTGACATATCTGCAGAACCACCAGAAAATCCATGGCTGAAGTATGACCGTACGGCTACATCTGGTAACAAGCTCGAAACCCTCGATGTGACCCAAGGCTTTTGGATACGCATGACAGACGCAGATACCCTGGATGTGTATGGCTCTGCCTACCCGAGCAGCACTGACATTACCCTGTACACCGAGGCTGGCGGTTGGAACCTGGTGGGTTTCCCAGCTAAGGAACCTGCGACCATGCCAACACCTTTAAGTGAAATATCTGGCAGTTATACCCTGGTATATGGCTACCGAGCAAATGACCCAAACAATGACCCCTGGGAGTTGTATGACCCGGCTGCCCCTGCTTACGTCAATGACATGATCGAGATGGTACCTGGCATGGGATACTGGATCAAGGTCACAGAAGCTGCCACCTGGAATGTACCTTATTAATCGTTTCTTTTACACCCATGCGGGTAGGTCTAAGTGCCTGCCCGCCGGGGCTTTTTTATTGTTTATTAATTAAATTGGAACCTTAATTGCGACGCATTTACCGCTTTTTGATAATTGGCCTGCTGGCCAGCCTTTTCCTAGGCGCGCTGCCCACGCGCGTGCTGGCGCTGCCGCCTTTCCCCTCCTCCTTTTTGGGGCAAGTCAGCCTGAACGGTTTGGACATCCCGGTGGCGGTGCGCATCGAGGCGCTGATCGATGAGAAAGTTGTCGCTTATAACCACAGTTTCATGCACGAGGGGCATTCCTTTTACTTCCTGGACGTGCCGGGCGATGACCCGAGCACAGCGGTGATCGAAGGCGGCAAGGCCGGGCAGGAGATCACCTTCCTGATCGGCGGGATCGAAGCCGAGCAGACGGCCACCTGGGCTTCGGCCACGAACGTCCGGCTGGACCTGACTGCCAGCGCACCCTACACCTTCACGCCGCCGCCCACGCTGACGCATACGCCCACCCGCATGCCAACCCGTACCGCGACCCCCACGCGCACGCCCACCCAGCCAGCCCTGCCAAACCTGGCCGCCACGTCCACCCCGTTTGTGGCAGCCCAGCAAGCACAAGCCTCGCTGACGGCCAATGCGCAGAGCCTTTACCCACTGGGTGAGCCAGAGGCAGAAGCGGAGCAGCTGGACGTTCAAGAAGCCTCCTCCATGCCGACAGCCTACCCGGGCGAGGCACCCACAGCACAGGAAGCTGACGCACAGGTCTACCTGCCCATGGCTGCTGAGGGGCTGGCTGTGCCGACAAGTACGCCTGAGGTGGTTATGGTGCGCCGCGCTGAAACAAAGTCCGCGCTAGAGCAGACCCTGCCGTGGCTGCTGGTGCCGCTGCTGATCCTGCTGGTGGCAGGTTTATTTGCCTGGCGGATGCTGAGCGGTAAGACGATAAAGAAAATCAAGATTGGGGGAGAGGATGAATAAA
>Ga0209723_1002742_pt1 | contig 22784 bp, 19 predicted proteins | sample BiotimSIPDNA_2_FD_185750 | JGI IMG/M metagenome (GOLD analysis project Ga0209723, IMG submission 185750) | Anaerobic biogas reactor microbial communites from Washington, USA - Biogas_R2 time_0 SIP DNA (SPAdes) (version 2) | ecosystem: Engineered > Bioreactor > Anaerobic > Unclassified | place...
AACTCATCACAGACAACTCCCTCAGCTACAAAGCCGATGCTGAAATAGACGGTATTGCTATTCAGGAAATGGCTCCCTGGGCAACCGAAGTAATCGTTGGTTCTGTCAATGACCCCACCTTTGGTCCCACCCTGATGTTTGGTTTGGGCGGCATATTCGTGGAAGTCATGAAAGACGTGACTTTCAAAGTTGCTCCCATCAATGAAGCTACCGGCCTGGCTATGCAGTCTGAGATCAAGAGCTCCAAGATTCTCCAGGGTACCCGGGGTGAGTTACCTCGTGATCAGAAAGCCCTGGCAAAAGTTCTGGCGCATTATTCCTACATGGTTCACGATCTTAGAGATGAGATCGCTGAATCAGACGCCAACCCTGTCATCGTCTACGAAGATGGCAAAGGTGTTGCAATTGTCGATGCCCGGATCATTTTGACCAAAAAGTAAACCTTAACATTTACAATATAATAAAAGCCACTGTTGGTACAATCTACAGTGGCTTTATTAATAAATAAAGGTGGAAGGAATAGTATGGCAAAGAAAAATTTTTTGATTGATATGGATGGCGTTTTAGTTCATGGCGCTAAGATGATCCCCGGCGCGGATAAGTTTATTGAATCCCTTATTCAGGATAAACGTAAGTTTGGCATCCTGACCAATAATTCCAAGTACACAACCAGGGATTTAGCTCACCGCTTGAAACAATCAGGTTTGGAGATCGATGAAAGCCGGATTTTTACTTCCGCCATTGCGACAGCCAACTTTCTTGGCCAGCAGCGAGCGGGTGGAACAGCTTTTGTGATCGGTGAAGTTGGCCTGGCTGAGGCAATTCACCGACAAGGTTTTGTTCAAACTTCGATTCACCCAGACTTTGTTGTCTTGGGCGAGACATTTTCTTACAACCTCGATCAAATTACCAAGGGTATTCGCCTGATCAATGAAGGCTCACGTTTTATTGCCACCAATCCTGATCCAAGTGGACCATCGGAGAGCGGGATCGTTCCGGCAACCGGAGCCATGGCAGCTTTGATCGAAAAAGTAACCGGAAAATCCGCATTTTTCGTTGGGAAACCCAACCCCTTAATGATGCGGACCGCTCTAAACCATTTCAACATGCACTCAGAAGACACCTACATGGTTGGTGACCGCATGGATACGGATGTTCTCGCGGGAACCTCTGCAGGCATGGAAACCATTTTGGTGCTTTCTGGATCAACAAAGTTTGAGGATATCGACCAATATCCATATCGACCCAAGCATGTTTTGGGTTCTGTGGCTGAAATCGATCTGACAAAACTAAAATAAACACAAATGAAATTTACACGCCGAGACTTCCTGAAGTTTTCCTTGCTGGGTTTAGGCGCTTCGGCTTTTATCAGCCCTGAAGAGGAGCAAATCTCAGCACTAAAACCGCGCCTGATGTTGGTAGGAAACAAGGCCGGCGTAAGTATTTATAAAGAGCCGGACGAATCCAGCGTCATCCTTTATCAACGACAATACAACGAGATAATCAACGTTTATGAAGAAGTCATTGGTCCAAACGGTCCAGCCTGGAATCCGGTCTGGTATCGCTGCTGGGGTGGTTATGTATACAGCGGTTTCTTATATGAAGTCAAGTATGAATACAACCACCTTTCAGAGCCAAAACGCGCCAGCGGACAGCTGGCAGAAGTTACAGTACCTTATACCCGATCAATGTTTTTTCAATATTTTGAAGGTTGGGAACCGCTTTGGCTTTTCTACTACCGGTCCACCCATTGGGTGACTGATGTGATTGAGGGTCCGGATAAACGTCCCTGGTATCAGGTTGAAGATGAGCTGGGACACACAAAAACAGCCGTACCCTATGAGCATTTGCGCTTGATCCCTGATGAAGAATTTGAACCGATCCGCCCGGAGGTCGCTCCGGAATCGAAATTCATTGACATCTCCCTGACTCACCAGCAACTGCGAGCCTATGAAGACGACGAAGTTGTTTACGAATGTAAGATCTCTTCTGGTTTCCCAACCGGTGAAGGCAAATACGCCATCAAAACAAAAATGCCTTCAAAGCACATGGGCGATGCAATTCTAACCAGTGATATCCGTCAGCGCATCTGGATGGGTGTCCCTTGGACTAGTTTTTTTGAGATGGAAATTGGTCTGGCTTTGCACGGCACCTTTTGGCATACTAATTTTGGCACGCCTATGAGCGCGGGCTGTATCAACATGGATAATGACGACGCTAAATGGATTTACCGCTGGACTTTCCCCATTGCCAAACCCGAAGACTGGTCAAAACCAGGTTGGGGAACCGTCGTTGATGTGCATCAATAATCAAACAAATTCCTGAAAGACCAAATTTCCAAGCATAATGCCTCGACGAGTGAGGATTAAGCGCCTGCTCAGGCCAGTCCCTATCCACTCGACTAATCCCAGCTTAATCAACTTTGTGATTTCCTGGTCGAAAACAGACTCCATCGCTTGTCCGTAAGTTTGCAGGAACTCGGCTGCTGAAACCCCTTCCCTGGTCATTCTTAAACCAAGCATCATTGTCTCCTGCATGGCTTCTTTCTCGGAAATTGGCAGGACCTCTTCCACCGCCCAGGAGAGCCCCTCTTCCTGGCTGGCTTGCGACCTGGAAAGTTTTATGTAGGCTGGAATGGTGCTTACATTTCTAACCCTTCTGTCACCATATTTGCCATGCGCGCCGGCACCGATCCCGATGTAATCTTGATTCTTCCAATAAACTTTGTTGTGCCTGGATTCAAGAGCTTCACTTTTTGCCCAGCTTGAGATTTCATATTGAAAAAGACCTAACTGGGGCAGCTTGTCCATGGTTAATTCGTACATGTCTGCCGCCAAATCATCATCAGGCAGAACAACTTCACCATTCTCGACCCTTTTGGCTAATGGAGTGCCTGGTTCAACAATCAAGGAATACAAAGAAAGGTGCTCTACACCCATTTCTGCAGCACCTTCCAAATTTGATTCCCAATCTGCCAAAGACTGATTAGCCAGACCAAAAATCAGATCCAAACTCAAATTATCGAATCCAGCATCTCTTGATTGGATGATAGCGCTGATGGCTTGATCAGTATTGTGGATGCGGCCAAGGCTTCTGAGATCCCGGTCAATGAACGATTGCACTCCCAGGCTCAAGCGGTTGATGCCGGAACGCTTGAAGGCCTTCAATTCTTGATAATCGACAGTTCCGGGATTTGCTTCCAGGGTTATCTCCGCCTTCGCCTCAATCCCGATGGAATGATCAATCGCCCGCAAAAGTGCGTCAACCTGACCCGGAGAGAGCAGCGAAGGGGTCCCACCCCCAAAATAGATCGAGTTTGCCCTTGAACTTTTGCCACCATAAAACTGAATTTCTTTTATCAGGGCTTGATGGTACTCGTCCAGAAATTCACCTTGTCCGGCATACGTGATAAAATCACAATAGTCACATCGTTTGACGCAAAAAGGAATATGTAGATAAACTGCTGACATTGTCTGTAATTTTACCAACACAATGACTCCAGTTTGTTTTATGAATAGGTATTAAAAAATGAAAAATGACAAACCTGAAAATTTGAGCAAAAAAAGCCGCGTTTGCCCGGTCTGTGGAACAAAAATACCAGAGAATGCCAAGCGCTGTCTAGTTTGTGGTACTGACCTTTCTGAAGAAAAAAGCCCCAAAGAAAAAAAAGCTGAACAGATCACTTCAAAACGTATCCCTGAGGTAAAGATGAATTTGGCGGCCTTGATCGCCATAATCGTTGCCTTTTTGGTTCTGATTGCCTTGCTGATCTTTTTTATTGTCACAAGAGGTCAAACAGTAGAAACAGAAGGCGCGGACCTTACCCAAACCATCACCATAACACCTACTCAATCGTCTACTCCCACTAATACCGCCACCATGACACCCCTTCCCACCTGGACGCCTCTTCCCCCGGTTGAATATTCCGTAAAAGAGGGCGAAACCTGTGGAGATCTGGCTTTACAATTTGGTGTCTCCATCCAGAGCATCATTTTACAGAACAACCTCAATTCAAGTTGCGCGATCAATCCCGGCCAGGTTTTACAAATACCCCAACCCACCCTGACGCCATCCCCGGTACCCTCAGCCACTCCTGAAGCAATTGTTTCGGATTTGAGCCTCTGTACCCATACAGATACGATCATTGTGGAAGCCAATATGACCCTGGGTGGAATCGCCGCCAACTATAACGTATCAATGTCTGATATCAGGATCTACAATAATTTACCAAATGACGTTGTCAGACAGGGTCAGACACTGATTATTCCTCTCTGCGACCGTCTGCCTACAGCTGGACCATCACTCACCCCCACACCCTTGCCGCCCTATCCCGCGCCAAACTTGCTCTTGCCCAGATCCGGTGAAGCTTTCACAGCCGCCGATGAAGCAGTCACATTGCAGTGGGCTTCTGTGGCCTCTCTCTTCCCCAACGAGGTCTACCGGGTTATGGTGCAGGATCTGACTTCAACCGAAGAAAAAATCCTGGTGGATTACGTCACGGATACGAAATTTATCCTCCCGGCTAACTTCCGTCCCACGGATACGAATCCTCACATCATCCAATGGAGTGTTTCAGTTGCCAGACAAATCAACTCAGATCCAAACGATCCGATCTATGAAGAGGCTGGTGCAATGAGCGCTTTCCGCGTCTTCAGTTGGGTCGGAAGCGGTATCGCCCCTTCACCAACTCCTTGAAAATTGGAGACTTAAGGTTTAAGCGTTTCCAGGTAATGTGTGGCTGAGATTGCGGCAGCGGCACCCATCCCAGCTGAAGTAACAACCTGGCGGAAGTGCGGGTCGGCAATTTCGCCGGCAGCAAAAACACCCTCCACACTGGTCTGCATGCGTTCATCCACTGCAATTGTGCCGTATTGGGTTAACTTGACTTGCCCATCTAACACAGCCGTGTTCGGATGATGACCAATCAAAACAAACACCCCTTCTGTCGGGATAATCTGTCTATCTCCGGTTTTCACATTTTCAATCAGTAATTGTTCTGCTTTATCCTGCCCAATAATTTCTTTTACAACGGTGTCCCACAAGAAACTAATTTTTGGATTATTTCGGGCCCGGTTTTCCAGTATCGCTCCGGCACGTAGTGCATCTCGCCGATGAATAATTGTAATACTACGCGCAAACCTTGTTAAAAACAGGGCTTCTTCCAGGGCACTGTCGCCACCGCCGACGACATGGATGTCTTTTTCTTTATAAAACCAGCCATCGCAGGTCGCGCAATAAGATACTCCCCTGCCGGTGAACTCTTTCTCCCCCGGGAGATTTAATTTCCGGGCGTCTGCGCCCATGGAAATGATCAGGCTGTCCGCAGAATATTTTGTATCTGAAAGGCAGACTTCAAATGGATGTTGACCCAACCTTACGCATTGGACCGTATCAAAAACCACATCTGCACCAAATCTTCTGGCTTGTTCATCAAAGAGTTGCCCTAAATCGCTGCCACCAATTCCAGGAGGGAAACCCGGATAATTTTCAATCAAATGAGTCTGAGAGGCCTGGCCATAGAGGGTCATACCGGTCACCAATAAGGGTTTCAGATCTGCCCGGGCTGCATACAGAGCTGCTGTAAATCCAGCTGGACCTCCCCCCAATATCATCACTTGTCTGTGCTCCACAAATTTCATTTTAAGAAACTCTCCCAGTTAAAATATCTTCATCTGCTAAATCCAATGATCGGTCAATGACATCAAAAGCTTCCTCCAACTGTTCATCAGTGATGATCAATGGTGGAATAACCAACAACATATGCGTATTGTCTTTGATGTAGATCCCGTTGTCATGCAGATATTTGGTCACTTTTTTCATGGTGCAGCCTTTTTCGCCGCGTTTCATTAAAGGTTCCCTGGTTTCACGATCTTTTACCAATTCCAAAACCCCGAACAAGCCAATTGACCTGAAATCACCCACGCAAATGTGTTTTTCTTTCATTTCCCTTAGCAGTCGCTTTAGAGTTTTTCCCCGTTGGGTCGAATTTTCAAGCAAATTTTCATTCTCGATAACCTCAATCACCGCCATGGCAGCTGCCAGAGAAACCGGGTGTCCGTTATAGGTCAGACCGCCATAGAAAGTTCTATCGTTATAGTATTCGGCAATCTCTTTTTTCATCGCCACAACACCCAAAGGGGCGTAACCGCTGGTCAACCCTTTTGCCATTGTGATCAGATCTGGTTTCACATTCCAGTGTTCAAAAGCGAACCATTTTCCGGTCCGGCCAAAACCGCACATGACCTCATCGGTAATCAGGAGAATGCCGTTTTTGTCACAAATATCTCTGACCCCTTGTAAGTAACCATCTGGTGGAACGATGATCCCGTTGGTGCCTGTAACGGTTTCCAACAGGATTGCCGCAATTTTGTCAGAGCCTTCGTAATTAATTATTTCTTCAAGATGCCGCAAATATGCGTTCACAAATTGCTCGTCGGTCAACTCGTAGGTGTCCCGCAAAAGCACTGATCGATAGCGATAAGGGTCCAGGAAATGCACGACGCCGGGCATGACCGCCGGCTCCCAATGAACCCGTCTGCGATCCCCCGTTAGCGCCATTGCGCCCATGGTTGCCCCATGATAAGAGCGATACCGGGTCAAAATTTTTGTTCTTCCGGTGTAATCCCGGGCAATTTTGACAGCATTCTCATTCGCGTCTGAACCGCCCAGGGTATAGAGAATATGATCCAATCCTGGCGGGGTAAGAGAAGCAATTTTTGCCGCAAGTTTTGCCCTGATATCCGTTACCATGTGAGGACCGGCAAAAGGCAGTTCCATGATCTGCCGGCACATGGCCTCCTGGACGTGAGAATTGCTGTGACCAATATTGGTGCACATCACAGTCGAATTCATGTCAGTGTAGCGTTTACCCGCAAAATCCCAAAAATAAACACCTTCGGATTTCACAATGTGCAGGATATCTTCGGGTTTGATTTGGGTTGACCAGGTCCAGAAATTATGTTTCAGGGCTAAGTCCATCATCTCGTCATTTTCAGGTGACATATGTTATTTCTCTCCGCAACAAGTAACTTTTGTGAGACAATGCTATCATGAATTTTGGCTAAATAGCATATAATCTTTTCATTACGACAAAGAAAGAGGAAAACATAAGATGCATATTGAAAAAGCAATTGAATACTTTCAAACTCACCAGGAGACTATGACCCAGACATACCTTGACCTGGTCAAAATCCCATCAGTCTCAACAGCAACAGAACATAAAGCAGATATTCTAAGAGCAGCAGAGTTCCTGAAGGATTATCTACTGGGTATCGGCCTGGACCGGGTTGAATTATTCCCGACAAACATGCATCCCATCCTTTTCGCGGAGAAAAAATCAGCAAACATAAACGCCAAAACACTTTTAGTATATGGTCACTACGATGTTCAACCTACAGATCCGTTGGATGAATGGAAAAGCGACCCCTTCCAGCCGGAAATCCGGGAAGATTATGCTTACGCTCGGGGAGCTTCGGATATGAAAGGTCAGGTTATGGCGAGTGTGCTTGCGCTTGAGAGCGTTCTAAAAACAAGCGACCTGCCAATCAACGTCAAATTCCTCATTGAAGGCGAAGAAGAAATCGGCTCCCCTTCTCTGGATGACTTTATCAAAACTCATAAAGATCTTCTGAGCTGCGACATGATTCTCAATCCTGATGCCGGCATGGTTGGTAAAGACCAGCCAACTCTGGTCTATGGATTACGCGGTTTGACCTATTTTGAAGTACGTGTTGATGGACCCAAAGCGGACCTGCACTCAGGGCTCTGGGGCGGTAATGTTGCCAATCCGGCCAACGTTTTATCAAGCATGATCTCAAAACTTCACAATTCTGATGGGTCTGTCGCCATCCCCGGGTTTTATGACCGCGTCCTTGACATCACTGAAGAAGAACGCGTACGCATCGCTTCCAATCAAACAAGCGAAGAAACGATGCTTGAAAACACAGGCGTGCCAATGCTATTTGGTGAAGAAGGATTTAGTGCTTTGGAGCGCCAGGGTGCTCGTCCTACCCTGGATGTAAACGGTTTTTATTCCGGCTTCATCGGTGAAGGCGCAAAAACCATCATACCCGCTTACGCCAAAGCCAAGATTTCTTGCCGCCTGGTTCCAGATCAGGACCCCATGGAGATTTTTGAGCTTGCTAAAAGTTACATTCTATCCATCACCCCGCCTACCGTGAGGATCAATATTTTCCTTCACAGTGGTGGTCCGGCTTACCTGGCTGATGACGCACCCGGTGCCAAAAACCTGACTGAGGCCTTATCAGCTGTCTGGCAAAATTCGATCACCTATAAACGCGAAGGTGGCAGCATACCAGTAGCGACTGTTATGCAGCGGGAACTTGGCGTCAAATCTCTGCTGACAGGATTTGGACTGCCGGATGACGCTATTCACTCCCCCAATGAACGAATGTACTTACCTAACTGGTACAAAGGTATTCAGGCTCTGATTCGATTCTACCTCAGCTTTGGAGAGACTTCTGATGCCAGCTGACAAAGCCCTTAAGCTCCCTTCCTATGGGGGCCAAGCCGTCATGGAAGGGGTCTTGATGCGAGGCAAACATAACGTTGCCATGGCAGTCCGGGCTTCATCGGGTGAAATCGTCACTCATCAGGAGCAGCTACCACCTCTTTACAGCTCCAATTGGATGAAAATTCCTTTCATCCGGGGCATGATCAGTTTATGGGATTCCCTGAATTTGGGAACCAGACTCCTGACCAAATCAGCCAACATTGCAACCGGGGAAGACGAGCCCCTGGAAGGGACAGCCTTGTTTTTTACCGTGCTCTTATCGCTCGCTCTTTCCATCGGCCTTTTCTTTGTTTTGCCAGCCTTCCTGGCAGGCTTGATCGAGCGTTATTTGGAAATTTCCTCCTGGTGGAGTAATCTGATCGAGGGGCTCATCCGCCTTTTCATTTTGATCGGTTATCTGTTTATCATGGGAAGGATTCCGGACATTCGTCGGGTTTTTGCTTTTCACGGCGCAGAACACAAAACCGTCAACGCTTTCGAGGCAAATGCAGAACTTACTCCTGAAATTGTCAGCCAACACACACTCGTACATCCCCGCTGCGGCACGTCCTTCATGCTCACGCTGGTGTTTATCTCCGTCCTGGTTTTCACCCTTCTCGGTCCTTTACCGTTGCATATTCGAATTATCTCCAGGATTTTGATGTTGCCGATCGTTTCAGGCATTGCCTATGAGTACATTCGTTTTGCAGCCAACAAGATGGATACTTCCGCATTTGTTCGCTGGTTGATCCAACCCAACCTTTGGCTGCAAAAACTGACCACCCGTGAGCCAAGCCTGGATATGCTCGAAGTTTCCATAACAGCCTTTAAGTTAATGCTTCAAGGAGAAAATCAAGCTAAGCAGATATGAAAAACTGGAAACTTTTCCTTGCTGGAATACTGGTAGGTTTGTTTTTGGGTGGCCTGGTGAAACTGATCCGGCTACCAAAGGAGGCACAACCGCTCACCCTGGTGACTGTAACTCCAAATTTAACTCCCCCTCCCACCCCAACAGTGAACACCATCAGGGTGCACATTACGGGCGAGGTCAATGAGCCCGGTGTATACAGTTTGCCGGAAGGAGCAACGGTGCTCGATGCCATTCAGGCTGCTTCAGGTGAAACTGAAAAATCTGAGGCTGAGGCATTAAATCTGGCAGCTGTCCTGACGGATGGACAAAGGATTTATATCCCTTCCAATGAAGCCACTACCCAAACCTTTGAAACGGAGCAACGTTCTTCGGAAATAATCAGCACAAGTCTGGTCAATATAAACACCGCCACCAAATCCGAATTGGAAGCGCTGCCTGGAATAGGACCAGTTCTTGCCCAGGCCATCATCGATTACAGAACCAACAATGGCTTCTTCCTGGCAGAGGAAGATTTGATCAAAGTTCGCGGTATAGGAAACGTGTTATTCCAATCTCTACAGGAGCTGATTACCGTATCACCTTAAAATTACCTCTACTTTTCACTGAAGGTATAATAGACCCATGGATTTTCACGAGCAGTTGCAAAGCGACCTCATTAAAAGTTTGAGGGAAAAAGACGATACCCGAAAATGGGTCATAAAAATGCTTAAATCAGCCATTCAATTAGCTGAAGTCAGCAAAGGTTCAGGTTTGACTCAAGAAGAGTTTCTGTCTGTCGTCCAAAAAGAAATTAAGACCCGCAACGAGTCCCTGGCTGATGCCACCAAGGCAAACCGGCCAGACCTGATCGAGGCGGCTGAAAATGAGATCACAATTCTGAAAACATACCTGCCAGCCCAATTGTCAGAAGAAGAATTACTTTCCATGGTCAGGGAAGCTATTCAAGATGGTGGAGCGAGTGCCCCTAAAGACATGGGCGCTGTCATGAAGCTGCTGCTTCCTCGTCTACAAGGAAGAGCTCCAAATTCAGAAGCCAGTCGTTTAGTCAAGGCTGAGCTTACCGAAGAATAAATCATGGCGGAAAAAGCACAGACGCAAAAACAACAAGGCTTTACCGAGAAGGCGATCAAGACAATAGTTCTGATCCTTTTTGCTCTGCTCGTATTTAGCGCCTTGGTTTTGCCTGATTTAATGAACCAGCAGACGCAAATGGTTTCTATTGGTGAAGTCTCGACTCAAGAAATTCTTGCCCCCTATTCAGTCACCTTTGAATCCAGAATCTACACCGACTCAGCCAAAGAAAGTGCTGCCTCAGAAGTCCAGGCCGTTTACTTGCCTCCAGACCCAGACATCGCCCGTACCCAACTCCAAACGCTCGAAAATTCGCTTTACTACATGTCAACCATCAGGAGTGATTCCTTTTCAAACGAGACCCAGAAAATTCAGGATTTAAAGGCAATCTCCTCTCTTCAACTTACCGATGAGGAATACATTGATTTGTTGGAATTGTCTGAACAAGATTGGATATCCATTCAAAACGAATCCAGAAGGGTGCTTGAAAGCGTCTTGCGGGAAAGCATACGCAACAATCAACTTGGAACTGTTCGTAGTAATTTGCCTGCAATCATCGATTTTTCTTTCAAAAACGAACAAACTAATTTGATCATCGCCTTGGTTTCCCCTTACATCGTTCCCACCAGTCTGTTTAGTGAAGAACAAACTCAACTGGCAAAAGAGCAAGCCAAATCTGCGGTAAAACCAATTACCCGGCAAATCATGGCGGGAGAGGTTTTGGTCCGCAGAGGTGAAATTGTCACACCAGCCGATCTTGAAGCCCTGACGACCTTTGGATTAGGTGAACCCACTGATCAACTCACACTACTGCTCAACAGCGGAGCGATTGCGCTTGTGACCGCCATCTTGATTTTTATTTATTATCAAAAGCGGCGCGGTCCCGCGATCAATCAGATAAATTCGGTTTTATTGATCGCTTTCTTCTTCTTATTGTTTCTCTTTTTGGAAAAATTCCTGGTGATGGATCGTACCATCCTGCCTTATTTGTTCCCGATTGCGGCGCTTGGGTTGACGCTTTCGATTGTCTTCAACTTCGAATTTGCGGCATTCATGAGCACGCTGCTGATAGCTTTGACAGTTTACGGTCATCCCCGAGGTATAGAATTAGCCTTATATTATTTGCTGCCGACCCTGGCTGGCATGTTGGTGATTGGCAAAGCCCGCAGGGTAAGCTCGTTCATCGTAACCAGTATCGTCATCGGATTGTTATCAGCCGTCATTGTGGTTGCTTTTCGTTTTGGTGATGGTATTACCGATTGGATCGGTTTAGCCTCCTTGATCGCGGCAGGGTTCTTCAACGGTGTGGCGGCCGGCACATTGGCTTTATTACTGCAAAACATTTTCGCCTTTGTCCTGGATGTGCCCACAGCCTTGCAGTTAATGGACATTTCCCGACCTGACCATCCTTTGCTTCAGCAAATCCTGACACTTTCTCCGGGAACCTATCAACATTCCTTACAAGTTTCAAATTTAGCAGAACAGGCGGCCGATGCCATCGGCGCGGATCGCCTTCTGATTCGTGTCGGCGCTCTCTACCACGACGCTGGTAAAACCGAAAACCCGGTCTTCTTTGTTGAGAATCAAATTCGCGATAAAGTGAATCCACACGACAATATCGACCCGAAGGTAGCAGCAGAGACCATCATTCGTCATGTTCCTGATGGTGTTGCCTTGGCAAAAAGACACCGGCTGCCATCACGTGTGATCGATTTCATCAAAGAACACCATGGCACAAACGTGACACGTTATCAATACAGCAAAGCCTTGGAAGCCGCTGAAAATCCGGAGGATGTAAACGTTTCGGATTTCACCTATCCTGGTCCCCCTCCACAGTCCAGAGAAACAGCTTTATTGATGCTGGCAGATGGTACAGAAGCCAGCGCGCGAGCAAACACTCCAAAAACTGATGAAGAAATTTTGAATGTGATCAATGATGTCATAGATTTCTGCAAGGACTCAGGTCAGCTTGATAATACAGACTTAACTTTGAGAGACATTCAAACCGTGAAAGAATCTTTCTATAACACCCTCAAGCAGTCATATCACCCAAGAATTAAGTATCCTGAGCAGCCTAAACAGGCTGTAGTGGCTGCTACAACAGAAGCGTCCAATCCATCCTGACACCCTTTCGAGGTAACCCACAATGCTGAATTTGATTATTCCCTCCTCTTACACCAAAGAGATCAACCAATCACGCCTTGGTGCTGCCTATCGCTTTAGCCTCTCAAGCTTTGGTCTTGAAGCTAATACGACTACCACCCTGCGCGTCACTAACAACCGAACAATTCGAGAATTTAACCGTGCCTGGCGCGATGAAAATTCCGTCACCGATGTGCTTTCTTTTGAAAACTCCTTTATCGACCCTGAGACGGGCGGAAAATACCTGGGCGACATCATCATTTCATTTGAAAAAGCCCGGCAGCAAGCCCAGGCCAGCGGTCACTCCTTGCAGTTCGAAATTGAAATGCTATTCGTGCATGGCTTGCTGCACCTGATTGGATATGATCACGATTCCAAAGAGCAGTGGCAGGAAATGACAAAACTACAGGATGAGATTATGGAAAAAATCAACAATCCACTACGCGGCGGGATCCAATACAATGAAGACTGAAACCAGTCAAAAAGTAAGAGACCTGGAATTCCGCACCAGGCCTTTTCGATATTATTTCTCACTACTTCTGGCGCTTGTTTTGATAGGCGCCTTGATCTCCTTGCGGATCACTCTTGGAATTCACCTTAACACCTTTACGGAGCAATCCAAAAATTTTATCTCAAACACAAAAGAAACCCTGACCTTGGTTGAAGATTTTCTGCCAGACTTAAACTCAAGCTTGATTCACGTAAAAACCTCTGTCGAAAATTTTCAAATTTCGGGCGACGAATTGCCTGACTTGCTTGACAATGTTGGCAGTCTGATTGGAAACGATTTTTCTGCTTTAGCTTCAGAAGGTCAATTATCACTTGAATCGGCTGCAAATAGTGCAAAAATTATTGACGAGACCTTGTCTTTCCTGTCACGCATCCCGTTCTTAAATGTAAACTATGATCCTGAACAACCGTTGGAAAAAGGCTTGAGAGACCTTTCAAGCAGTTTTGGCTCATTGCCGGAGAATTTGGGGCAGATTCAAAGCGATCTTTCCTCAGCAACTGAAAACATTTCGGTTTTTACTGAGCAATTGGATTCCATCAATGACTCTCTTAACGATTTCAGCGATTCAGTAGGAAGTCTAAAGCCCAAACTGCTCAATTATCAAATTATTCTGGACGAGCTTAACGAAACCGTCCAAAAAGTTAACAAATCGACCCAACAAACGCTAACCATTTTACTGATTTCCCTGGTAGCGCTTATCCTGCTTTGGGCTTTCGATCTCAGCTTAAAGTATTTTGCCAATTTAGAGCCAGTCTCTGGTACAATCCCAAGCGAGAGTCGCTCAGAATTTCCAGATCTGGGCGATAATAGTGTGTCAGGTAATAAGAACAAAGGAGAGAAATAGGATACTATGCACAAAGATTTTCTGGACATCATCGACTACACCCCCGAGGAAATTCAAGACCTTTTAGAGTTAGCAGTACAACTGAAAAAGGAATACAAAGCCGGTGGTAACGAACCTGTTTTAAAGGGCAAGGTATTGGCAATGATTTTCCAAAAACCATCTCTGCGCACCCGGGTCAGTTTTGACATGGGTATGCGCCATCTGGGTGGTGATGCTTTATACCTTTCCCCCAACGAAATTGGCTTGGGCAAACGTGAATCGATTGCGGATGTTGCCCGCGTGCTTGACGGCATGGTTCATGGCATCATGGCCCGCGTTTTCGAGCACGAACATGTGCTTGAGCTCGCCCGCTGGACCACCATCCCGGTTATCAACGGACTGAGTGACTACAGCCATCCCTGCCAGGCTCTGGCGGACATCATGACCGTTTACGAAGAATTCGGTCAGGTAAAAGACGTCAACATCACCTACGTGGGCGATGGCAACAATGTGGCTGTTTCGCTGATGCAAATCGCTGCCAAGTTGGGCGCTAACTTCACCATTGCCAATCCTGCAGATTACGATATGCCGGCTGAAGCAATTGAGACCATCAAACCCATCGCTGCAGCCAGCGGAAGCAAGCTTACTTTCTTGCGCGATCCCCACGAAGCAGTCAAAAATGCCAAAGTAATTTACACTGACACCTGGACCAGCATGGGTCAGGAAGAAGAATCCGCCAAACGTGAAAAAGTATTCCCACCCTATCAGGTCAATCAGGCTCTGGTAAAAGAGGCTCATGACGACGTTATCGTAATGCACTGCCTGCCGGCTCACCGCGGCCAGGAAATCACTGATGAAGTAGCTGATGGGCCCCATTCAAGGCTCTTCCCGGAAGCTCACAACCGATTGCACGCTCAAAAAGCAGTTTTATATAGATTATTAGGAGGAAAGTAACAAAATGAATACCCAGGATTACATCAAACTCGAAGATCAATACGGCGCACATAACTACAAACCCCTCGATGTTGTCTTAAATAAAGGCAAAGGTTGTTGGGTCACTGACGTAGATGGCAAACGCTACCTGGATTGCCTCAGCGCTTATTCTGCCTTGAATCAGGGTCATTGTCACCCCCGCATCGTTCAGGCAAGCATCGACCAAGCCCAAAAAATTGGCCTGACCTCACGCGCTTTTCGAAATGATAAATTAGGCTTGTTTTACAAAAAACTGGTTGACTTGACTGGCTATGAGATGGCTTTACCGATGAACAGTGGCGCCGAAGCCGTTGAAACAGCCGTAAAAATTGCCCGCAAATGGGCTTATGCTACCAAGGGTATTCCTAAATACGAAGCTGAAATCATCGTTGCTGAAGGCAACTTCCACGGTCGCACAACCACCATCATTTCCTTCTCCACAGAACAATTTTACAAGGAAATGTTCGGTCCTTTCACCCCTGGTTTTACAGCTGTCCCTTATGGAGACATCGAAGCCGTAAGAGCTGCTATCAATCCTAATACGGCAGCAGTCATGCTTGAACCGATTCAGGGTGAAAATGGCGTCGTTATTCCTCCAGATGGTTACTTGAAAGCTGTTGCTGAAATCTGTAAAGAAAACAATGTTTTATTTATTGCAGATGAAATCCAGACCGGTCTTTGCCGCACGGGCAAATGGTTTGCCTCTCAATATGAGGATGTTCGTTCTGATATCACCATCATTGGGAAAGCGCTTTCTGGCGGAATGTACCCCGTTTCTGCGGTTTTGGCTGATAAACCAATTTTAGGTCTTTTCCAACCAGGCGAACATGGCTCCACCTTTGGAGGCAGTCCCATGGCTGCTGCCATTGGGATAGCTGCCCTGGAAGTTCTGGATGAAGAAAATTTGGCTGAACGTGCTATGGAACTGGGTGAATACTTCAGAGGCGAACTTCGCAAAATCGATGCGCCCGTAGTCAAAGAAGTCCGTGGGCGTGGTTTGCTGATAGGTGTCGAACTCCACCCCGAAGCTGGCGGTGCCCGACGATATTGTGAAATGCTCCAAGAGGAAGGCATCCTCGCTAAAGAAACGCATGATCATGTCATTCGCTTCGCTCCTCCGCTGGTGATTGAAAAATCTGATCTTGATTGGGCGCTTGGGATCATCGCGGACGTATTGAAAAGATAAGAAAGTCAAGGTAACACCATGACCAGATTTGCCAAGATAGTTGCTACACTTGGACCAAGTAGTTCTGACGAAAAAACGCTCACTGAGATGGTGACATCCGGTCTGGATGTTGCCAGGTTAAATTTCTCCCATGGAGATCACGAAGGGCATGCCGCTTTGATTACGCTGATTCGTCAGATTTCTCTAAAAGTTGGCAAGCCAGTCACCATTTTAATGGACCTGCAAGGTCCAAAATTACGCATTGGCAACCTTGGCAGTGAACCTCTTGATTTAATATCAGGCCAGGAAATCGTATTGAGTTCTTCTGAGAATCCCGATCATTTACCGGACGGTTTCACCTTCATCCCCTTTGATGTCCCCAAACTTCACGAGGCTTTAGTGCCGGGGAATCACATCCTTCTCGATGATGGTCAACTCGAATTTCAGGTGACGCGCATGGATGGGGAGAACATCTTCGCCAAAGTTTTATTGGGCGGCAAACTCAAATCCCATAAGGGCGTCAACCTGCCCGGTTCAAATCTGGATATCCCGATTCTCACGCCCAAAGATTTAAAAGATCTTCAGTTTGGCTTGGATAAAGGCGTTGATTTGGTCGCTGTTTCTTTTGTAAAAACAGCGGACGACATCAGGATGGTGCGCGAAACTATGCGTTCCATGACCAAGAGCGATTGGCTTCCGCCAATTATCGCCAAGCTTGAACGTCCTGAAGCTGTCCAGAACCTTGAAGAGATCATAAAAGTAACCGACGGTGTAATGGTCGCCCGCGGTGACCTTGGTGTGGAAATGTCTCCCGCGATAGTTCCTGCGGTGCAGAAATCGATTATCAAAACGGCTAACCTGAATGGGAAGTTTGTCATTACGGCTACCCAGATGTTGGAGTCCATGATCAACAATCCCCGCCCAACTCGCGCGGAAGCTGCTGACGTGGCAAACGCCATTTTTGATGGTACCGACGCTGTGATGCTTTCAGCTGAGTCAGCAGCCGGCAAATACCCAATCCACAGCATCCAAATGATGGATACGATCATCCGTCAGGCTGAATTGCATTTGAAGGAATGGGGTCACATCAACATCCTTGACAGCCGCATTTACAACGACGACGTTGTGACCATTTCCCGGGCGGCAAAATTAATGGTTGAAGACCAGGACGTGAAAGCGATCATCGTCTTCACCCTTTCGGGCATGTCAGCTTTATGGATGAGCAAAACCAAACCGGCTGTTCCAATCTATGCCTTTACTCCGGAAGTAAAAACTCAGCGTTGGTTGGGAATTTGTCGGGGCGTGACAGCTATGCGCGTACCCCACGCCGACACTCTTGAAACAATGATCACCCACGTTGAAACCGCAATCACCGCGGCTACCCCGCTTGAAAAAGGTGATCAGGTCATTGTCATCAGCGGCTTCCCCGTTGGCGCATTCACTGCGCCAAATCTGGCAATTCTTTATACGATCAGGGGATAAAGCAATGTAGAATTTTAGTTTAAACAAGACCGCGGAATTTTCCGCGGTCTTGTTTGTTTAAGTTCAGCTTTTTAATATAAAGCTCGATTGATTTCATCCAATTGGCTTTGTGTTGGTCTCAGGCGCTCACTGCCTATTCGATTTAGTGGTTCCTCTGGCAAATCATATAACTCTTGAATTGTAGGATTGGCTTCTGAGAAGTAGATCAATCCAGTCGCAAAATACTTGTTCTTATACGATTCAGTCAAAAGATCCAAAGCGGAGTTGCGGTCAGTTGGATCGTAATCTTTCTCAAGCTTTTTTAGAACTATGTAAGTGCCGTTTTCAACCCGAATCTCACGGAATGAACCTGGCTCAAAATGCTCTGAATCAATCGCTTCCTTAGTGCTGAAGTGTTTGAAATCATGTAGTGGCGCTTCATGGTCTCGACCCCAGGTATAAGATTGAAGAGCGTCATCCTGATTGTTGAAGGTCACACAAGGGCTGATGACATCAATTACAGCAATACCGTGTTGTGAGATTGCCGCTTTGATCAGCTCTTTCAACTGCTTCGCGTCGCCTGAGTATGTTCTGGCGACAAAGGTTGCGCCGCTGATCAGAGCTTCCATACACATATCTAGAGGAGGCAGCATGTTCACGCCTTGATGTTTCAAGACTAGCCCCTGATCTGATGTCGCGGAGAATTGCCCTTTGGTCAAACCATAACAGCCATTATTTTCGATGATATAGGTCATCGGAACATTGCGGCGGATCACATGCTTGAAATGCCCCATGCCAATACTGGCGGTATCACCATCGCCTGAAATGCCAATAATTTGGATTGAGGAGTCAGCAAAACAAGCTCCTGTTGCCAGGGTCGGCATACGGCCGTGCAAACCATTGAAACCAAAAGATCGATCCAGGAAATAGTTCGCGCTCTTGCTTGAGCAGCCGATGCCGCTCAATTTAACAAACTTTTCCGGGGTTAATCCCAGTTCCCAAATTGCATTTTGGATCTGGGCAGAGATCGCATTGTGGCCACAGCCCGGGCACAGGGTTGAAGGTTTACCCTTGTAATCAGCAATCGCTAATCCACATAAATTTAGTTCAACGGTTTTAGTTTCCACGTTTCCCTCTTTTCCGCTCCATATTGACAATTTTTTCAACTGCCCAAACAGCAGTCATCGGCAAACCACCGATCTCTGTTAGCGAGGTCAGCTTTTGAGAATACTCAGATACTTCAGAAGATAATATTTCACGCAACTGCCCATCTCGATTCAATTCCAAGACATAGTTACGGGCATGGCTGGCTATGAATTCCCGAACTTGCGAATTTGAAGGTAAAGCCCGAATCCGCATATAGTCTGCATGAATACCCAATTCAGCTAATTTATCTTGAGTCTCACGTAAGGCATCGTCCGTGGAACCCATACCAATGATCCCGATTTCGACCTCTTCCGCAGTTGAACGCCTGAAAACAGGTTCAGGCAAGCACGGAATCGCCCCTTTCAGTTTTTTCTCGATCCGAAAGAGAATTTCCGACCAGTTGTCTGCATCTTCACTGTAATTCCCATATTCATCATGTCCTGTACCGCGGGTAAAATATGCAGCTTTAGGACTCTGATTGCCCATCACCGTCCGATATGGAATGCCGTCGCCTTCAACATCCTTGAACCTGCCCCAGTTCTCCATTTTGTCCAGGTCTTTTTCCCAAACGATCCTTCCCCGATCAATCGGTCTGTCAGGATAGTCAAATTTTTCGGTTACCCATTGGTTCATGCCCAAATCAAGATCGGTTAATACAAAAATTGGAGTTTGGAAGCGTTCAGCCAAATCCAGTGATTTCCATCCGAATTCAAAACACTCTGTTACCGTTCCAGGAATCAGGATGATGTGGCTTGTATCACCATGTCCGAGGTAATACAACATTGAAAGATCGCCTTGTGCCGTTCTGGTGGGCAAACCCGTGCTAGGACCCACACGCTGCACATCCCAGATCACCAAGGGCGTTTCAGTAAAGTAGGCTAAGCCAATATTTTCAGTCATCAGGCTTATCCCTGGACCCGAAGTTGCCGTCATCGATCGCAACCCCGCCCATCCAGCTCCAACGGCCGCCCCCGCCGCAGCCAGCTCATCCTCAACCTGCAGAATTACACAGGATTTCTTTCCGGTTTCAGGGTCCAGTCTAAGCTTATCCACCTGATCGATCATTGCCTCAACCAGGCTTGTTGCCGGGGTGATCGGATACCAGGAACAAAATTGCACACCTCCAAAAAGTGAGCCAAGTCCGCCGGCGTTGTTTCCGTCCGTCAGGATATAGTCATCAAGTGGAGCTAGAGCTTTTACCTGAAAACGATCTCTTTTTTCGATATTCTCAGCAGCGTAGTCAAAACCAAGTTTGACGATCGAAAAATTTGAATCAGCGATGGCAGGTTTTGAAGAAAAATGACCATGGATTGTGGATTTCAAGGCTTCCAGTGAGATCCCTAAAACCTGAGCTACGATTCCGACAAAAAGCATGTTTTCCATAAAAGAGTGAAGCTTTCTTGGGATATCAACTTCTTTCATCAAGGACTTGATTGGCATAGGGTAATAAATCAGATCATCACAAGGATTTTCAGGCAAGCTCAGGTGGTCAGCATAAAAAACCACCCCCCCATCGTGAAGATATGCCATATCCTTTTCCAGGGTATCTTTATTCATTGCAATAATGATGTCATCGTAGGGCTGCCGTCCGGTATGGCCTTTTTCAGAAACTCTGAGTACAAACCAGGTTGCCAAACCTTTGATGTTTGAAGGGAAAATATTTTTTCCTGAAGTTGGGATGCCCAAATGAAACAATGTTCGATACAAGATATGGTTGGCTGTCGCGCTGCCAGAGCCGTTGACCGTGCAGGTTGTTATGCAAAATTCGTTGATGCTTGGTACTTCTTCCTCGTGATTTATCTCGCTAACTTCACTCATAAAAGATGCTCTCCTTTATTCAAATCGCTGTGTTATCTCAGCTTTTTTTTGGGTCCTGACCAATTCGAAATGCGTCATCAGTGCTTGATAGCCTAGGTCATATTCCTTAGTGGCAATCGCGCGTTGAATTTTCTTGTGATAAGTCCAAACATTTTCCAGATAGACCTGGTCGCTGTACATCCGAAATTCGGTTTCCTGGCTTAATTGCCAGTAAGTTTCCAGAATTCCGTTTAGAAAAGTGTTGTTAAGAGATCTGTAAATTGAAAGGTGAAATTCGCTGTGTTCCTCCAAAGGGATCACAACCGGTTGATTTTGAATCTTTTTTTCAGCCTTCTCTATGAGGTCAGCCAGGTAGTCAATTTCCTTGTGGGAAAGGCGCACAACCGCTTCCTGCCAGAAAGCCAGTTCCAGGTGTTGACGAACAGAAATGAGTTCCCAGATCAAGTCGGGTTGAACTTCCATACCGTAACGTGAGACCAGGCAAAGCGCTGGGGTCAAAGAAAATGCTTTACGCTGGATCCCGGTTTTTGTCTTGATCTCAACCAGTTCCAGTTGGCGTGCAATTTCAAGTTGCTCACGCACTGCGGCAGTGCTGAGTCCAAGATCATGCCCTAATTGTGAAATGCTTGGAATAGTGGCATCCAGTTTAGCTTTGTCAGCCAGATAAGAAAGAAGCGCGACTTTAGAATTGCTCATTTCATCCACCCTGATTTATATGATTAATCAGATTAATCAGGTGTTCTTTCATTATAAGCCTGGTTGAGAAGTGAGTCAAGCCTTATGGCAATTCCCTAAACAGATCAAACAATTGAAACCTTGTCTGAATCACAAAAACGAAGGCCGACTACATCCCTATACGGTTCTACCAATTGTAATTTCAATGTTTTGTTCAATCCTGGTATTAAAGTTTTGGCTTACGGTACAATAAATCACTATTTATTAATATTATGACCATAAGTGAATTTACTATTCCATTCAAGTACAAAACTTGGAAATCTAGCCCTCTGCGCTGGGTTAGCGGGCACGCGCTTTACCACTGGCCGATTTTCTTTGTGGCCTTAATTGGGGCAATTGGCAATGCCGCCCTGGCTTCAGTACCCGCCATCGAATTCGGGAAAGTGTTTACGAGCCTGACTTCCGGAGATTCTTCAGTCGACCTGTTCCTTAGAAGCGCGGTCATCATTGGGATTACCCAAACAATTCGCGGCTTTATGCAATTTCTCAGGAATTTCGGTTTCGAAGTGACCGCTCAAATGATTGAACGCGATGTTCGTGAGGAGTTTTATATCAGTTTGCTCGGCAAGAGTATGACCTTTCACAGTCTTCAATCCATCGGTGATTTGATGGCCAGGGCTACAAACGACATCCGGGAAGTCAACTACATTTTTAGCCCGGGAATCAATATGGTTTTTGGATCAATAAACTTTTTGTTTATCCCACTTGGAATTGGCGCATCCATCCACCCTGCCCTATTAGCCACACCTATCATTTTTATCATTGCCTATTTCCTTTCAGTATGGCATTATCTGAGAATTCTTAGGCCGGTCACAACTGAGGTCAGATCAAGTTTTGGAAAGATGAACAGCCGCCTGGCTGAAGATATAGACGGTATCGAAACGGTCAAAGCTGCCGGCCAGGAAGAAAAAGAAATCGAATTATTCCGGAAAAATACTATCGCCTACCGTGACGCCACTATTAAACAAGGTGACATTGAAGCACGCTTTTTGCCCATCTTGCTGCTTGCTTTAGCCATGGGTTTTGGTCTGCTGCATGCGCTGGTTCTTGCCAGAGCAGGTCAGATTGAACTTGGCTCGGTCATCACTTACTTTAGCGCCCTCTCCATGTTAGGTTTTCCGACCAACACCTCCATTCGCAGCTACTCAATGATCTCATCAGGACTGGCCGGAGCACGCCGTCTCCTGCATGTGATGAATGCTGAAAACAACCTCGACGAAAATGTTGACGGTCACCAGAAACGGATCAACGGCAAAGTTGAATTCCGAAATGTGGACTTTGCCTACGATGAAAAGAATCTCAACCTTGAAAATTTGAGTTTTACTGTAGAAGCTGGTCAAACCGTCGCCATTGTGGGTCAGACCGGTTCGGGCAAAACCAGCCTCATCCGCCTGATCAACCGCACGTATGACCCCTTGGATGGGCAGGTCTTTATCGACAGCTTGGACCTAAGAGATTGGAAGCTGGATAGCTTACGAAGTCAAATTTCGATCATCGAGCAGGACATTTTCCTCTTTTCCAAAACAGTGGCTGAAAATATCGCTTTTGGCAAACCAG